>OFQU01000145.1_pt1 | contig 15739 bp, 11 predicted proteins | sample 1542981 | NCBI WGS metagenome assembly OFQU01 (sample SAMN07774233, study PRJEB24372) | wastewater metagenome | isolation source: Exp Tend CN 90WW | collected 2016-02
GGAACCTGCCAGGCGACTTTCTGCGTCTTCATGTCGATCGCCGTCAGCGTACCGAACGGCGGAGCCTGGCAAGGGATGCCGGCCACCGACAGGAAGCGGTTCTTGTTCACCGCATACGGCGTGCCCTTGAGCGGTACGGCGCCCATGCCGGTGTTCAGCGCTTCGCCACCGGACGAGGCCTGCGCCTTGTTCTGCGACGGGATCATCTGAATCCACAGACCCAGGCGCATGTCGTTGACGAAGATGAAGCCATGCACCGGATCGGTGGAGATGCTGCCCCAGTTCATGCCGCCCAGCGAACCGGGAAAGCTCAGGGATTTGTCGGTGCCCGGCGCAGTGTACAAGCCGTCATAACGCATCGACTTGAAATCGATACGGCACAACAGTTGGTCGTACGGCGTCGCGCCCCACATGTCCGATTCGGTCAGGTGCTGCGCACCGATCTGCGGCATGCCTACCGATTTTGGCTGGGTTGGCGAGTACGGCTCGTTAGGGATGTTGGCCGCTTTGACCGGCACTTCTTCAACGTTGGTCAGCGGTTTGCCGGTGGCGCGATCCAACACATAAATCTGACCAGCCTTGGTACCGATGACCAGCGCCGGAACGGTTTTGCCGTCCTTGGTGAAGTCGATCAGGCTCGGCTGCATCGGCAGGTCGAAGTCCCAGAGATCGTTGTGAACGGTCTGGAACACCCACTTTTCTTCACCACTGTTGGCGTCCAGCGCGAGGATCGATGCACCGTAGGTGTGATCCAGTTTGCTGCGCTCGACACCGTAGATGTCGGTGGAAGAACTGCCCATCGGCAGGAATACGGTGTTGGTCGCCGCGTCGTAAGACATCGGCGCCCAGCTGTTCGGCGTGCTGCGCACATAGGTGCTGCCTTCGGCTGGTGCGTTGCGATCTTGCGGGTTGCCCGGATCGAATGCCCAGCGCATGGCGCCGGTCATCACATCGAACCCACGGATCACGCCGCCCGGCATGTCGGTTTGCACGTTGTCGGCCACACGACCGCCAACGACGACGGTGGTCCCGGCCATCAGCGGTGCGGAGGACAGCTGATAGTAGCTGTCAGGGACATTGCCCAGACCGGCCTTCAGATCAACCTGGCCGTTGTTGCCAAAACCCCGGCAGAACTCGCCGGTGTCGGCATCCACGGCAATCAGGCGTGCGTCGATGGTGTTGGTCAGCAAACGGCGCTGGCAGTGGGCAGGGAGGGCGGCGGCTGTGTCCTGAGCGACCGGCGAGTTTTCTGGCTTGGCGACTGCCGCCGTGGCGTCGAAGTAAGCCATGCCACGGCAACGCTGCCAGACTTTCGACTGGGCGTTGATCGAGTTTTTCCAGATTTCCTTGCCAGTGTCGGCATCCAGCGCGATCAGGTTGTTGTGCGGGGTGCAGATGAACACTTTGTTGCCGACCTGCAGCGGGGTGAGCTGATCTTCGGCACCGTTGCCATCGCTCTCGGCGACGTCACCGGTGTGGTAAGTCCATGCGACCTGCAATTTGTCGACGTTGGTACGGTTGATCTGATCGAGCGCGGCGAAGCGGCTGCCGCCTTCGGTATTACCGTAGTGAGCCCAGTCTTTCTGAGCTTTTTCTGACTCCACGGGGGTGAGCCCCGGACCAGTGCCGGTCGCTGCGACGGTAGGGTGGGCGACGAACATGTTGCCGGCGGCAACGGCCAGTGCCACCGCCAATACGGCGGCAACGCCATAAGCGCCACGACCAGGCACGCCACCGTTGGCACGCGTCAGCAGGGGGTAGACCAACGTAACGGCCAGGCCGACCGCGCCGAACATGAACAGACGCGAGAACAACGGCCAGAACACCAGGCCCACGTCGCTGACCGCCCAGATAGCGGTTGCGAGCAGGAACGCTGCGAACAACCAGGCACCGGCCGGCTTGTAGCGCGCGATAAGAAAACCGGAGATGGCCATCGCCAGACCGCCGACCAGGAAGTACCACGAACCACCGAGGCCGACCAGCTTCACGCCCCCGGCCGCCAGCGCCAGACCGAGCAGGGCGATGATCACACCCAGCCCGATCAGAATGAATTTTGATACGCCAGAGACGCGTTGACTTTGCTTCACGTTGAGAGCCCCGTTGAAATGAGGCGCCCATTATATAGTTAGGTAACTACCTAGTTAAAACACAATTTCACGCTTCAAGCGTAGTTCGTCCTTGAATCAAGCGCTCCATCGGAAGGTTCGGATCTCGTTAAGCGTTTGTTCCGTTTGGCCAAATGCTGTCGACAGGCGCAGAATCGGCGGTGAGCGCCGCCCGTCGCAGGCGCGCCATGAAAATTGCAATTATTCCTTTCGACCGCGTTTCAGATCATTGTGGAATGCCTGCACCGGTGCCGATCCTGGCGCAGGCGTGGGGTGTTCCAACTTGGAAAAATCAGGAGGATCAATGTCACAACCTGTTGCGTCTGCAAGGCCGACTCAACCGTCAAACCGACGCTGGATGGGCATGATGTTTTGGCTGGTACTGGCAGGGGTGGCGGTGCTGTTGCTGGTCAGCGGCTACGGTGCTTTGGTGAATGCCAACCGCGATAACTTGCAACTCGCCGTACTGGGCGGACTTTCCGGATTTGGTGCAACCGCACTGGGCGCCGTAGCGGCCATTGCGCTGCGCGACATCGCCGCGCGTACGCAGGACATCATGCTCGGCTTTGCCGCCGGCATGATGCTCGCCGCCAGTTCGTTTTCATTGATTCTTCCCGGTATCGAAGCCGCTCGGGAGCTTAGCGGCAGCCCATTGCTGGCTGCCGGCATCGTCGTGCTGGGATTGGGCCTGGGGGTGGCGTTGATGATCGGACTCGACCGATTCGTCCCTCACGAACATACCGAGAGTGGACGGCGCGGGCCTCAAGTCGAGCGCATCAATCGGGTCTGGTTGTTCGTCTTGGCGATTACCTTGCACAACTTGCCGGAAGGCATGGCCATCGGCGTCAGTTTCGCCAATGGCGACATGCAGGTCGGCCTGCCCCTGACAACAGCCATTGCCATTCAGGACATTCCCGAAGGCCTGGCGGTGGCTCTGGCCTTGCGGGTGACCGGTATTTCAGCGCTGCGCGCGGCGATGATTGCCATCGCATCGGGCTTGATGGAGCCGATCGGCGCGGTCGTCGGTCTGGGCATTTCCAGCAGCTTCGCCCTCGGTTATCCGATTGCGCTGGGGCTTGCCGCTGGCGCGATGATTTTCGTGGTGTCCCACGAAGTGATTCCCGAAACGCACCGCAATGGCCACGAAACACCGGCGACGCTGGGGCTGATGCTCGGGTTCGGCGTGATGATGTTTCTCGACACGGCGCTGGGCTAATCGCTCATCGTCTTGTCAAAACGATGGTCAACAAAGGAGGGCATGTGTCCACACTCAACATCGAGGCCGTGGCCCGGTCAGAAATGGCCGAGGTCATCGACTTTGTCATGCAGGCTCGCGCTGAGCTTTTTCCGAAGCTGAGCGCCACAGGAATCCCGCCAGATCTGGCGAATTTTGAAGAGACTTACATAAGTGGCGCCGGACGTTTTCTGCTCGCCCGTCATGAGGGCCGCATCGTCGCCACGATCGGCTATCTACCCTATGACGATCGCTTCGAACACCTCGACTATCAGCAACTCGAGGTCGTGGAAGTGGTGCGGCTGTTTGTCGTTCCCGAGTTCAGACGCTCAGGATTGGCCAGTGAGCTTTACCAAGAACTGAAGTCGTCAGCCGAACGTGCCGGGGTTCATGTGATCTACCTGCACACGCACCCGTTCTTGCCGGGCGCGATCAACTTCTGGCTCAAGCTTGGCTTTGAGGTGATCGCTGTGGATGACGACCCGGTCTGGCAGACGACCCACATGGATTTCCGAATTCATAACTGACCCATCAGGAAGAGCGCAATCGCAGGATCTGCGCGCCGTCGAACGGGTCAGTCAGGTAGTGCGCGTGGACACCAAACGTTTCCAGCAGGCGTTGCGCGGTCAACACTTCAAGGGGTTTGCCGAGGGCGACGAGTCGGCCCTTTTCCAGTACGGCCAAACGATCACAAGTCAGTGCCTGGTTGAGGTCGTGCAGGGCAATCACCGTGGTCACCGGCAACGCTTGAACCCCATGCAAAATCGACAGTTGATGCTGAATATCCAGGTGGTTGGTGGGTTCGTCCAGCAACAGAATTTTCGGGCGCTGGGCGAGGGCGCGAGCGATGTGCACACGCTGGCGCTCGCCACCGGAAAGGCTGCGCCAGGAGCGATTGCGCAGATGCGCCGCGTCAACATCGCGCAAGGCCTGATCGACGATGCCGTCGTCCTCGGCAGACCACGGACTGAGCGCCGACAGCCATGGCGTTCGACCCAGCGCTACTGCGTCAAACACGCTGATCGCGTCGAGGGTGTCCGCCTGTTGCTCAACCACTGCCAGCGTTTGCGCGACGGTTCGGCGCGATAGCGTCTTCAAACGCTGGCCGTGGAGATGGATGTCGCCACGACTGGGCGCGCGTATGCCGCAGAGCAATTTCAGCAAAGTGGATTTGCCGGAACCGTTGGGGCCGACAAGGCCAAGGGTTTCGCCGCGGCGGATGTCCAGATCGATCTCGTGCAGCAACCTTGCATCGCGGATATCAAAGCCGAGGCCGCAGCACTGCAGCACCGATTCGCCGACAGCCGGGGATAGCGCATTCATCGGGCATTCCTCCGGCCGATCAGGATCAGCGCGAACACCGGCGCACCGACCAGCGCGGTAATCACGCCGACCGGGATCACCTGGCCTTTAATGAGCGTGCGCGACAGCACATCAGCAGCAATCAGAAACACCGCGCCACCCAGTGCACTTGCTGGCAGCAGACGCGTGTGTCGAGTGCCGAGCAACAGCCTTACAGCGTGGGGAATGACCAGACCCACGAAACCGATCGAGCCGACAATCGATACCATCACAGCCGTCACCAATGCGGCACAACTGATCAACAGCAATTGCACGCGACGCACCGGAATCCCCAGCGAGGCAGCGGAGTCGACGCCGAAGGTAAACGCGTCCAGCGCACGCCGATGCCACAGGCACACAACGAGCCCGATGACCGCCACCGGCACCGCCAGCCACACCGATGGCCAGCGCACGCCGCTGAGATTGCCGAGCATCCAGAACATGATGCCGCGAGCCTGTTCGGAACTGGCCGACTTGGTGATCAGAAATGCCGTGAGCGCATTGAACAGCTGCGAGCCGGCGATCCCCGCCAAAATGATCTGGCCGGTATTACCCGGTGAGCCAGCGGCGCGGCCGAGCAAAACCACCACGGCGAACGCTACAACAGCGCCGCCGAACGCGCCAACTGACATGGAAATCGCCCCCGCGCCGAAACCGAGCAACGCGACCATCACCGCGCCCGTCGAAGCACCAGCGGAAATGCCCAGCAGATACGGATCGGCCAACGGGTTGCGCAGCAGCGATTGCAGAATCACCCCGCAAGTCGCCAGGCCAGCGCCACAAGCGGCAGCCACCAGCGCGCGAGTCAGGCGATAGTTCCAGACGATGCCTTCGTCGATCGGATCAAGAACATACCCGGCCGCCCACAGTTTGTTGGCCAGCACCTGAAACACCACGATGGGATCAATGGTTGTCTCACCAATGGCCACACCCGCAATCACCGCTAAAAGCAGGATCGTCAGTGCAAGCAAGGTGCGTATCAACGTCGCGGTCATTTGGACAGGTCGTATCCGTTGATGGCGCTCGCCAGCGCGGCGATACCGTCGAATGTGCGCATGCTGGCCTGCATGGCCATGGCGTCGAGAATAATGATGCGGTTGTTTTTCACCGCGTCCATGTTGCGGGTCACGGGATCGTTGCGCAGGAATTCCAGCTTCTTCAGGTAGTCATCCGCCGGGAAGCGCCGGCGATCCATACGTGCGATGACCAGGAACGTCGGGTTGGCTTTGGCGATGGTTTCCCAGCCGACGGTTGGCCATTCCTCATCGGACTCCACGACGTTGCGCACGCCCAGCGTGTTGAGCATGAAGTCTGGAACGCCCTTGTGCCCTGCAACGTACGGATCGATATCCAGACTGGCACTGGAAAACCAGACCAACGCGCTGATGTCTTTCGGGTTCTTGCCATTCGCCATGGCAATGGACTTGGCGAGGCTTGCCTTGAGGTCTGTGTTCAGCTGCTGCGCACGCGCCTGGACATCAAACATCTCACCGAACTGGGTGATGCTTTTATAGATGCTGTCGATGCGAAACGGCGCCAGACGCGTGCCGTCGGAACCGACCAGATTGTCCTTGGCCTCGCAGTCAGACGGCATCAGATAAGTCGGAATCTTCAGTTCGTGAAACTGTTCGCGGGTGCCGACCGCACCTTGTGGCCCGACCATCCATTCCAGTTCGACAGCCACCAGTTGCGGGCGCTTGGCGATCACCGATTCGAAACTCGGTTCGTTATCGGCCAAGCGCTCGATGTTGTCGTTTTGCGCCTTGTACTGCACCAGCACATCGTTGAACCACAGCGATGTGCCGACCATTTTGTCAGCCAGCCCGAGCGCAAAAAGCATTTCCGTGCCGGCCTGGCCGATGGTCACCGCACGGGCAGGAGCCTGCGCGAAGGTCAGCGTGCTGCCGCAGTTTTCAATCGTCAGGGGGTACTGCGTCGGTGCAGCATGGGCGAGGGCGCCAACACCCAGGCCAACGACGAGGGCGACAAAACGAGGCAACAGCATGATGCAATCTCCATTTGAACCGTACACGGAGCCAGGGTGCAGGTTCTGGAAACACATCGCTCACGCTGCCTTAAAAGCAGTGCCAGGCCGATCACCGAAGTGACGCGCGCACAAGGATGTCCTTCCCGGACACCCCGCCGGTTAGTGATTGTTGCTTGGCCGGCAGGTCTCCTGACTGATGCGTCGTCGCCTGCGTCAGCCTTCCCGGGAGCAATCCCAGTGGCAGTTCGGACTAAGGCTCAGCATCTACAGTTGCGGGGGCAGTTCCGTTTGATGCGTTGGGCGCATCACGGATTCCCTATTAATCCCAATTGGAAACCGGCGGGCGGCATGGTATCCGATCGTGGCGGTTGAGGCGAACGGGCGTGCTCGCTCAAGGGGTGGAGCGGCGTCAGCAGGAGGGCTGGTGAGGACAACAGACCATTAAAGTACATTTATGCGCAGCACCTTTTTCACCCACTATTCAGTTACTGCAACGATTTAGCGCAACTTGTATCCTTGCGTTACACGAGGACGAATGGCCCCAGCTATTGCCCTGACCCAATAGTCACGGGAACGGAAAACCGGACTTTTCTGAAGGTAATGACGTGAAGCGTGATTCGCACCTGGTTGTGCTTTTGCTGTTCGTGATCGGTTGCTCTCTGGCGTCATTGACGGTCTGGAAAGTATTGGCCTCTCGAGATCGAGCACTGGAGGAAGTGGATGTCCACGGCTTGAACCTGACCCAGGCGCTTTCTACCTACTCCGAGGGGATTGTCCGCCAGAGCTCGCTGCTTTTACTCGGGCTTGTCGAGCGCCTGGAAATCGAAGGTAGCGGCCCCGCGCAGATTCAGCGGCTGAGTGCATTGATCATCCGCCAGGAATCGTTGATGCCACAGCTCAGTGGTATCACGATTTACGACAATCAGGGACGCTGGCTGATGTCCTCCAACCGACCGATTCCGGCCGGGGCGAATAGCAGCGATCGGGCCTATTTCATTCATCATCGCGACGATCCCAGCCGTGAGACCTTTATCGGTCCGCCTATCCAGAGCCGCTCCAATCAGGAATGGGTGATCACCCTCAGCCGCCGCTTCAATGATGCGCGCGGAGAGTTTGCCGGGGTGGTGGCGGTCACGTTGGGCGTCGAAAACTTTCTTCGGTTGTTCGGAAAGATCGACGTGGGGCAGGAGGGCGCCATCGGGTTGTCCTACACCGATGGTACGTTGCTGGTTCGTTATCCATTCCGCGAGCAGGACATGGGTCGCAACTTTTCCCAATCGCCCATCTATGCCAAGTATCTGGTGGATCGATCAGTCGGCACCGCGTCGTTTACATCCAGCCTGGATGGTGTGGAGCGGCTCTACGCTTTCCGCAAGAGTGACCGGCTGCCGCTGATAACGACGGTGGCACTCGGCAAACGCGAAGCTCTCGCCGCGTGGCGCACGGAGGCATTGTTGTCGGCGGTGGTGGTAACCGGGCTGCTGGGGCTCACGGGCCTCATCGGCTGGTTCCTGATTGTGGATATCCGTCGGCGTACCAGGGCAGAAGATCAGTTGCGAGGAACCCAGCAGCAGTTGCTCTCAACCAATCGGCAACTGGAGTTGCTGGCGATGAAAGATGCCCTGACCGGTCTGGCCAATCGACGCTGCTTTGATCAAAGCCTCGCCATGGAAGCCCGGCGCGCACGACGTGACGGCACGACGTTGGCATTGCTGATGATCGATATCGACCACTTCAAGCTGTTCAACGATTCACTCGGGCATGTTGCCGGAGACGCCTGTCTGCAAACCGTTGGCAGAATCCTGGACGAATGTGTGCGGCGCCCGTCGGACCTGGTGGCCCGATATGGCGGTGAAGAGATGGCCGTGATCATGCCTGACACCGACAGCGACGGCGCCGCAATAGTGGCGCAACTGATCATCGACCGCTTGCAGCAAGCAAACATCCCCCACACCGCCAGCCCGCTCGGACGCGTCAGTGTCAGCATCGGGATTGCGACCGCTACGTTGTCGGAACTGGATCACCTGCAAGGTTTGATCGAGGTGGCCGATCAGGCGTTGTACACCGCTAAGGCACGGGGTCGAAATCAGTATGTGAGGGGTGGGCTGTAAGTGTCATTTGCTGCAGATGCCAGGAATCATTGTGCTTGCGATGAAGCTTTGGAACCGTGACGACGAAGGTAGTACCGCTTTGCGAATCCGAAGTGACCTCGATGACGCCGCCGTGCGATGTAACGATCTCTGAAGCAATAAACAACCCTAGCCCCAAGCCCTCACTTGGGTCATGGTCGATGATCGAGTGCTGAGAAAAACGACCCATCGGGTTGAAGATGAACGGCATCACATCATCTGGAATGGGCTCACCGCTGTTATGCACGGTGAAAATCACATGCTCCTCATTGGTATCCAGAGTAACGGTCACTGGCCGTTGGTTATCGCCATGCTGCACGGCATTGCCGATCAGGTTGGAAAGAACCTGCTCCATCCGTGCGCCATCGAATTCACCATGACAGGATCTTTTTGGCTCAAAGAAGATAGCGGCACTCGGATAGAACGCCCGCAGTTCATCAACGATGCGCTCGCACAAAGGCAACAAATCCAGGCGCTCTGTTTTAACAGGTATACCGGGGCCCATCTGGCAACGTGTCAAATCCAGCAAGTCACCGACAATCTGACTGGCGCGCTTGACGCTGGTGTAAATTTGCGTGGAAATCTTCGTGGCCTTGGTGCCGATGTCTTCTGAGCGCCGCAACATGTCGGCGCCGAGCAAGATCGCGCCCAGCGGGGTTCTCAGATCATGGCCAAGGATGCCCAGAAATAGATTCCGTGACGCTTCAACGGCTCGCGAATAGCTTGCAATTGACTCGGCGAGGGCTTGGTCGATTGCCTCATGAAATCTCGTCATGTCATCGATGTCGAGTGGCGTGCCGGCCTTGATCTGTTTAGACCACTGGTTGAGTACGCTGGCTCTGAGCGCGCGATGTTCGGAGACCATCTGATCGATCGTGAAGCCTGCCATGAGCCGCGTGACCGCGTGGGTTTCAGCGGGTGTTTCCAGATCGTTGGACGGGGCATTGCCATGCGCCTTCGCCAGTTGTTCTTTTGCAGTCTGTTTAGTCCGTAGATCGAGCACTATGGCGTCGAGCATCTGTTCGGCATGATCACGCAGGGCTTCTGTGTCCAGCGGTGCACCGGGCGTCTCAATCGTTCGCGCAAAATCGTCCCAGTCCTGCAGAATCGGCTCGAGGTTGGCGGTGATGAAGTCGGACAGTCGCATTTGCATGGATCCTGGTCAGGAGGGCGAGTTCCAGACAGGAGTGATGGGGAAGCCGCAACGTGAAGTAGAACACGGATTTGCTGTTTTGCTGCGCTGTCCTATGAAACGCTGCGCCCTGAACGCTGATTGCGTTATGTGTACAAGGGCGCTCGCCTTACAACTTCCTGCGACCAGCATTCACTTTGCCGCTAGTGCTTCTCTACGCCCGGCACGTCCATGTTTATTTTGCGCCAGGCGCCTTCGGAAAAACTGTAAACCGAGAAGGCGATCAACCCCAACGCCATCACCATCAGAATCAAACCGCCAAAAGGCATACTTTGCAGAGCATCAAGGGCTTCCTTCATGCCCGGGGGATTCGTGGCTTTGTAAAGAGAGCCGCTGATCGCCATTAGCACTGCAATCTCGATAAACACCACGCCTCGTGCAATCAGTCCGAATCGCGACACCGGGCGGATATAGCGCATAACGTCTTCGTCAGCTTCAAAGTACTTCTCGAACGACGCTTTCCAGCCTTTGATGATGTGCGCAATGCCGACACCAAACGGAACTAGCGCAACAAGGTAGATCAGCAGGTTCGAATGCTCGAACGACAAAAGGTGCGCTAACAAATCCTTCGTCTTGCCATCCCCGGCGTTACCCGAGCTTCCAGCACCACTGACGAGCAGGCCCAATGCAAAAAACGCCAGCGCGCCATTGACCAGACCTCCCGCGAACAAACCTGCACGAATGACGAGCCCCTTGAATTCGGTACCGTGATGATCAACGTCGCGAATAGCTTGCAGCACGCGCCACGCCGCGAAGGCGAGTAGACCTGCCACCACCAGTCCAATCAAAACATACCCAAATGGCTGGCTCAGCAGTGCCTCGAGGCTTTTATGACTGTCTTTTGGTTTCGTAGCGTCTTGAGCCGCCAGCAGCGCGAATATCCCAATGATCAGATACAGAACGCCCCGAGCGGCGTAACCGCAACGCGCGAGCAGAACAAGGGTGTGTTGGGCGAGCATTTAAATATTTCCGAGCAGAGAAGTTGTATACGAGCAGACCCGCCGCGGCTGCAGGGGTTCGATAAAGCGCTGTGCGGCGACCTGAAGGGTTGTGAGTCGTTACTGGCAATGGGCAACACCCAGCTTTTTCATTGTCACCACGCGAGGATGCATTGGTTGCACAAGTTGGGTTGTCTGGAGGGATCGATCTTCAACACGGCTATTCAACTAGTGTTGATAAATACAAATGCGAATACGTATCAAATGCTGAAAATGTCAGATATTATTTCCCGCAAATTATTGGCGCGTATGCCGTCCCATTTGGCTATTTCCTCAAGGTTTCCTCGATGCGTCGTACTCTGCTTTCCATCTGTGTGCTTCAGGCGTTTTCCGCTTCTTCCTGGGCGGAGCAGGCGACATCCGATACAACCATTCTGGAGTTGGAGGCGACCGACATCGTCGGTACTGCGCAGTACGAAGCCGCCCAAGGGCCGGTGAAGGGCTACCGAGCAACGCGCTCTGCCAGCGCAACACGAACCGACACGTCGATTCACGAGACCCCGCAGTCAATGAGCGTGGTGACCAAAGACGCTGTCGAAGACATCGGCGCTACTCGGCTTCAGGACGCGCTTGATTACGCCGGAGGGGTAGGGCGGGCCAATAACTTCGGAGGCCAGGGACTGACTACTTTCACGGTGCGTGGATTTACCACGGGCGAGTTCTATCGCAACGGTTTCCCGATCAACCGTGGTTATCCGAACATGCCCGATGCGAACACCATCGAGCGTCTTGAAGTACTGCGAGGCCCCGCCACTACTCTCTATGGCCGAGGTGATCCAGGTGGCACGTTCAACGTGGTCTCCAAACAGCCTTTGATGGAGCGCACCGTGACCCTGGGCAGCCAACTCGATGATCAGGGAATGAAGCGTGGCACGCTGGATGCTTCCGGCCCGATCGACGAAGAAGGCCGACTGGCCTATCGCTTGAATGTGGTGGGTGAGGGCGGTGATACCTTCCGCGATCATGTTGAAACCGAGCGCTATGGCGTGACGCCGGTTATTTCCTGGCAGGCCAGCGACGATACCAAGGTGATCTTCGAGGGTGATTTCATGCGCAATAATCACCCGCTGGATCGTGGTGTCACGCGTTATCCGAATCAGATCGGTGCCGCGTCTCGCGATACTTTCTTTGGCGAAAAAGACGTTGGCAAATTGCACAACGACAACAACATGGCGCAGCTGCGTTTCGAACATCTACTGAGCGATAACTGGACATTGGGCGGTGGTTTCCAATGGCTCGATGGCACATTGCAGGGTAACGCCATTGAAGCGAATGGCGTCGCTGCCGACGGGCGCACGCTGGGGCGTAACTTCAACTATCGCAAACTGGAGTGGACGGACAAGGATACCCAACTGAACCTCACCGGACATTTCTCAACCGGGGGCTTCGATCACACGCTGTTGACCGGAATCGAGTACGAGGATTACGACTACAAGTCCATCATCCAGCGTTCCAGTGGCGCGGTAGGTGCCTACCCGATTGATATCTTCAATCCGGTATATGGTCAGGCGCGTCCCGCCCTGACCCGTACGCCGACCCACGACAAGGAAAATCTCAAGACCTACGCCGCCTTCATCCAGGATCAAGTGGCATTGACCGAGCGCCTGAAAGTTCTGGCGGGCGCCCGTTTCGAACGTTTCGAGCATGACTATGAAACCTATGTACCAGGCGGTAAAAGCTGGGAGGCAAGCGACAATGCGGTAACCCCGCGTCTTGGCTTGCTTTATGACCTTACCGATACCGTCGCGGTGTATGCCAATACCGCGCGCTCATTCAAACCCAATACGGGAGCAAGTCGGCAGGGCGGCGGTTTTGAGCCGGAAAAGGGTAAGTCTTATGAGATGGGGATCAAATGGGAGGCGCTGGATCGCCAGTTAAGCGTCGACGCAGCGATCTACCAGATTGAAAAACGAAACGTCCTCACCACCGATCCCGTGGACTCCACTTTCAGCGTGGCCGCTGGAGAGGTGCGCAGCCGTGGCTTTGATCTCAACGTCGCTGGCAACGTAACCCCAGAGTGGCGGGTGATTGGCGGCTATGCCTATGTGAACGCTGAAGTCACCAAGGACAATGTAATCCAGTCGGGCACACGACTGATGAACATTCCGAAGAACAGCTTCAGCCTGCTCAACGTTTACGAATTCCAGGATGGCAATCTGAAGGGATTGGGTTTGGGTATGGGCGGCAAGTACGTTGACGAACGTGCCGGTCAGACTGCTAACACGGCGTTTTCAATGGGCAGTTACACCGTTGTCGATTTGCTCAGCTTCTACAAGATCAACGACAAGGTCAGGCTTAACCTTGATGTGAAGAATGTCTTCGACCGCGACTATGAAGAAGGCGCCTTCGGCAATGTCTACGCATACCCTGGTGAACCGCGAACCGTTCAAGTGGGTGTTTCTTACACCTTGTAGATGATCCGGACGCACCGACGACCTGACGCTAAGCAAATAGACACGCTCGCTCTGCTTTTCTGACAATTTCCCAACCAGCATCAGCAGATAGGGCTGGTTGTCTCTGTCAGCGGGGTGTCTTTGCTCGGCGTACGAAAACGCCTTGCGACTCGGCCCAGCACTGCTACGGTGAATGGCAGTGTGGAGTTCCGTCGCAGAGAGGTCCCCCGTGGATAACCGCAAACAGGTCAGTGCCGACGAATCCGCGGCAGTTCAGCTTTTCCGTTGGCTGGAGTACCCCGACGACGACTTCCCGTACTACAACGGCAAGCCCGTGGGCCTGTCAGGCAAACAATGGCTGCTGTTAATGCTTGGGGTGGTGGCCGGGTTCCTGGTGCTAATAGCGCCGTTGCCATTGTTTGCGGGAAGCGTTGGGCAATTCATTCCCGCAATCCTGTTCTTCGCCATCCCGCTGGCGGTGCTGGCATGGATCACGCGGCAACATGGCTGGGCACTGTTCCGCAGGGTCACGATTCGCGACATCAAGTGGATGATACTGTTCGCGCTGCTCAACATCGTGGTCACCATGGTCATCGGCCTGGTGGTCATGAAGACCATAGGCATGCACTCGAACCCGGTTTTCGCCGGGCTGGCGACGCAAACATCCGTCGAGCACTTGCTCTTCTTTCTCAAGACGCTGCCGCAGCTATTGGGCGAGGAGGTGCTGACGATTTTGCCATTCCTCGCAATCATGACGTTCCTGTTTGCGCGGCTGCACTGGTCACGCAAGGGTGCGATCATCGGTGCCTGGCTCTTGTCGGCCCTGCTATTCGGCGCGGCGCACTTGCCGACCTATGATTGGAACATGGTGCAGGCGTTCGTGGTGATTGGCAGCGCGCGGCTGATTCTGCTGCTGCCCTACATCATGACGAAGAACATCTGGGTCTCCACGGGCGCTCATATACTCAATGACTGGACGCTTTTCATTATCGCCCTGTTGGTTGCGCTACCCTCTGGGCATTAAGGCGTCGCTGAATTGCGCGATCGGCAGGGCGAAGCCCTGTTGGGATGCCGATCGCGCAAGCAGAAGGCGCTTGGCTAGAACTCAGAGTTTGCCTTCAGATCCGGTATAACTTGCACCTTGGACTTTGCCACTGGCATCAGACAGGCACGACCAAGGAGCGTCCGCGTCAGGTACCTTGATCGTCACGCCAACTCCCGCTTCGGCGGTCATGACGTCGGTCACCGAAAGTTTGCTGACGGCCACACCGGTTTTCTTCGCCACCTCGGCCAGGCAGGCTTTCTCTGCCTTGCTGGTGGCAGATGTGCCACTGGCGCTACCGGCAGCACTCGCAGCGCCAGATGTCGCTGGCTTGCACACCCCATTGGCCCCGCCTTTACCGGTATAGGATACGTCCCATGACTCATCTGGATTGCGCGTGAGGGAAATCGTCACGCCAGAGCCTTTGGCTTCATAGGCGTTGTTATTGAATTTCTTCAGTTTGGCCTCCTTGCCATTGATGTACACCGGCCCGCCCTGATCCGCATGCACGGCGATATTGGTCGGGCAGTCGTAGTTAAGTAGCGGAATATCAGCACTGGCTACGGTGGCAAACAGTAAAGTGGTGGCTCCCAGCAAAAACTTGTTCATATTCATGCGACATTCTCCTTCTGTTTGAGAGTGGTTGTACGTACTGCACGAGCGTCATGGTCATACGACAGCACGCGCAGGGCCGAGGCCGGGCGAAACGACTTGTCACCGCCTCGACGACAGTGCTTCGGCAGTATAGGTCGTAGTGGCCAGTTTGAACGGCCAAACGCCCACGGTCGGATCTGATTGTCGGGTAGTCAGACAGTTGCTTTCATCCACCCGTTCATACGAGTTCCAGCACACGGTTCAAGCCTCTGCCAAGACACCATTGGTCTGGACGCACGCGGCCGGGTAACTAAATAACCTCGTCCACTGCCTGCTCAAGCGTACTGATCGTACGCTCGATATTCCGCAGTTTCTCGAGGCCGAACAGCCCGATGCGGAAGGTCTGGAAGTCGGCCGGTTCGTCGCATTGCAACGGCACGCCGGCAGCGATCTGCAGACCGTGGTGGGCAAATTTCTTGCCGTTCTTGATGTCAGCATCATCGGTGTAGCTGACCACGACGCCTGGGGCTTGAAAGCCGGCAGCCGCCACGCTTTTGAAGCCTTTGCCGGTCAACAGGGCGCGAACCCGATCACCCAGCGCCTGTTGCTCGTCGCGAACTTTGTCGAAACCGTAGGCTTGCGTCTCTTTCATCACGTCGTTGAACCGCGCGAGGGCATCGCTGGGCATGGTCGCATGGTAGGCATGTCCGCCCTGTTCGTAGGC
>OFQU01000147.1_pt1 | contig 15607 bp, 9 predicted proteins | sample 1542981 | NCBI WGS metagenome assembly OFQU01 (sample SAMN07774233, study PRJEB24372) | wastewater metagenome | isolation source: Exp Tend CN 90WW | collected 2016-02
TCAGGTGATGATCAGGACTGCGATCGCCGTCACGATCGAGTCATGAAAGCTCGCGCCGTAGGCCAGCCAACCCAGCATCGTGAGCAATGCGGTCGCGTGCACGACGGGGGCATACAGCCTCGATGCCCGCTCCGCGAGCCGCAGATAGCGCGAACGCGCCTGCAGCGCGCGATCGAGCAGCCGGGATATTTCATCGAGCAGCGTGCCGCCGGAGGCCGCGGACGCCCGGACGCGCAACGTGCCGGAGCGGATCAGCGTACCAGCGAACACCGCGCTGCCGGGCGCGACCATTGACGGCAAGGTTTCGCCCGTAATCAGGCTCTGATCGACCTCCGATCGCCCTTCGATCACATTACCGTCGACCGCGCAGCGCTCGCCGGGCCGCAACAGCACGATGTCGCCCGGCCGGATCGCGGCCGCCGGAACCGTGCTGATTTCGGTTGGGCTGATGAACTTCGTCGCCGTCTCCGCCTTCAAGGCCGCGAGGTTACCGGCAAACGCGCGAGTGCGCCGCCGCATGTTCTGATCGAGATAGCGACCGGCGAGCAGGAACGCGACCAGCATGATCGCCGCATCGAAGTAGGCATGCTCGGCATGATTGATGGTCTCGATCACCGAGGTCGCCAACGCCAATACGATGCCGATGCTGATCGGCACGTCCATGTTGACGCCGCGCGCCCGCAGCGCGTCGCGCAGGCCGAGCGTCTCATACATCTTGCCGACCGAACAATCCGTGCCGACGGTGAGCAAACGGTTGCCCGCACGCCGGCGACCGTTGCCTACGGGAAGGCCCGCGGGCGCGTCGCGCACGTCGAACAATTGGACCCCCGCAGCTTTCGCCGCCTCGACCAGTTCCGGCACGTCGCGCAGCCGCTCGTGCAGGCCGCAGGCGACGTTTAGCCCCGCACGGATCGCGGCGAGCGCGTCGCCGATCATCCAGCCGGGAAAGCGCCCGCCGGGATTGGCGATCCCCAGCACCAATGTACGCGCGCCCGCGGCACGGGCGGTGTCCGCATTCATCTGGGGCAGGCCGAGCGTAAAGGGGCAATCGCTGTGTCGCCATTCGCCGACGCAATCCGCGCCGCGAAAGGCGGCGAGCCCGCGGGAAGTCTTGAGGCCGATCTCGTCATCCGAATGGCCGAGATAGAGCAGATAGGGAGCGGGAATGGTCATGATGCCAGCATGATAGAGGGGGGATCGCCGATGGTGCCAATCGCGCTCGCGGCGCTGCCTATAACGTTCGGCTATTGGTCGCAGCCGGCGGGACGGGGGCGGAGCAGCGCCCGTCCGGCAGCGGCCCCGGTCGCCGTGCCATCGATCAGCGCGCGTCGGCCGTTGACGAATAACGCGACGACGCCGACGCTCGTTTCGCGGGGATGCAAATAATCGGCCCGCGGCGCATAGCCTTTGGGGTCCAGCACCACGACATCCGCGTAATAGCCCGGCCGAAGATACCCGCGCTGCGGGATACGGTACATGTCCGCGGTCGCGCCGGTGGAGCGGCGGATGAACTGCCGCAGCGTGATGACCTTCCGATCGACGACATAGGTGCGATACAGCCGGGGGAAGGTCGCATATTGCCGCGGGTGCCCGTCCGACCCATCCGACGACGTCACCACCCAAGGCTGCTTCATGATCAGGTCGACGTCGCGGTCGACCATGTTGAAGCTGGCGACGTCAGACCCCGCCGGGCCGTCGCCTGCCGTATTGGGCGTGCGGAGGATGCGGATCGCCGCGTCGATCGGGGAAAGGTGCCACGTCGTCGCCATCTCGGCGAGCGTCTTACCGGTCCACGGCTGGCCCTGTGCGGTGAGCAGCAGCGCCCCCGGCCCACCCCGCCGACTCAGATTGTCCGCCATCGCCGATTTCAGCCGTGCCATGGTCGCCCGATCGTCGAAGCGCGCAAGCAGCCGCTTATAGCCGCCGTCCATCGCCCAACCCGGCACCAGCGCGGCATCGACGCTCGATCCCGAGGCGAGCCACGGATATTGGTCGGCCGTCACGGCCTGCCCCGCGCGCCGCGCCGCCTCGATCGTGGCGATCAGCGCGGGCGCCTGCCCCTGCACGGGCACGCCCAGCGCCTTCAGATGCGCGAAATGGACTGGCGTGCCGGCGCTCTTCCCGATCGCGATCGCCTCGCGCGTCGAGGCGAGCAGCCCGATCGAGTAATTGGATTCGTCGCGCTGGTGCGTGTCGTACATCCCGCCGCGCTTGCCCGATTCGCTGGCAACCGCCGCCACCTCGTCGGTCTTCGCGAAGCTTTGCGGCGGATAGAACAGGCCGGTGGACAGGCCATAGGCCCCTTCGCACATCCCCTTGGCGGCGAGGCGCCGTTCCTCCGCCAGTTCGGCCGAAGTGGGTGCGCGGGCATCCTGCCCCAGCACATGCGTGCGGATCGCGCCGAAGCCGACGAAGGGGACGATATTGGTGCCGATCCCGCTCGCCTCGAGCGCGTGTGCATCCTTGGCGACCTCGAACGTGCCATAGCCGTCGACGCCGATCACGACCGTCGAGACACCCTGCGTCAGCCACGGCAGGTTGAGGCGCGCCTTGGGATCGGGCGAGCGGATGTAGCTGTCGGGATGGGTGTGCGCATCGATCAGCCCCGGCGCGACGATCATCCCCCGCGCATCGATCACCTCGCCTGCGGCGGTGCCGCGCGGTCGCCCGACATAGACGATGCGGTCGCCGGTCAGCTCGACATCGCCGACGAAGGGCGCGCCTTCCGCGCCCGTATAGATCGTGCCGCCGTGGATCACGACATCGACGCGCGGGTTGCTCGCCGAGGTGGCGACACACCAGATGAGAGCGGTCAGGGCGAGGCGCTTCATCGCGGGCTCCTTTCGGGTCGAAGGTGGGTGGTGGCGGCCGCAACCGCATCGACCGCCGCCCGGCTGAAGGGCATGGGCAGCATCCGCCCCGCGATCCACGGGACGGCCTGATCGTCGCGATGGACGGACCGCGGATCGTTGGACTGGCCGGGCAGATTGAGCATCACCGATCGGTCCCAATCGCCGACATCGATCACCTGCAGGTAGCTCGCGCCGCCGCCGACCCGCCAGTCCGGCCCGTTGCCCAGCCAGCGCGCCATCACGGTAAAGCCGTCGCCACCGGACCCACCCACCTCGATCGGCGGAAAGGCGGCGGCGATGGCGGGGATACGGGCGAGCGGGTGGGCGATCCGGACGCGGTGGAGCGTATCCCACCGCCACGCGGCGGGGTTGTCGCCCAGCAGCGTCGTCGCTTTCGCCCAGCCATCGGCGAGCGCAGCGTCGATCAGGTCGGGCCGCGTGGCGGCGACCCGGATCAGCTCAGGCGGCTCGATCGCGGGGATCAGGGTGCGGGCGCGCTCGGGCACCAGTGCGGCGATCATCTTCGCGTTGAGGTCGCGCAGCACGATTTCGTACAGGGCCGCCGCGCCGCTCGCGCCGTCGATCCGGCCGTCCCAGCGCGCCAGCATGGCCGTGGCGGCGGCAGCCCCGGCGGAAGGCGTGCTTGGCAGCAGCGCCTGAAAGCGCCGGGCGGGTAGCGAGAGCGTGTCATGCTGGAGCGCGAAACTGTCGGCGGCGCTGTGGCGCGTCTGGGCCGATAGCACCTCGGCGATCCGGTCGTAGCGTGCAGGGCTACGGAACGAAAAGGCCGGGCTATGGTCTACGGGCCAGCCGGCGGGTAGATTGTTCTGGTTGGCCGAGGCGAACCATCCGGCCGGTGGATCGATAACGCCGGGCAAGGCTCGGAAATCACGCATCCCGGTCCAGTCGTAACGGCCGTCGCCGGGCACCGGCAGCAGGCCATGGCCGCGCTTACGCTGTGGCCAGAAGCCGATCGCCTGCCAGCCATGATGGCCGCGCACATCGGCATAATGGAAATTGGTCGGCGACGGGTGCAGCTTGAACGCCTCGCGCAAACCGTCCCAATCCTGCGCGAGGTTGATCGCCACCATGGCGAACGCGCCCGATCCGCCGGGCTGCATCTCGACCGAAGCAAGCACGGTGGCGCGCGACCGGGCCGGATCGTGGGCGATGACGGGCCCCTGCACGGCATAGCGCAGCCGTACGGTGCGGGGCGCCCTGTCCTTGACGGGGATCGCGACGTCGACCGTCGTGAAGCGCTTCCACCCGCCGTCGTGGCGGTAGCGTTCGGGGTCGGCCGGATCGAGTTCGAGGACGAACAGATCTTCCTGATCGATGTGGAAGTTGGTGCGACCGAAGGCGAAGCGATCGGTATGGCCCTGCATGATCCCCGCGAGGCCCGGCGCGCCGCCGCCGATGACGTCCAGCCCCGGCGCGGTCAGATGCGCGACATGGCGCGGGCCGAACCCGCCGATGCCGAGGTGCGGGTCGTTGGCCAGGATCGGGCGCCCGGTCGCTGTCCGGCTGCCCGCGACGGTCCAGGCATTGGAGCCGGCATTGGCGGCGTTGAGCAGCTCGTCCGGGTCCTGCGTGTGCGTCTCGCGGCCGAACGGCAGCGGCCCCAGGCGCAGCACGCCCAGATCGGCCTCGCTGACCTGCGCGGGATCGAGCCCGTCGGGCACCTCGAGCGGGATCAACGGGCGTAGCGGCGCCACCAGCTGGTCGAGGTCGAGCAATCCCAACGCCGCCAGCTGCGCGCGGCGGATTTCGTCGTCGACATTGCCGATGCCGCCGCCCCGCGCCTGCACGAGGTCGCGCACGTCCCAGCGCAACGGCATGACGCCAAGGATACGGTATTCGAGCGGCAGCAACGACCGATCGCGTTCCACCTCCGCGATGCGCGCGTTGATGCCGGCAATATAGCCGCGCACGCAGTCGAGCACCTCGCGCGGAATGCGCGCCAGCTCGGCGTCGAGATCACCACGATAGTGGAACAGCCGCGCCGCCGCGTCATGGGCGGCGAAGTCGCCGCCGAACACCTCGGCCATCTGCCCCATCTCGCGGCGATGCGCGAAGTCGATCTGGAACAGGCGGTCGCGCGCGACCACATAGCCCTGCCCGAAAAAGGCATCGGCCTTGGTCGCGGCGCGGATATGGGGAACGCCCCACAGATCGTCGACGATGGTGATCGGCTGCGACAGCCCCGGCACCGTCGCATAAGCGGGAGCGGCGGACAGCCGTGCCGCCACCCGCCAGGGTGCAAGCGCGCCGAATGCCGTGGCGCCGAGCAGGAAGGTGCGGCGAGAGACCATGGTTTCCCCTTGTTCGGCCGACCCGCGATACGGCCGCGCATGATCGGCGGCGCAACGGTCGGCGGGGCGGTTCGCGTCGGAGCATAGGACGGCGCCGGGGCCGCGCAATGCCACCATAATCGCAGGCTATGGCTCACCCAACGATCGGTGTCGGTCGACCCTTGACCTAGGTTGCATCCCGCCTGCACCATCGCTGCCGCCCGGATCAGCGACAAGACCATGACCGGCCGCAGGGTGATCACGCTCAAAACGATCGTGAAGAAGGGGGATTGCAGATGACGGACGGATCATGGCGCAGGGTGATGGCGACCGGGACCGCATTGACGGCCTTGTCGATGGCGCTCGCCGCTCCCGCCTTCGCGCAGACGACGCCGGCCGCCCCGGCCGACGCCAGTCCGCCCCCGCCGGAGACCAACCCCGGCGACATCGCGCCGGACGACATCATGGTCACCGGCACGCGCATCGTGCGCGACGGCTTCAAGTCGCCGACTCCGCTGACCGTGGCGACGCAGGAGGATATCCTCAACACCTCGCCGACCAACAACATCGCCGACTTCGTCAACCAGCTGCCGGCGCTGGTCGGGTCCACCCGCCCCTCGAACTCGCGTCTCGCCATCAGCTCCGGTCTGGCCGGCATCAACGCGCTCAACCTGCGCGGGCTGGGTGAAATCCGCACGCTGGTGCTGCTCGACGGGCGCCGCACGGTGGGATCGAGCGTCACCGGCCTGGTCGACGTCAACACCTTCCCACAGGCTTTGGTGAAGAGCGTCGAGATCGTCACTGGCGGCGCTTCGGCGGCCTACGGCTCCGACGCGGTTGCCGGCGTGGTCAACTTCGTGCTCGACAAGACGTACAAGGGCATCAAGATCCAGGCGGATAGCGGCGTTACCGAACGCGGCGACGGCGCCAATTATTCGTTCAGCGCCGCGGCGGGCCTCGCCTTCGGCAGCGACGATCGCGGGCATCTGTTGCTCAGCGGCGAATGGGCGCATCGCGACGGCATCTTCCGCGTCGATCGCGAGTGGAACGCGCGCGGCGTCGTGCGGATCACCAACCCCAATTACACCAACACCAACGGGCAGGCGCAATACCTGATCCGCCAGCCGGTGGGTGTCGCCAACACCACGCCCGGCGGCATCATCCTCAATTCCAGCGGCGGCGTCGCCAACCGGCTGCGCGGCATCTATTTCGGTCAGGGCGCCGCGGCGAGCCAGTTCCAATATGGCGCGCTCACCTTCCCCGCGGTCGGTGGCGCGACCGCGCCCTCGCTGACGCAGGGTGGCGACTGGCAGGTCAACGACCAGGGCCGCAACATCGGCCTCGACGCCGACGACGATCGCCGCGGCGCCTTCGGGCGGCTGAGCTATGAGGTCGCCACCGGCGTGACGCTCTTCGCCGAAGCCTCGTACAATTGGCAGAAGACGCTGTTCAACGCGGGTCCGCAGTCGACGACGTCGATCACGCTGTCCTCAGCCAATCCCTATTTGCAGAGCGCACTCGCCAATGCGGTGTCCGCGGGCCTCATCACCGCAGCGGAGCGTGCGGCCGTCACGTCGGTGACGGTCGGTAGCACCGCAGTGGACCTGCCCTATCGCAAGAACAACAGCAGCCGCGACGTGCAGCGCTATGCGATTGGTGCGGAGGGTGAGTTCCAGGCCTTCGGACACAAGGCGTTCTGGAACATCTACGGCCAATATGGCGAGACGAACGCGCACGAGCAGCTGCGCGACATCATGAACACGGCCAACATGGCCAATGCCACCGATGCGGTCGCGGCGCCGGCCGGCAATGCGCTGGGCGTCGCGGCGGGCACGGTCGTGTGCCGGTCGTCGCTCACCGCGCCGACCAACGGCTGCGTGCCGCTGAACCGGCTGGGCGTCGGCGTCGCCAACCCGGCGGCCTTCGCCTATGTGCTGGGCGACCCCTATCGCGACCAGAAGCTCAAGCAGACGGTGGCGGGCGTCAACCTGTCGCTCACGCCATTCGCGACCTGGGCGGGCGACGTCAGCGTCGCGGTGGGCGGCGAATATCGACGCGAATCGGTGTCGGGTTCGGTGCCGACGCAATTCCAGACCGGCTGGTCGGTGGGCAACTTCCTGCCCACCTTCGGCAGCTATAACGTCAAGGAAGCCTATCTCGAAACGGTCGTGCCGCTGGGCCTCGGCCTTGAGTTCAACGGCGCGGTGCGCGGGACCGACTATTCGACGTCGGGCTATGTGACGACGTGGAAGCTCGGCGCGACGTGGCAGCCGATCCCCGACATCCGCTTCCGCGCCACCCGCTCGCGCGACATCCGCGCGCCCAACCTCAGCGAATTGTATGCGTCGGGCACGTCGCGCACCAACACGCTGACCGATCCGGCGACGGGGCGCACGACGGTCACCTTCCGCGAGACGACCACTGGAAACCCGAACCTGCGCCCGGAAAAGGCGGACTCCGTCTCGGTCGGCGTGGTGTTCCAGCCGACGTTCCTGCCCGGCTTCTCGGCGTCGGTCGACGGCTTCGACATCAAGCTGAAAGACGCGATCGGCCAGTTCTTCGCGCAGGACATCATCAACCGCTGCTTTGAGGGGCGGACCGAATTCTGCGCCGCCTATGGCCCCGATCCCACGGGCGACCGCGAGCTGTTCTTCCGCGCGAGCCCATTCAACTTCGCCCGCCAGTGGGTCCGCGGCATCGACTTCGACGCGAGCTACCGCCTGCCGCTCGCCAACATCGTCCAGCGCGCGCCGGGTACGGTCACGCTGCACGGCCTCGCGACGCGCTACATCCACAACATCACCGACAGCGGTGTGCCGAACGTAATACCGGTCGACACCGTCGGCCAGCTGAGCGGCATCAGCCCGCCCAAGTGGATCTATCGCTTCAATGCCAGCTATGAGACCGACAGCTTCTCGGTGACCGGCACCGCGCGTGGGGTCAGCAGCGGCACCTATGGCAATGCGTATATCGTCTGCGACGGCAATTGCCCGACGGGTCGCCCCGCCGCCACCGTCTCGCAATTCCCGACGATCGACAACAATTCGATCTCCGGCGTCACCTATTTCGACCTCAACCTGACGACCAAGATCGAAACGCGCAGCGGCGGACGCGCGGAGCTGTTCCTCAACGTTACCAACCTGTTCGACCGCGATCCTATCCTGCTGCCCGAAACCGGGCTGGCGGCGAACAGCACCTATTCGGATCTGCTCGGCCGCGCCTTCCGGGTCGGCATCCGCTTCCAGACGCGCTGAGCCGGGCGGCGACGATGATCCATCGTCGCGCAGCCCGCCCAGCGACCCGCGCCGCCATCGCCCCGCCCGGCGATGCGGCCGCGGGGGCGAGACAAGCGTCGCCGTTATGAGCAATGCGGCAACACGTGGTCCGGTGATGATCGTCGACGACATATGGGGCGTGCCCCATATCCGGGCAGGCTCGATCCCCGACGCCTATTTCGGCCAGGGCTATGTCGTCGCGCGGGATCGACTGTTCCAGATCGACCTGCAACTGCGCCGCGACCTTGGGCGGCTGGCGGAGAGCTTCGGGCCGCGGTTCGTGCCTTATGATCACGCCGCGCGCCTGCTGCTGTTTTGCGGCGATGTCGCGGCAGAGCTCGACGCCTTGCCACCGGACGTGGTGGCGTGCGCGTGCGCCTATGTCGACGGGATCAACGCCCGGATTGCGGAACTGGAGGCGGATCCCGCACTGTTCCCGCCCGAATATGCTGCGCTGGGGCTGACGCCACTCCGCTGGGATATCGCCGATCTGGTGCGCATCCGCAGCGGCGACATGGGCCGGCCCGACGACGAGGTGCGCCGCGCCCGGCTTGCGGCGCGCGGGTTGCTTGACCTCGACCGCCTGATGACGCCCCTCGCCTGGGATTGGCAGCCCGTGGTGCCCGACGGGCTCGACGTGGCGGCGGTGTCCGACGCCGACCTTGGCGTTCTCGCGCTGACCGATGGGCCGTTGCCATGGGACGCGGCGGTGCAGGCACGCTACGATCCGGTCCACGATCGGCTGGACCGCGACGCGCATGGCAGCAATGCGTGGACGATCGCCGCGGACCGCTCCGCAACCGGTCGCCCGATCCTGGCCAACGATCCCCATCTCGGCATCGGCGGCTTTTCGCCGCGCCATATCGCGCACCTGACCGCACCGGGGTTCGACGTGATCGGCGCCGGCAGCCCGGGTATGCCCGGCATCATGCAGGGCCACACCGATCATTATGCGTTCGGGCGCACCAACTCGCACATCGACCAGGAAGACCTGTTCGTCCTCGACCTGCACCCGGACGATCCCGAAACCTATCGCCGCGACGGCGTCTGGAAGCGGTTCGAGACGCGGACCGAAACGATCGGGGTCAAGGACGCAGCCGACGCGACCGTCACGATCCGCCAGTGCGTGTACGGCCCGGTTCTGTCGCACGACGCGTCGCGCCGGCGCGCAACGGCGATGGCGTCGGTGTCGCTGCAACCGGGCGCGAACATGACCTTTGCGATCATCGCGCTGAACCTCGCGCGGGACTGGGACGCGCTGGCGCAGGCCGCCCAACTGCATGTCGCGCCGACGAATTTGCACTATGCCGATCGCGACGGGAACACCGCCTGGCGGATGCTGGGCCATGTGCCGATCCGTAGCGCTCATCACGACGGGCTGATGCCGGTCCCAGGCGACGGACGGTACGACTGGCAGGGTATCGTAGCGACGCAGGACATGCCGGCGATGCTGAACCCGCCCGACGGCTGGTTCGCATCGGCCAACCAGCTCAATCTACCCGCCGATTGGGGGCCCGGCAAACGCGTTAGCAGCTTCATCTGGAACGCGCCCTATCGCTACGATCGGATCGTCGAGGCGCTCGAACAGCAGGACAGGCACAGCCTCGCCGACTGCGTCGCGCTGCAACACGACGATCTGTCGCTGCCGGCACGTGCGCTCGTGGCATTGTTGCCCGACCGCCTGGACGGGACTGCCGCCAGCGCCGCCAAACTGCTTCGCGACTGGGACTGCCGTCTGGGGGCCGACAGCGCTGCGGCGGCCCTGTTCGAGATGGTCTGGATCGCGTTGGGCAAGGCCGTTCTTACCGCGATCGTGCCGGACGCAGCGCGTGACCTCGTCACCTCCGTCGATCCCCGGCCGATGTTGGCGCTGCTGTCCCATCCCGATGCCCGCTTCGGCTCCGAACCCGAAGCCGCACGGGACACGTTGCTGGCGACGGCGCTTGCCGCGGGATGGGCCGCCGCCATCGCCGCGTTCGGGCCCGATCCCGATAGGTGGCGCTGGGGAGACGCGCACCGCGTCGTGCTGCGCCATCCGCTATCCGCGCTGCCCGAGGTCGCGGCCGTCAGTCCGGCGATCGAGGGCGGACGATCGGGCGGCGACGCCTTTACGGTGATGGCGCGCGGCTATGTCGCGGCGCGCGATTACACCGTGAGCCACGGGGCCAATTTTATGATCGTCTGCGACGTCGGCGACTGGGACGAATCGCTCGTCTGCGCGCTGCCGGGCCAGTCGATCGACCCTCGCTCGCCGCATTATTCCGATAGCTATGCCACGTGGGTCGCGGGCGAACCGCGCCGCCTCGCCTTCAGCCGGCAGGCCGTCGATGCGACCATACGCCAGATCACGGAGCTTCGACCATGAGAGGCCTCATCAGGGCAGCGGCGCTCCTGTCCGCGTTGAGCGCCGCTACGATAGCCCCCGTCCCCACCTCCGCCATCGCCGCAGAGCACGCGCCTAATTTCGACGCCGCCTTTGCGGAGGTGCAATCCTGGGTTGGCAAGGCCTTCCCCGGCGCGGTGGTGGCGGTCGGCGTGCATGGACGGCTGGTCGCGTTGAAGGCCTTCGGGCGCATATCCTCCGCTCCAGACTCACCGCCCATGCCGCGCGATGCGATCTTCGACCTCGCGTCGCTCACCAAGGTCGTCGGCACCACGACCGCCGCGGAAATCCTCTACGACCGCGGCCTGCTCGACCTCGACCGCCCCGTCGTCGCGTATCTGCCGTCCTTTGCCGGCACGCCGGGTCATGAGCGGATCACCGTACGCCACCTGCTCAGCCACAGTTCGGGCCTCTTCACCACCGACCTGTTGTGGCAGCACAGTCGCAACCGGCAGGAGTTGCTCGCGCTGATCGACCGGATGCCGATGGCCTGGGCGCCGGGCACGCATTATCAGTATCGCGACGAGAATATGATCCTGATGGGCGAGATCATCGAGCGTCTCTCCGGTCAGCCGCTCGACCGCTTCCTGCACGATACGGTGTTCGCGCCGCTGGGCATGACAGACACGGGCTTCAATCCCCCCGCCAGCCGGATCAACCGGATACCGCCCACCGAGCAGGATGACCTATTTCGTCATCGGCTGGTGCGGGGCGAGGTGCATGACGAAAATGCCTTCGTCCTGGGCGGGGTCGCCGGTCATGCAGGCCTGTTTTCTACCGCGCGAGACATTTCGCGCCTCGCGCAGCTCTATCTCGACGATGGCCGTCACAACGGTCGCCCATTCCTGAAGCCCGGCAGCCTAGCCGCCTTCACCACTCGGACGGCCTTTCCGCCCGGAAGCTTCCGCGCCCTGGGATGGGACATGCCCGATCCGGCCGGCAGCTTCGCCGGCCCCCTCGCCTCACCCGACGCGCTGATTCACACCGGTTTCACGGGCACGTCGATCTACATCGACCGATCGCGCGACGCGTTCGTCATCCTGCTGACCAATCGCGTAAATCCCACCCGGACCAACAAGCAGATCGCCGAGGCCCGGATCGCGATCCATACCGCCATCCTCTCCGCCATCGATGCTTCGGTGCGACCGTCAGCCGCCGGCCAGACGCGTCCACGCTGATCATTCGCACTGGTGCCTCTACGGCACGATTCGTAGCGCGAGACGCCCCAAGGCGCCGCATTCAACGCGTTCGATTTGCGAGATAAAATGGTCGGGGCGACAGGATTCGAACCTGCGACCCCCACACCCCCAGTGTGATGCGCTACCAGGCTGCGCTACGCCCCGACCGAGGGACCGTGCGGCACTCGCTGCCGATCCCAGAGCGCGGGCCTTTAGGCGGGGCGGACCGGCGATGCAAGCGCTGATCGTCGCTCGGCCGATACAATGCGGTCACGTGTGCCGTTGCAGCGGCGCAACATTGCGCAAGCCGCCGTGCGATGCTAGCGCGCGGCGCTTCCAGTGCGGGGGATTTCCTCCGCCGATCAGCCATGCACGGATCAGATGTTCATCTCCCCAGCCTATGCCCAGACCGCGGGTGGCGCCGCTGAATCCGGCGGCCTCGCCTCGCTGATCAGCTTCGCACCGCTGCTCCTCATCTTCGTCGTCTTCTACTTCCTGATGATTCGCCCGCAGCAGAGCCGCATGAAGGCGCTGCAGGCCGCGATCGCCGGCGTGAAGAAGAACGATCAGGTCGTCACCGCCGGCGGCATCGTCGGCCGCGTCACCAAGGTGGAGGACGCCTTCGTCGAGGTCGAGATCGCCGCGAACACCCGCATCCGCGTGGTGAAGGCGACGCTGGCCGAAGTGACGAGCCCCAATTCGAAGCCGGCGAACGACTGATGCTGGACTTTCCGCGCTGGAAGGTAGCGACGATCTGGACGGTGCTCGCGTTGCTGTGCGCGCTGGCCATCCCGACGTTCCTGCCCGAATCGATGACCGCGAACTGGCCGTTCCATCCGCGGGTCAACAAGGGCCTGGACCTCGCCGGCGGCAGCTATCTGATGCTGGAAGCCGATACGCAGGATCTCGCCAACACGCGGATCGAGGCGATGCGCGACCAGATCCAGGGGACGATGCGCAACGGCACACCCCGGATCGACATCGGCGACATTTCGACGCGCAACAACCAGATCAGCTTCATGCTGCGCAACCCGGCGCAGGTCGATGCGGCGCGCGAGCGCCTGCTCGGCATCACCGGCGGCGGCGCCGGCATGACCGGCCAGCGCGAATGGGACATCCAGGTCGTCGACGGCAGCCGCTTCGTGCTGACCCCGACGCAGGCGGGCCTCAACCAGGCGATCAAGACCGCGATGGAGGATGCGACCGACGTCGTGCGCCGTCGTATCGACGCGCTCGGCACGCGTGAACCGACGATCGTGCGCCAGGGCGACAACCGCATTCTGGTGCAGGTGCCAGGCCTGCAGAACCCGCAGCAGCTGAAAGACCTGCTCGGCAAGACCGCGCGGCTCGAATTCAAGCTGGTCGATACGACCGCCAACCCGGCCGACGTCGCCAAGGGCATCGCCCCGATCGGCAGCCAGATCCTGCCCTATCCCGGCAGCCGCGACGGCGTGCCAGTCAGCGTCGTGAAGCGCACCGCGGTCATCACCGGCGACATGGTCGCCGACGCGCGCCAGGGCTTCGACCAGCAGACCAACGCCCCCAACGTCCAGATCACCTTCAACGGCGTCGGCGGCAACCGCTTCGCCCGCGTGACGCAGGCGAACGTCGGCAAGCCGTTCGCGGTGGTGGTCGACAATCAGGTCGTCTCGGTCGCCAACATCAACGAACCGATCCTGGGCGGATCGGCGGTCATCAACGGCGGCTTCACCGTCGAAAGCGCCAACCAGCTCGCCATCGCGCTGCGTTCGGGCAAGCTGTCGATCAACCTGAAGGTGATCGAGGAATCGACCGTCGGGCCGGAACTGGGCGCCGATTCGATCCGTGCCGGCATCCTCGCCTGCTCAGTCGCGGTCGCGCTCGTCATGGCGTTCATGTTCCTGACCTACGGCCGCTTCGGCGCCTATGCGAACCTCGCCGTCGTCATCAACGTGTTCGTCATCCTCGGCGTCCTTGCGCTGATCAGCGGCACGCTGACGCTGCCGGGCATCGCGGGCTTCGTGCTCACCATCGGCACCGCGGTCGACGCGAACGTGCTGATCAACGAGCGTATCCGCGAGGAACGCCGTCGCGGCCGCAGCGTCGTGCAGGCGGTGGAGCTGGGCTACAAGGAAGCCAGCCGGACCATCTTCGAAGCGAACATGACCCACTTCATCTCGGGCGCGATCATGTTCGTGCTGGGGTCTGGTCCGGTCCGCGGCTTCGCGGTCGTTCTGCTCATCGGTATCGTCACCTCGGTCTTCACCGCCGTCACCTTCACGCGCATGCTCGTTGCGCTGTGGATCCGGCGCGAGAAGCCCAAGACGATCAACATTTGAGGCGAAAGGACACCTCATGCGCCTCCTGAAAATCGTACCCGACAACACCAACATCGACTTCGTCCGCCTGCGCGGCTGGGCATTCGGGCTGACGCTCGCGCTCAGCCTGCTCGCGGTCGGGCTGACGGTGGTGAAGGGCCTGAACTTCGGCGTCGACTTCGTCGGCGGCCTGATGATCGAAGAGAAGTTCCCGACCCAGCCCGACCAGAACAAGGTCCGCCAGGTCATCGACGGCCTGGGCGTCGGCGAAGCCGCGCTCCAGCAGTTCGGCGACCCCAAGACACTGACCATCCGCCTGCCCGTGCAGGAAGGCGCCGACGAAGGCGCGACCAACGCCGTCGTCAAGAAGGTAGAAGGCGCACTGGGGCAGGCATTCCCGGGCGCGACCTTCAGCCGCTATTCAACCGTGTCGAGCAAGGTGTCGGGCGAACTGATCCGCAACGGCGTGCTCGCGGTCGTCCTTGCGATCCTGGGCATCGGTCTGTTCGCGATCGTGCGCTTCGAATGGCAGTTCGGCGTGTCGACGATCGTCGCGATCGTCCACGATCTGCTGATGACGGTCGGCTTCTTCGCGCTGTCGCGCTTCGAATTCGACCTGAACATCATCGCCGCGGTGCTGACGATCATCGGCTATTCGATCAACGACAAGATCGTGATCGACGACCGCATCCGCGAAAACATGCGCCGCTATCGCAAGATGGAGATGCGCGAGATCATCAACCTGTCGGTCAACGAAACGCTGCCGCGTACCGTCATGACGTCGGTCACGATCCTGCTCGCGCTGATCGCGATGCTGCTGCTCGGCGGCCATGTGCTGCGCGGCTTCACCGCCGCGATGATCCTCGGCATCGTCGTCGGCACCTACTCGTCGATCTACGTGTCGTCGTCGCTGCTCATCACGCTCGGCTTGCGCGCCGATCCGAATGCCGGCGAACGCGCGGCAAAGGGCGGCATCAGCAACGCGGAGCGGGTCGGCCCGCGCGAGGGCTGACGCGGTGCGGATGGACCGTGAGGCGGCCGCGGGCGGCCCGATCGTTCGCGGCTTCGTCGGCTCGGGATTCCGGGTCGACGACGAGCGTGTGTTCCGCGCGCTGTTGATGACGGTGGAGACGGCGTCCGAATGGGCGCCGCCCCCGCTCGACCGGCTCGACACGGCAGCGTTGCAGCCACTGATCGATGCGGCGCCGGAGTTCATCCTGATCGGCACGGGCGCCGGGCTGACCCGCCCGCCGGTCGCGCTGGTCCGCGCGCTGGAAGACGCGGGCATCGGCGTCGAGGCAATGGACAGCCGCGCGGCGGCGCGCGCCTGG
>OFQU01000148.1_pt1 | contig 15557 bp, 18 predicted proteins | sample 1542981 | NCBI WGS metagenome assembly OFQU01 (sample SAMN07774233, study PRJEB24372) | wastewater metagenome | isolation source: Exp Tend CN 90WW | collected 2016-02
CATCCGGGGATCTGTGATCAAGCACTCGACGCCGGCTTCGCCAACGCAATCCCTGCCGCGCCCAACCGCTTGAGCACCTCGAACAGCAAATCACTCTTGGTCACCCCGACAATCCTCGGGCTGCCGACATACCCCGTCACCGTCAACGTAATCCCGTCCGGCGACAAATGGCTGAAACGCACAAACGGCGCCGGCTTGTCGAGGATGTTTTCGTTCTCGCCGTAGGTGTTGAGGAGAAGCTCTTTGACCTCCTCGGGATCGATATCCAGCGGGAACATCAACTCCAGCGACGCCACGCCCTGGGCACTGCCGCCGAGGGTGACGTTGCGCAGGTTCTGCGAGATCAGTTGCGAGTTGGGCACGATCACGATCGAGCGGTCGCTGAGCTGGATTTCCGTGGCGCGCACATTGATCCGGCGGATGTCGCCCTCGACGCCGCTGATGCTGATCAGATCGCCGACCTTCACCGGGCGCTCGGTGAGCAGAATCAGGCCCGAGACGAAGTTCTTCACAATCTCCTGCAAACCGAAACCGATGCCCACCGACAGTGCGCTGACGATCCACGCCAGATTGGTCCACTGCACGCCGAGCGACGACAGTGTCAGCAAGATCACCAACGCGTAACCGATATTGGAAAACAGCGTGCTCAGCGACGCGCACATGCCCGGGTCCATGTCGGTCTTGGGCAGGAACTCGTTGTCCAGCCAACGGCGCAGGGCGCGGATCAACCAGATGCCGATCAGCAGCGCCAACACCGCGTTGAGCAGATGAGCGGGGACAATGTTCAGCTTGCGTAACCCGGCGCCGCCGAGGATCGCCAGGATGTTGCTTGTCAACTGCCCGAGCGTGGTGCCGATGCCGCCGACAAACAGCGTGATCACCGCGCACAGCAACAGCACGGCGCGGCTGATGCCGGATATCAGGATGGCGATCTGATCCAGCCGCCGATCACCAATCCCGAACAGATGCTCAAGCGCCTTGCCGCTTGAATACCTGGGCGAAAACGCGAACTCGCAACCGTCCTTGACCACCTGAATCAACAGGTAGAACCCTGCAAGCACGATGTACGCCCACACCAGTTCATACGTGACGAAGCGTGCCAGCGACACGTAACCGGTCAGCAGCGCGACCGTCGAAACAACCATTGAAATGCTGGCGACGGTGAAAATCACTCCGGCGAAGGTGCTGCTCGTCTGCGGGTCATGAGTCGCAGCCAACGCCTTGCGCACTTTGCCAACACGCAGCAGCATCGTCACGATGATCGCCATGACCACCATGGCGACCACGCCACGGCCGGCCAGCACAATCTTGCTGCTCATTGCCGTCGCATTGCTGACCTGCACCAGCGTCACCAACACCAGCAATGTGCAGGACAAGATGCGCGGATAGGGCTTGAGGGCTAGCGCCACTTCATCGGCAATCGCTGGCAAACGCCACGACGGATGCTCCGTCGCCAACAGCGCGCGGCTCAAACCTGTGATCAGCACGCAGGCATAGACGACTTTCTCGAACTCTTCGGAGAACGTTGTCAGCATTGGCGTCAACGGCGCTTGCCGAGTCAGGGCATAGAACAGCAAATGCAAGGCGAGGGCGGTAGTGACGATGGTCGCCAGCGCGGATGCAAACGCCAGCGCACTGCGCCGCAAGCGCCCCTCCGGCATGCGGTGAATACACACCCACGTCAGCCCTCGCTCGGCCAGCCGCCGTCCGAGCGTCCACACCAGCCATGCGATCAGCATCAGCACCAGCGTGAAAAAGTACTCACCCGGCGCCCATACCGTCGCCCAGGTTTTGCGGATCTGGTCGGAGAAATAATTGAAACGCTGGGCATCACTCCCCGAAGGATTGACCAGCGGCGCCCAGAAATCCGGATTCAGCACACTCAGTGTGCGCAGCGTCAATTCGCTCTCAAGCAACGTGCGGCGGATACCGGCGATCTGCGTGATCAAATCCGCCGCACTCTGTTTTAGTGCCGCCAGACTCTTCAGCGTGCCATCGATCTTGTTTTTCTGCTCCGACAGCGCCGCCCGCTGCGCGACGATATCTGCCTGCTCCGCCGCCGCCTCGACATCCGGTGCCTCGCCCAAAACCCCCAACTGCACCGCCAACTGTGCCTGCTGCGGCAACAACGACGTCGTTAGCCGATCAACATCCAGCATAAAAGCCTGAACCCGATCCTGCGGCCCTTCGAGTTGATTGAAATTGTTCGCCGACGAGATCTGCTGCTTGAGCGCATCGAGACGTTGTTGCAGCGCTTGCAGATCACTTTGATTAATCGCCGGCAACGGCGCCTCAGCCGTCGCGGAAGGCGCCGGCAGATCCGCAGCCCACAGCGAAAAACTGCCGGGAACGAGCAGCATGAAAGCGACCAGAAACAACGACTTCATCGTGTTACGCATGGGTAGGACGGGCTCGAAAGGAACACACAGTCTATGAGGTTAGGTGATCGAGCCGGATGGAGCGGAAAAGTTTCAGGGCAGGAGGTGGATCAGCTGCGGTTCCAGTGCGTCTGCACGCACGTCGAGCATGGCCAGCGTCACGGGGAGTTTGAAACGACGGCGACCGGCGCTGCCCGGGTTCAGGTACAGGCGGTTGTCGCGCCATTCGATTAAAGGCTTGTGGGAATGGCCGGTAATGATGAGTCGGGTGTTGGCGGCGAGGTGTGCAGGGACGTCGGCGATGTCGTGAATCAACAGGGTTGGCCAGCCGTTGAGATCGAGGCTGAGGTGGTAGGGGATGTTGGCAGCCCAAGGGAGGTCGAGGTCGTTGTTGCCGCGCACGGCCTGGATGGGGGCTATGTGGGATAGCTGATCGAGGATTTCGGGACTGCCGATGTCGCCAGCGTGGAGGATGAGGTCGCAGCCTTGGATGGCGGTCAGGGCTTCGGGACGGAGGAGGCCGTGGGTGTCGGAGATGATGGCGGTTTTCATGGGGGGGAGATTAGCAGGGAATGGGTGGGTGGTTTCGGCCAGAAGCGGACTGAGGAGCCGTAAATAAATCTGTCCCCTTTTCGTTGGGTTGCGAAGCGCCCCCAAAAGAAAGAATGCGGTGAGTCAGGCACTCTTCGACTGCTGGTTTTGGGGCTGCTTCGCAACCCAACGCGGGACAAGCCCGCTCGCCACAGGTTACTTATTACCTGTTCTACCTAAATACCTTGAAAGGGCTGCATCTACCTCGTAGCCAAAAAGCTAGGACAAATCAGCGACAGGGCTGACGCTACTGTCTCGTTCTGCGATGCTCAACACCACCGGTATCTGCTGCTCCACAGGTACCTCGGCGGTCTTCTCAAGAAGTTCACCCAAGTCGAAAACGGCCATTTCGACATAGCGTTTTATGCACATCCGCTCATAGGAAACGCTGCGAATACCGTCCAGTACCAGCCAGTTCAAGAACAGTGCGCCCATACCCAGCACCACGATCACCGAGCCCTTGCCCCATGTGAACAAAGGCGTGGCTTTAATAATTTCCGTGCACAACGCGATCATCAGGGCGATCAGAGAGGCGAAACTCAGGTTCTGGGATAAAGCAGGCCTGGCGGGTTTTCCGGTCAGGCCCGCATAAGCTGACAACTCGCGTAGTTTCTCTACCGTGTAGCCCTCCTTGCGCAATCCCTCCAGAAAGAAGGCATAACAAAGGGTGTTTTCCCGTTCCAGGCTCGGCTGCTGGTCAATCGCGTGATCTGCAAACTGCTGCGGGTAAACCATGCGCAATGCCTTAAGGCGCGTGACATAGAGCAGAAGAGCCCAAGGAGCCAGTGCCATGTAGGTGTAAGGAATTAGCGTAGGGTTCTTGATGCCGAACATTGCGAACACAAAAAGCAATGCGGTTGACCCTACAGCTGACCACATTGGCCACAACTTGCGAGCATTGTGGAGCTTGAATATGTGTTTATTGGGTTGTTTACGACTGAATTTATAAAGGGCCTCGAGTTGAGCCCATTCCTTGAGTTTCATGACCCATCCTTATTTTTAAAGTCGTGATAACCGAGCGGTACAACGTTGCCCGCAATTGCCACTGCTCACAGCCCACGGCCAAAAAAGACGATCGAAAGGCGACAGATTTATTTTCTATCACTGTCCGATTTTGGCCGAAAGCTTCCGGCCGTAAAACAATGAATAAGCAGATCGAATCAGTGGCGACAAGTGTGTCGGTCACCACTGATTATCAGCGGCTATCCGGCTATCTCAACCTTATCCAAAGCCCGATTCACCGCCAACTCCCCAAGCATTACCACCTGTGCAATGCCGAGCAAAGTCTTGCGAATCGGCCCATCTACAAGCCCGGCAACATCACCCAGCATGACACTCGCCGAGGCTAATGATTCGCAGGCATTGGCCAATAGGGATTCAGAGTCAGTCTCTGGGTTAATCAAAAACATCGTGCTGGGTTTATACGGCGCAGCCATGATCGCCGTCGCAGGCTTGAGGTAATGGTCGAGTGCGCGTTCAGCGGCGTGGTGGAATTTCTTGGAATCGTTTGACTCATAGGGGGAGGCAGGATCTGTTTCTGGCGGGTTAGGCGTTATTTTGCACATGTTCTTCTTTTTCCTGTTATGTGGCGGCCACTCCGAGCTACTAAACAGGGGGTGGCAGCTGTACGCAGGTTAGTAGACCGGGGAAAAGAAGAAAGCCGGCGCGCCCGAGGGCGCCCTACGCACAGCCGCCATCAAGTGCAGGTACGTGAATACCTTTTGATGGACGCTTGTGCACTTTCATTTACCACGGGCTACTAAACCCGATCACTGGGAATCAGTGACGCGAACCAAGTTACCGGTGGCCCTTGAGGCGCACAAGCCGGCGGATTCTGGCGCAGTCGTAGGCAACGGCGCAAGGTGTTGTAGCCTTGATGGCGTAACGTTGAGTGTCTTTTAAACAATGGTGCAATTGCTGTTAAACGCGACCTCCTGATCCAGGTTAAGACAACAAGCCTGCCCCCCACTAAACCCCTTCGCGCAGCGCATTCGCAACCAATGTAAATGCCGGCGAAGGTTGCCGACGGTTGGGGTAGTACAAGTAATATCCAGAAAATGGTAAGCACCAGTCTTCCAGAACCCGCACGAGCCGGCCTTCCTGAAGATGCGGTTCAAACTCCTCTTCGGGGAGGTAGGCAATGCCTAGCCCGGCCAAAGCGGCATAGACGATGTGGGTGGACGTGTTGAAAATGAGCTGGCCGTCTACGCGCACGTTCACTTGTTTACCGCGCCGCTCGAAATCCCACACATAGAGCCCGCCTGATGTCTGCATACGCTGATTGATGCAGTTGTGGTTCATCAGATCTCGTGGATTTTTCGGGCGCTCGTGCGCGGTGAAGTACGCTGGCGAGGCTACGACGGCCATGCGTAAGGGCGGCCCTATCGGAACGGCGACCATGTCTTTGTCGATGGTATCCCCAAGACGCACACCCGCATCAAAACGATCCGCCACGATGTCTCTGAACCCGTAATTGACGTCGAATTCGACATTGATATCGGGGTATTCGTGTAGCAATGCGGTGAGTTTTGGAAGGAGTGTTGTCCGCAAAACGTGATCACCGCAGGTGATGCGTACCGTGCCGGCCGGCTTGTCGCGCAGGTCCGTCAGGATATCCAGTTCCGTTTCGATTTCATCGAAGCGGTGGCCGATCGCCTGCAACAGCCTTTCGCCGGCAGCGGTCGGCGAAACGCTGCGTGTGGTTCGCGTCAACAACCTGATTTGCAGACGTGCTTCCAGACCGCTGACGGCCTGACTCAGGGCAGACTGCGTGACGCCCAGTACGCCTGCCGCGCGCGTAAAACTGCCTTCGCGCGCCACCGTTACGAACGACAGCAGATCGTTGAGATTTCTTCTGACCATTTTGTAAACGCCGTCACAGTCGATTGATTAGCTGAGCTTATAACCTTGTTAAGTATTCATTAGCTAGTCGCGCTCGCGTTCACTCGTCACCATTGTCGGCATGAATATGAATGCTAATGAGGCCCCAATGGTCGCTGTCTCCGCTCCCCAGAATGCGCCTGCTCATTGGAGCGGCGTCTTTGCAATGACGCTTTGTGTCTTTGCGCTGATCGCATCGGAGTTCATGCCGGTCAGTCTGCTGACGCCGATGGCCGATGATCTTCAGGTGACGCAAGGGACGGTCGGGCAGGGCATTGCGATCTCCGGAGCATTTGCCGTTTTAAGCAGCCTGACCCTCTCCTGGATGGCCGGGACCCTCAACCGCAAGATTTTGCTGATGGCATTGGCAGCGTTGATGGCCGCTTCCGGCGCGATCGTCGCACTGGCCCCTGACTATCTGACTTACATGGTCGGTCGTGCCTTGATCGGTGTGGTCATTGGTGGTTTTTGGTCGATGTCCGCTGCGACCGCGATGCGACTGGTACCCGCCTCGCAGGTGCCCCAAGCCTTGGCCATCTTCAATGGCGGCAATGCGTTGGCTACCGTGATCGCCGCACCGCTGGGCAGCTATCTGGGCTCGATCATCGGTTGGCGCGGCGCGTTTTTTTGTCTGGTGCCGGTAGCGACGATTGCCTTCATCTGGCTGTGGATCAGCCTGCCGACCATGAAGGTAGCGCCGCGCACGTCGGGAACGGGCAATGCCTTGAAGCTGTTGAAGAATCGATCTGTCGCAATCGGCATGGCCGGGTGCGGCGCCTTTTTCATGGGGCAGTTCGCCCTGTTTACCTACCTGCGACCTTTCCTCGAAACGGTGACGCGTGTCGATGTATCCACACTGTCGCTGATCCTGTTGGTGATCGGAGTAGCAGGCTTTATCGGCACTCTGATCATTGGGCGGTTTTTAAAACGCGGCCTCTTCCGGACATTGATAGCCATACCGGTGCTGATGGCGTTGATTGCTTTGGCACTGATTCCGTTTGGCGCCTCGGTCGTAGTCGTTGCCGCACTACTTGGCTTTTGGGGGTTGTTGGCCACCGCGGCGCCAGTCGGATGGTGGAGCTGGATCGCGCAGGCCTTACCCAACAATGCCGAGGCCGGGGGAGGTTTGATGGTGGCGGTGATTCAACTGGCCATCGCCCTGGGCTCAAACATCGGCGGGCTGCTTTTCGATCATGGCGGCTATCAGAGCACTTTCGTGTTTAGCGCAGGCGTGCTGCTGCTTGCCGCATTCGTGACGTTGCTGACATCACGCTCCCCAATATCGCAATCCGCTTGAGACATACAACTTTACGGGAGATGGGCAATGAGAGCACTTCGCTGGCTTGGATTGCTGTCTGCAATGCTCGTGCTGGGCGGTTACGTCGCTGTAGGTGATGCCGCGTCGGCGTCTTTAAAACCGGAGAGATCTCGCATGTGGATGACAGTTGGGGAACAACGCTTCGCCATCACTTTGGCCGACAACGCCGCCGCTGGCGCGTTTGCCAGGCTACTGCCGTTAACAATCGAGATGAGTGATCTCAACGGCAATGAGAAGCACGCCAGCCTTCCAGAAACTTTACCTGCCAACGCGAGCAAACCAGGAACAATCCACAGCGGTGACTTGATGTTGTATGGCGCGGATACGCTGGTGGTTTTTTATTCAACGTTTAACTCAACGTACGCCTACACCCGGGTCGGGCGTGTGGATGACATCGCTGACTTGGCTCAGACGCTAGGGCGAGGGGATGTGCGCGTGATGTTCTCTAAAGACTGATCAATCCGAATCAACAGGGATTCCAATGAAAAAGCTCATTGTTCTATTAACGCTTCTTGTCAGTTCACTCTCAGCAACAGGAGCCGATATGTCCAACGGCGCAGATAATTTTTACACCAGCGAAAAAGTGACGGTGCAGAAGGTTACTTTCAAAAACCAATATCAAATGAATGTGGCGGGGAATCTGTTCATCCCGAAAAACCTCGACGCAAAATCGAAGACCCCGGCGATTGTTATCGGCCACCCGATGGGCGCGGTCAAGGAGCAGAGCGCTAACCTCTATGCCACGAAAATGGCCGAGAAGGGCTTCGTGACTCTGTCACTGGATCTGTCGTTCTGGGGTGAAAGCGAGGGGCGTACGCGCAATGCTGTTTCGCCGGATATCTATGCCGAAGACTTCAGTGCGGCGGTGGACTTTCTCGGTGCACAGCCATTCGTCAACAAGGAGCGCATTGGCGCAATCGGCATCTGTGGCAGCGGCAGTTTCGTCATCAGCGCGGCCAAGATCGACCCGCGTATGAAAGCCATCGCAACGGTCAGCATGTATGACATGGGCGCAGCCAATCGCAATGGTTTGAAGCACTCGCAAACGCTTGAGCAACGCAAGGCGATCATTGCGCAAGCGGCACAGCAGCGTGATGTCGAGTTCGCTGGCGGTAAAACCGCTTACACCAGCGGCACGGTACATCAACTGGATGAAAACACTCATCCCATTCAACGCGAGTTCTATGACTTCTACCGCACACCCCGCGGCGAGTACACACCGTCCAGTTCCTCTAAAGAGTTGACGACGCACCCGACTCTGACGAGCAACATCAAGTTCATGAACTTCTACCCGTTCAATGATATCGAGACGATTTCTCCGCGCCCGATGTTGTTCATTGCCGGCGCTGATGCGCACTCAAGGGAGTTCAGCGAGGAGGCCTACAAGCTCGCCGGACAACCCAAGGAGCTGGTTATCATCCCGGGTGCCGGGCATGTTGACCTCTATGATCGTGTCAATCTAATTCCTTTCGACAAGTTGGCTGCCTTCTTTGAGAACAATCTGAAGTAACCAACACGCAGGGATTGCCTGCCGCGAAAGCCTCAAAATCTTGAGGCTTTCGCGAGAGTTCGAGTGACATTCTTTTCAGTACGCCTATTGAATGGTGACTTTGCCTTTTGATCTGCGAGGCTGTTCAATACCACGTCGAAATCGCGCAGATCGTGTGCAAAACCCAGGGATCATCGCGATGGGCGCTCCACGGCTTGCACCCTGGCGGCGTTATGCGGTGATACGGCGCGTCAGTCGGGCGATTTGAAGTCGGCCTTCGCTGAAGGCATCGAGCGTACGTTGCAGACGCTGGGCGAAAAATACCCGACAGCGCCGTCGGCGCGCCCGCCAACATGAGCGACGAAGAAGCGGCAACGCTGCCGATTGCCGCGATCAAACGAACACAAGATCCGCCCGGTTATCGATCAGGTGTATCCGTTCGAGCAAGCCCGCCAAGCGTACGAGCATCTGGCGAAAGGGGCGTTCGGCAAGGTGGTGATCAAGATCGATTGAGGCCGTTGGGGCTATGCCTCAGCTATCGGTAGAAACGACTGGCTCGGCGGCAGTTTCCTCAGCCATCTTCAGGCGGTCAGCCTTGCTGATGTACTTTTCCTTTTTCGGGGCCAGTTTCGCGCTGGCCTTTTTGGCTTTTTCCCTGAACAACTGCTTCAGTTTTTTCTGACGGTTCATGTTGACGACTCGGTTTGTCTGTTGGATATCGGCGATCGAAGGGCTTCTCGAGCGCATTGGCCAGAGAGTCGCATAAGGAAGCGTCGCTGTCTCTGGCCCAAAAGGGCAGGCATCCTGACGCATGGCCGGGGTGCAGGCAACATCAATTCCTTACCTCACAATAAAGTCCCGAACAGCCTTGATCATCGGGCCGGCGTTTCTTCCATGGACGAATGCCCCGCGCCCGGAATCAAGTGAGGGTAGACGCGTTTTGGCATCTGCATTTGAGCGTCGATCAATACGGCCGGTTACGCGCGCAGTCGGGCGGGAGATCACCAATCTGGATCAGACCGACCATTACGGTAGGGTGGCCTCTGGAGCCCCAGGACACTGGCGCGCCATGCGCCGTCAGGTCGTAGATCTCGCTCTTACCGAGCAATTGCCCGTCACGATTATCGTATAAGCGGAAAAACGCCGGGCTCTCCCAACGGATGAACCAGGACAGATCTTGCGGGTCGTCAGGATGGAACTGAGGATGAAAGGAGTTTGGCAACACCCAATAAGGCCTGAACGCCTGGACCCGGACGCAGCCGTCGGGGCTGATGTCAGCGTCGCCGTAAGGGATGGCCAACGCTTTTTCCCACCACTGAGACGCCGCCCACAGTCCAATGTAAAACACCACTAAACCAAGGACGATCATCACGAGTCGGCGTTGCCTGCTCATACCAGACGCATGCCCATTTCGACTGCGCGCTTCTCGAAACCGAACTCCGCATACATGCGCGCCGCACGTTCATTGAACGGCCAGACTGTCAGGCGCAAATCCTGTGCGTCATGTTCAATCGCCCAATCCCTGACGAGTTGCATCAGCGCCCGACCAATGCCTTTGCCGGAAAACCGCTCGGCGACACACACCGAGCCGATGCGCACAACCTTTTGCGGCTGCATCAGCGGTGGCGAACTGGCCGACAGGCTGGCCGTAATGAATGCGGCGGCCTGATCGCCGACGTTCGCGAGAAAAGCTATCTGATCCGCCTTCTCGAAAATGCCCGACCAGTGCGGCAGGTCGCGGGAGAAGTCTTCGGTGGCGGCAGCATAAATATCGGGACGGGCAGCGTGGTGTACGGAGTTGAGCAACTGACCCAACTCGCACATGGTCAGTGCGTCTTCAGCGGTTGCGAGGCGGTAGGTGATGGTGTCGTCCATGGTGAGTCACGTTCCTTGAGTTTTGAAGGGCGCGCAGGAGTGCGCGAGACGGAGTAATGATGAGCTTTCAGGCTGAACTGATTCGCCGTTCACCCAGGCGCTCTACCAGCCTTACCAGATAACCATCCGGATCCTGAACGATGAATTCGCGTTGACCCACTTCTACCGTATCAGCCCGATACCAGGTGTCCCGGCATTCCCGGTAAAGTGCAAAGCCTGCTTCGCCAAGTTTGCGGATGACGGGCCCCACAGCCTCGACATCAATCTGCAGGTTGATGCCTCTGCCAAATGGCTTGCTCAGCGCAGCGGTCAGCCATTGACGAGCGTTCGGATCAATCTGCTCCAGCATGACTTGAGCGCCGTTCAGATCCAGATAAGCGAAGCCATCTTCCGCACGCTGATAAGCAATGCTGAAACCAAGGCATGACACCCAGAAAGCCAAGCTGTTATCCAGGTGGGTAACCATGAGCTCGGGAACCAGTTTGTTGCGTTCAAACATGAGATGACTTCCTTTTCGAGCTGTAGCCCATGAATTGAATCTTCAGTCGAATGCCACAGCGGGCGCTGATTCTGGATACTCGCTCGCCATGTTTGCCAGACATTTTTTCAGCAGTGCCGCCTCTCTGGGCAGGCGGCTGGAAAAAGTATCCCACCCGCAAATGTTCAAATGCATGGGCATTTCGACGAGCCCTGTGATGGCGTCCCAAAAAGCATCCCAGTTGCAGCCGTACCAGTCGGGGAATCCGAGGGCTTCTTTCAACATGCCATGGAGTGCCTGGCTACTTTGCACTTCACTTAGATCAATACTCACAAGCTCAAGTCGCGACATCATTCAGCCTCACCAATAACGTTATCGCTGTCGATCCTGTGAGAACGTGCAGGTCTGTTCAGACCCGCCACAAACGCCGAAATCTGCCGCGTCCCACTCAGGTGAACAACCGGAATCTGCGGTGCTATCGCCATTCGCCTGGCCTCGCTGGCTGGGCGATTGACTCGGCCAAAGTGCCAGACATATTTCAGAAGGACCAGAAAGGCTTTATCCATTCGTTCGGTGCATCCTGCCGGCAGGTCCGGGCGTGGCCGGTTCATTGCGCTGCGCGTGATAACCCGTCGCAGGCAGGTCAGGCGCGGTGTTTCGAGCCAGATAATCAGGTCTGCACGTGGCAGGCGCAGATCGAAGGTGCGTCGGGAATAATTGCCCTCGCATACCCAGGCATCACCGGCGATGGCTTGTCGTACCCGCTCACGGAAAGCCTCGTCATCCGGTTCGATCCAGCCGGGTTCCCAGAACAGCGGATCAAGGTGAACAACGGGTACGTCCAGACGCTGGCCGATTTCCCGGGCCAAGGTGGACTTTCCACTGCCGGAGTTGCCCAGAATGACGATGCGTTGCATTTGCAAATCCCTTGCGGCAAAAGTTGGCAATTCTAAGCCACCAAGACCTGGGGCAGGCCATCGACCGCAAAAAAAGCCCGGCAAAATGCCGGGCCCGGAACAGCTTCAGAGCATTACGCAGCCATACTGCCGGCCGCCATGTCTTTCTTGTAGCAGGCCTTCATGGCTTTAATTTGCGCGCCGAGTTCGTCAAGTTTGGCTTTGCCCAGGCGCGCATTAGCTGTGCCAACTCGTGACGCTACCCTTGACCGCGCTGGATCAATGGTCTGCGAGGAATGGGGAAAAAAGCCTTGGTGCACCCTGCATGAACAACGTCGGGCAAGCATTGCAGATCACCGCTAGTGTTTACTGTGCAGTCGAGTCGACGTCGATCTCATCGGCTTCACCGAGCGATCTGTAGTGCTTGCGCAATTTTCGCAGTTCACGTGTGCCCATTTTGTCCAGCCCCAACGTGGCGTTTTGCGCGTCCTTGGTGGCGCGAATCAGTTCGTCGATCTTCAGGTGCAAGATATCGTTGTCGCGGTTTTGCGTGTTTTGAATCAGGAACACCATCAGAAACGTGATGATCGTGGTCGAGGTGTTGATGATCAGTTGCCAGGTGTCGTTGTAATGAAAGAACGAGCCGGTGAGCGCCCAGATGATGATCAGAACAATGGCGGCGATAAAGGTTTTTGAGCTGCCGGCCCAATTGGACAGGGCCTGGCAGAAAGACGCGAATTTCATATTTGTGCAAGCTCTTGAGAAAGGTAAGGCGTAGGCCTCGGCCATTTTGCGGGGAAGGTCTGCCGTATCGTGGCAGCCAGTGCCGACGCGCCAGGCGTTCGAGAAACGCCTGGCGCAATTTGACGGGATCGGTCCCAAGACCGTCGAGATTTTCAGGCGTGAAGCAGGGCCGGTACTTTTTGGTTAACGGCCAGGACGCGCGGCCGTGCTCGGGCTGATGTGTTTAGGACCCGCGATTGCCCAGGCGATCAGCCCGAACAACGGCACAAACACGATCAACACGATCCAGACTCCCTTGTTGTTCGATTTCCCCTCACTCTTGCGCACCCGATTGATGGCCCACAGTTCAATCAATAGAAGAACTGCCGCCAGTACGATCCACACGGTTTCGATATGCATTGGCTACCTCCTGATGGTCTTTCTTAGGTGGCTTGAGGTTCGGCGGGTTCATTTATTTTTCTGCAGTGCCTTGAGTTGCTGCGCCAGGTGAAGTGCGACACGGCCGCTGCCCACTGTCGGCAGCAGGTGAGTGAAGGGGATGTCGATCTGGCGGTGCTCACGCACGGCGCGCAAGCGCGATAACACCGGATCATTCTCTAGCAGCTGACGTTTGCGCCAGGCCGGCGACCACTCGGCATCGGCCAGCAAGATGACGTCGGGATCGCTGATCAGCAGGGTTTCGCGATCTATCGTCACGCGATACTGGTTGATGTCGGCGAATAGATTGCGCGCCCCGGCAGCAGCGAGCAGGGTGGTCACGAAGCCGCGTCCGCCCTCTGAATCCAGACCGTTGACCTCGCTGTCCAGATAGAACACCGACAGCGGCTTTTCGCTGCCGATCAGTGCGCGGGCGCGTGCAAGATCGGCATCCATGGCGGCGCTCAGTTGCTGCGCTTTTGGCTGTTTGTGCAGCAGCGCACCGAGGGTCAGCAGGTCATTGCGCACATGCCCGAAATAATCCAGCGAATGCCCCGCACAGGCCGACTCCAGTAAATAGGAAGCGACGGCGTTGCGCGCCAGACCCGAGCGTGAAGTGACGCCGTCGCCGAACGCCGTGGCAAAGCCGCCGACCACCAGATCCGGTTTCTGCGCGTACAGCACTTCGCTGGATGGGTAGCGCGGCGCGATCACCGGAACGCCTGCGTACTCGGTCTTTCGATCCCCAGCTTGGGTGTCGTCCAGATAGGCGACGCCAACCAGACTCGGCCCTGCATCCAGGGCGATCAGCAGATCAGCCGCGTGTTGATTGAGTGCGACGATGCGCGATGGCGGCAATTGTGCAGCGCTCCAGGTTTCGCCGCAGTTTCGGTAATCGTCAGCGAGTGCCGGTGCCGTGCAAAGCAGGGCCGTCAGGCATAACCCAAGTGTTCTCATGAGCGCTCCTTGATCAGCAAATCCTCGACCACCTCACCACCGACCAGGTGCACCTCGACCAGCCGTTGCACGTCGGCGTCGCTGTGCGCGCCATACCAGCAGGTCTCGGGATACACCGTCAGAATCGGCCCCAGATTGCACGGGAACTGACAATGCGTGCGCGTCAGTAACACGCCGCCCGGGGTTTCGATGCGGTCGTGCGCCAGCAGATGCCGGCGCAGGGTTTTCCATAACTGCAAGGCGCCGCGCTGGGTGCAGCGCGGGCCGGTGCAGAGGAACACGTGGCGCGCATGTTCGGGAACGTGCGACCAGTCCGGGTGCGTGTCGACGCCGTCGACCGTTTTGAATTCAGCCATCAGAAGCGGTACGTGTAGCGTACTTCTGAGGTGAACGGCCGTCCGAGGTTGTCGACGTTGCTGGCACGGCTGGTGACGTAATCGCGGTCGAACAGGTTCTCTACCAGCAGGCTGACGCGGTGTTGACGGGCATTGTCGAGGTAGCGATAAGCGTCGGCATCGATCACTGAATAGTGACCGTACTCGACCTGTTTCGAGCTGGTCACATCGCGGATATAGCGGATCGCACCGCCGGCACCCCACAGACGGTTTTCCGACTCGAAGCCTATGCGCGAACGGGCGAAGAAGCTCGGGATGTCATTGATGGTCACGCCGCTGCGCGATTCGGTGAGGTTGCGGGTCATGTCCGCTTGCAGGCTCCATTGCGCGTTGAGCGCCAGTTTCGCGTCGACCTCGAAACCGCGCATGCGCACCTGGCCTTCGCCGTTGACCCAGCGACTATCGTCGAGGGTGATCAGGTCGTCGATTTTGCGTTTGAACACGGTGACGCTGGCGCTGAATGCGCGATCAAGCAGCAGCCCCTTGTAGTCGAGGCCCAGTTCGGCGTTGCGGCTTTTTTCCGGTTTGAGGTTGCGGTTGCCGATCTCGTCGCCCGGTTCGTTGACGAACAATTGTTCGGCGTTCGGCAGTTTATAGGCGCTGCCGTACTGACCGCGCACGGCCCAGTTGTCGTTGAGATCGTAGAGCGAAGTGAGCATGCCGACCGTGGCGCTGTCGCCGCCACCCATGGCTTCGTGGCGAACGCCGATGCTCGGGTGCCAGTCGGGTAGGGCGTCGATTCGCGGACGCAACTGGGTGTAGATCGTGTGGGCTTCAGCCTTGTCGTTGTCGATGATCAGGACATCGTCCTGGCCCTTGAACCACTGGTTGTCGGTGCCAAACACCAGCACATGACCGTCGAACGATTCAGCCTTGCCTTCGGCCTGTATGCCCCAATCGGTGAAGCCCCAGTAGTCGTTGTGGTTGATGACTCTGTTGGCGCCGCCCTCGACGTTATTGATGCGTGTGTAGCGCGTGTCCCAATCGTTGACATGGCCTTTGACGAAGTAGCTCAGACGCTCATTGAGGTTTTGCTCGAAGGTCGCTGTGGCGATCTGTTGCACGCGGTCGTTGGTGGTTTTGTGGTTGCCGACCGGACGGGCGAAATCGAGGTTGGCGTCGGCGTATTGGTAGAACAG
>OFQU01000151.1_pt1 | contig 15359 bp, 13 predicted proteins | sample 1542981 | NCBI WGS metagenome assembly OFQU01 (sample SAMN07774233, study PRJEB24372) | wastewater metagenome | isolation source: Exp Tend CN 90WW | collected 2016-02
ACTGATCCCCGGGGCTTTGGCGATCTCTTCGATGCTTGCACGAGACAGCTCCTGCAATCCACCAAAATGTTTCAACAAGTCGCGACGACGGGTTGGCCCGACGCCCGCAACGCCTTCCAGCGTTGACGTTCGGCGGGTTTTGCCACGACGTGCACGGTGGCCGGTAATCGCGAAACGGTGAGCTTCGTCGCGAATCTGCTGGATCAGATGCAGCGCCGGCGAGTCGCCACGCAACGTGAACTCGTGCGCCGCATCATTCAGATACAACGTTTCGAAACCAGCCTTGCGCGTGGCGCCCTTGGCGACCCCGAGAAGGATGAGATCCGGCACTGCCAGTTCGTTGAGCACATCGCGGGCCATCGACAGCTGCCCCTTGCCACCGTCCACCAACAGGATGTCCGGCAACTTACCCTCGCCTTCCTTCAGCTTGCTGAACCGGCGCGTCAGTGCCTGGTGCATGGCGGCGTAGTCGTCCCCCGCCGTGACACCTTCGATGTTGTAGCGGCGGTAATCCGACTTGATCGCGCCTTCCGGGCCGAAGACCACGCAAGAAGCGACCGTCGCCTCACCGCTGGAATGGCTGATGTCATAGCATTCCAGCCGCTGCGGCGGCTCATCCAGATTCAACACTTCAGCCAGGGCTTCGAAGCGCGCAGCAGTGTGCTGACGATTCGCCAGTCGCGCACCCAGCGCCTGCTCGGCATTGGTGACGGCCAGTTGCTGCCAACGCGCTCGCGTACCGCGAACCCGATGACTGATGGCCAACTCCCGGCCACGCAACTCATGAATGGCTTCGATCAATGTCGGAAAGTCTTCGTGCACGACGTTGACGATCAGTTCGCTGGGCAAGTCGCGTTCGGGACTGCTGATGAAATACTGCCCCAGGAACGCCGCCATGACTTCGGAAACGTCTTCTTCGATCCCGACCTGAGGGAAGAAATTCTTGCTGCCCAATACACGCCCGCCACGAACACTGATCAGGTGCACACAGGCGCCACCCGGGTTGACGAATGCGGCGATGACGTCGATATCCCCGGTGCCCCCCTCCATGCTTTGTTGATCCTGAACCCGACGCAACAGCGCGATCTGATCACGCAACTCGGCAGCGCGCTCGAACTCGAGATTGATCGCCGCCTCTTCCATCGCCGTGGACAGTTCATTGGTCAAGGCATGACTGCGCCCCTCAAGGAACATCACCGAGTGACGCACATCTTCGGCGTAGATCTCAGGCTCGACCAGTCCGACACAAGGCGCCTTGCAGCGTTTGATCTGATACTGCAGGCACGGCCGGGTACGGTTCTTGTAGTAGCTGTCTTCGCATTGACGGACGAAAAAAGTCTTTTGCAACAAGCTGAGACTTTCACGGATGGCACCGGCACTCGGATACGGACCGAAATACTTGCCCTTGGCCTTTTTCGCGCCTCGGTGGATGCTCAGCCGCGGGAACTGTCCGTCGGACAAAAACACATAGGGGTAAGACTTATCGTCGCGCAGCAGGATGTTGTACGGCGGCCGCCATTCCTTGATCAGCGTCTGCTCAAGCAGCAACGCCTCGGTTTCGTTGGCCGTGATGGTCGTTTCGACTTGAGCGATGCGCCCGACCAGCGCCGCAGTTTTCGGTGCCAGGCCGGTCTTGCGAAAGTAGCTGGCCAAGCGCTTCTTGAGGTTTTTCGCCTTGCCGACATAGAGCAGGCGCGCGTCGCTGTCGAACATGCGATACACGCCCGGACGCCCACTGACCGTCGACAGAAAGGCGCCGGAATCGAAAGTTTCAGTCATGGTCAGGCGCTGGCATCGACCATGCCGTGACGCACCGCCAACAATGTCAGTTCGACGTCGCTGCTGATCGAGAGCTTCTCGAAGATGCGGTAGCGGTAAGTGTTCACGGTTTTCGGCGACAAACACAATTTGTCGGAAATGATCTGCACCTTCTGACAGCCAACGATCATCAACGCGATCTGGATTTCGCGTTCGGACAGGGCGTCAAACGGCGAATCATTGGTGGGCTGGAAGGATTTGATCGCCAACTGTTGAGCGATCTGCGGGCTGATATAGCGCTGACCGGCAAAGACCAGACGAATCGCCTGGACCATTTCCGGCAACCCGGCGCCCTTGGTGAGATAACCGGCAGCGCCTGCCTGCAGCAGCCGCGTCGGAAAAGGATCCTCTTCACACACGGTGACGGCCACCACTTTGATGTCGGGGTGACTGCGCAAGAGTTTGCGCGTGGCTTCCAGGCCACCGATGCCAGGCATCTTGACGTCCATCAGGACCACGTCAGGTTTCAACTCACGGGCCTTGATCAGGGATTCTTCACCTGATTCGGCCTGACCCACCACCTGCAAGCCATCGATATCGGCCAGCATGCGTGTAATGCCTGTACGAACGAGATCATGGTCGTCGACCACTAGCACCCTAATCAAGCAGACACCTCGCGATATGGTCTTATTGGGATGCGGGACACCTTAGCAAAAAGTGCCGGGCAGACCTAGCGGAAAGCCGTATTTAAAAAGTTTCATTTCATCTTTCAGGGCTTGCCAGCCAAGGGTTTCAGCGCACAGGTGTACTGATATCAAGCTGCATCCGCAAGAAACACTCGTCTTCACCCTGGACCCGTAGTCCTTTTCTTTCATACAAATATTTTGCCGGGTTGTTTTCGAACACCGTGAGGCGCATCGCCGGTCGTCTTTCCTTGCGGGCCATCCCGATAACCTGATCAATCGCCCAGGATCCCGCGCCCTGCCCCTGAAACGTTTCTGCAATTTGCAGTTCACGGATATACAGCGCTCGCGCATCACGACTCAGGCTGAAAAATCCCACCACCACATCAGCGCGCACGATCAGCCAGCTTTCGCGTCCCGACCAGGCCACATCGAACGCTTCGTCCAGCCACAACAAATCATGTTGAATGTAGTACCGCAGCATATTCTGACAGGTGAGATTGCGCGAAAACGCCAGATCATCAGGCGTGGCAATCCGTAACCGGTAGGTCATTGTGCCTCCGTCACAGCAATGACTTGCCCCTGCCAGGTCCCGCCCTCTTGCCGGGCAACGACCAACACGTCACCAGCACCCGGCGCAGCGACGATCAGCGAACCGTCGGCGGACCAGATCGCGCTACGCCCGGCTGACACCCATCCGCCAGTCGAACCACCGTGGTTAGCCATTAACACGACCATCGAATGTTGACGAGCGTATCCCTGCAGCAGAGCGGTATCGGGGGCATAGCCTTTTTCGCTGATCAACACGCCAGCCGCGTAAATATCGGCTCCCTGCTCAGCGGCGGCAGCGGCATGACTGGCGTAGCTGAAGTCGGCGCAGACCGCCAGTGCTAGGGTCTTACCGGCAACATCTAGGGTCGGCCCGCCTTGCCCCTCGGCATAGATCACCTCCTCTCCTGAATGCAAATGCTGTTTGGTGTACACACCCAGCGAACCGTCAGCCCCCAGTATCAAAGCACCTATCAACACGACGGGCTTCTCTGGCAATCGAACCGGCATGCCCACGACCGTCGTGACACTCAACTCACGAGCCAGATCGCGCAAGGGTTGCAATACCGGGTCTTGCGGATGGATGGCCAACGATGCGGCCACCGCACCTTCGTACCCGGTCAGGGACAATTCCGGAAACACCAGCAACTCGACACCCTGTGCCGCCGCGACCGTCATGAAGCGCTTGTGGCGGGCAATATTGGCGGCAAGATCGCCAGCAATCGAGATGCCCTGGGCAGCGGCGATAATCAGCGTCGACATGAATCTTCCTTGCTGGTTCAGATGAGTCATGGAGTGTGTCACAACTTTTGAGGCGCTCGATCAATAGGCATTGAACGGCCTACGCAATAGCATTTTCTGATTGCTCCGGCCCATTGGCCTCTAGTAAGCTCGGCGCAACCATCGGAGACAACCCATGTTCAACGCCCTCTCTCAGCTATGTACCGCCAGCGCCTTGCGCTCGGTTTCGGCTGCGCGGGCGACTGACATTTGCGCTCCGGTCAGCTTTTATTTTGGGTATTGGTTTAGCCACTGGCGCGCCTGATACCCACACGGCGCCCATAAAAACGGGTCGCCACCAGAGAATTCTCAACCCCCGGTCGGCCTCCCGACCGGGGGTTTTGTTTTTTCAGGCCCGAACCTTTTTCAGCGACACACCAGACACTTTGAGGAATTACCTAATGAACTACGCCACTTATTACCGTTACGACAGCTTTAGCGCCTGGCGATTTACCAGCTTCCGCTCGGGACAGCCTGCCGCCTCCGATCGGTCACCTACAGGTGGCAAGCACACACACGTAGCCAATACGGCCAATTGTCGAACACCCCAGTAGGGCCGAGTGCGCGGGAAGAACCCGCCGCCTGCCCAGGAAGACCGAATATGAACTCGTCCGTTTCTGCTCTGCCACTGTCCACACTCGATTCCGCCAACGAAGCGCTGACACTGCGTCTGCCCAGCTCGTTGCAACTCAAACAGCAACTGCCTTTAAGCACCGTCCTGAGCCAGCAAGTCGCCGCTCAACGTCAGGCAGTTCGCGCGATCCTCAACGGCGAAGACCAGCGACTGCTGATCATCGTTGGCCCCTGCTCCATCCACGACCCACAGTCCGCCCTCGAATACGCCAGCAAACTCGCCCGACTGGCTGACGACGTTCGTGACGACATGCTGCTGGTGATGCGTGCCTACGTCGAAAAACCACGCACCACGGTCGGCTGGAAAGGCCTGGCTTATGACCCGCACCTGGATGGCAGCGATGACATGGCCGCAGGGCTGACGCTTTCCCGCGAACTGATGCTGGAAATGATCAGGCTGGGATTGCCGGTGGCGACCGAACTGCTGCAACCCATGGCTGCCGGTTACTTCGATGACCTGCTCAGTTGGGTGGCCATTGGCGCCCGCACCACCGAATCGCAGATCCACCGCGAAATGGCCAGTGGTCTCGGTATGCCAGTGGGCTTCAAGAATGGCACCGATGGCGGCGCGGCCATCGCCGTCGATGCCATGCGCTCGGCAGCCCACCCACACCGGCATTTCGGTGTTGACAGCCAGGGCCATCCGGCGATTATTCAGACCCCGGGCAACCCTGATACCCATCTGGTGCTGCGTGGCGGCCACAAGGGCCCGAACCATGATCGCGAGAGCGTGGCCAAAATCCATGCCGATCTGGATCGACTGAAAATCCCGAGCCGAATCATGGTCGATTGCAGTCACGCCAACAGCGGCAAGGACCCATTGCGTCAACCCGCTGTTTTCAATGATGTACTCGAGCAACGCCTGCAGGGTGATCGTTCACTGATCGGCATGATGCTGGAGTCCCATCTGTTCGAAGGCTGCCAACCCCTGAGCACCTCACTACGCTATGGCGTATCGATCACTGACGGATGCCTCGGTTTCAACGCCACCGAACGCTTGCTACTGAATGCCGCGCAGCGTCTGGGCGCGCATTCCGCAGACTGACCAGAAGGCCTGCCCTCCGGCATCATTGAGAACCGGAGGGCTGACGCCGCTGCCCTCAAGCTTCTATCCGCACCTGTGTCACTGCAGATTCCTGACTGACCTCGTCCAGACGTTCCACGGTATAGGCAACCCGCACGGTTCCTCCGTGATGTTCGCGCCAGAAGCGATGGGGCACGATAAAGATCAGCGGCTTCCCTGCGGTTTCCAGAGTAATTTCCCGGTCATCCCGGTGATTGAAAAAGTCACCGTCACACTTCAGGTAGACCAACTCGCCTTCTTGCGTCTGTGGGTTGCCGATCACAACGGTCACCCCATCTATCGAGTTTTCCGTACTGAGCACGCCATCCTCGGCTTCCAGCACATCGGGAGCGTGCAGTTCGCCACGATGGAACGGAGTAATGCGAAGCGTGGTCGGCTCCGATTCGCGCACTGCCCCACCGACCTGCTCCACGCGGTAACTTACCGTCACCTCACCTCCAAGCTGCGCGGCGATGTGCTCGGGAGCGACCCAGAACGACAAGGGTTGCGCAACGGCAAAGGCTTCGATCTTCAAAGCATCGTTGAACGACGCCGGCGACATGTCGCCACACCATGTCAACGAGACCCGATCGCCTGAAGACATTCGGGCGTAAGGCTGAAACATGACGAGCACACCATCCCTCACCCGGGCCGGATCGAGCGTACCGCCGATGACACCTTCGACATGCGGCGCCAGCAGCTGCGGCTGTGCATCCCCCACTGACAGCTGCAACCGTGCAGACATTGCGGGTTCGGGCAGGTTCGCGCTGACCAGTGTCCAGTAAACCTCAAGCGAACCACCGTCCAGTGCAGCAATGTGCATACCCTTGATAACAAAGATCACGTCTTTGCCAACCTGGGATTCGCTGACGAAGCGAACCATTTCATGCTGATAGGCAAAGCCTTCGATATCCAGGCCGTCCCAGCTCAACAGCAATTGATCGCCACACGCCATGTTTGCATAGGGAGCGATCCTGACGATGACCTTGTTCAGGGAAGGATCCAGCGCTGCGCCTTCGAGGGCATCGAGCGTCGCCGCCGGCAACGGCACCTCGGACTGGCACATGCTGACGGGATGGCGCATCCGATAGCAAAACTCGATTTCGTGGGTGTTCATTCGTGGCTCCATTCCTTGGATAAGACGCCAGCTACATCAATGGCGTCGACGACAAATATTGAACGCCATTGTGGTGGTCTTCGCTGTCAGCAAAATGCGCCACAACCCTCGGGCAAAAGCCACGGACCAAGTAGGCCGGCAGGCAATAAATCCGCTTGATCCGTCAGAGGACGTCCACAACTTCCGATTCGGGCCTCACAAAAAACAGAAAACACCTACGTCATCTAGTCCAGATTCATCCGCGAACCTGGGTTTCTTCGTACTTCTCCAACCGTATGAGTGTTTTAGAGTGACCCACAGATTTTCCCGATGAACTTCTGTGATAAAGGTAAGAACATGCGACGGAATGCTACAACTCGCTATCCCATACTGTTGATACACGGCCTGTTCGGATTTGAACGCATTGGCCATTTCGAGCTCTTCCACGAGGTCAAGGAAGCACTTAAGACAACAGGCAACCGCGTGTTCATTCCGCATCTGTCGGCCACGCACAACAACGAGGTGCGGGGCGAACAACTCCTCAGGCAAATCGATCGTGTCCTCGCAGGCACCGGCGCTGCAAAAGTCAATCTCATCGGTCACAGCCAGGGCGCACTCACTGCCCGGTACGCTGCTGCGCACATGCCACACGTCGTCGGCTCGGTCACGTCGGTCAGCGGGCCGAACCACGGCTCGGAGCTGGCTGACTTCCTGCGCAAGGCGCTGGTACCGGATCAACTGCCGGATTCCGTGGCCCTGAATGTGGTCACACTGTTTTCCGAGTTTTTGACCCTTATGAGCGGCAGCACAACGCTGCCACAAAGCGCACTCGCCGCGCTCAACGCCCTGACCACGGAGGGTGTCAGTCGCTTCAATGACAAATACCCGCAGGGCCTGCCACACACCTGGGGCGGGCATGGCGCGGAGTTGGTTGACGGTGTTCGCTATTATTCCTGGAGCGGCACCTTGCCCACGACCAAAGCCGCCATGCTCGACCCGGTACACGCCCTCTGCCGTGGATTGTCGGAATATTTCATTACCGAGGCCGGACAAAACGACGGATTCGTCGGCCGCTACAGCTCGCACCTGGGCACCGTGATCCGCTCCGACTATCCGCTGGATCATTTGAGCAGTCTGCGCCGGCCTGTTATCGGCGCATCCGCGCTGCCGGACCCGATCCTGCTGTACATCGAGCATGCCCTGCGCTTGCAAGCCGCAAATCTGTAAAAGCCAACAGCGATCACCGAACGGAACTTTGCCGAGAATTCGCCCACTGAATCCGGTAGGCTCCACACTTTACTGAATTAGATTGGAGAGTTTCCCCATGGCTAAAGCCACTGCCCGCCACATCCTGGTTGCCACCGAAGACAAGTGCAACGAACTCAAGACCCAGATCGAAGCTGGCGCTGATTTCGCTGAAGTTGCCAAAAACAACTCCACCTGCCCTTCCAGCCGTCAGGGCGGCGACCTGGGTTCCTTCGGTCCTGGCCAGATGGTCAAGGAATTCGACACCGTGGTCTTCAGCGCACCGATCAACGTCGTGCAAGGCCCGGTCAAGACCCAGTTCGGCTTCCACCTGCTCGAAGTCACCAGCCGTCAGGACTGATCCGTCGCCTGATTGCTCTGCAACGGCCCGCCTTTTGGTGGGCCGTTGTGTTTCAGTTACATATACGGCTGGCGACTGACGCGCCTCTCGCGTACAACTTGCGCTTATCGATTTCCCGGTTCCAAGGCTGACAATGCGACTGGTTTTTCCCACATTGATGCTCACCGCCCTCGCCCTGTTGTCGGGCGCCGCCGGTGTGGACGCTGCACCGCAACACGCGTTGACCGTTTATGGCGAGCCGGCCAAATATCCTGCCGGTTTCAGTCACTTCGACTACAGCAACCCGCAGGCGCCCAAGGGCGGCACGATGCGCCGCTCGGCGATCGAGATCGGTCACTTCGACCATGTATTGCCGTATATCGACAAAGGCATCGGCGTCACGCAAATCGACGGACTGCTGTACTCGCCGCTGGCTCAGCGCTCGATGGATGAACCCTATACCGTTTACGGGCTGGTGGCAGAAAAGATGGAGCGCTCGGAGGACGGACTCGCGCTGCGCTTTTTCATCAATCCCAAGGCTCGCTTCGCCGACGGCAAGCCGATCACCGCCGAAGACGTGCGCTACACCTATGAACTGCTGATGACCCAGGGCAGCCTGCGTTATCGCACGCAGTTCGCCGATGTCAAAGGCGTCGAAGTGGAAGCACCGCTGATCGTGCGCTTCGATTTCAAGAACAACGAAAACCGCACGCTGCCTCTGGATATCGCGACCCTGCCGGTGTTTCCCGAACACTGGTGGAAGAGCCGCGACTTTGCCGGCGGTGGCGGTTACGAACCGCCACTGGGCAGTGGCCCCTATCGCGTCGGCAAGGTCGACTCGGGGCGCAGCATTACCTTCGAACGCAATGCCGACTGGTGGGGCAAGGACCTGCCGGTCAGTCGCGGCCTCTATAACTTCGACCATTTCAGCATCGAGTACTTTGGCGACACCGACGTCGCCCGTCAGGTGCTGCGCGGCGGCGCGTATGACTACAACCGCGAGTTTTCCGCCACCGGTTATTCGATCGGCTACGACAGCCCCGCCCTGAGCGACGGGCGCCTGCAAAAGGCTCATCTGGCCACCGAAGCGCCGCAATCGGCCCAAGGGTTTGTGTTCAATCTGCAAAAACCGATGTTCAAGGATCGCCGTGTGCGCCAGGCACTGGCGATGCTGTGGGACTTCGAGTGGAGCAACCGGCAGATGATGCGCAACCTGTACATCCGCCAGCAAAGTTACTTTTCCAATACCGATCTGGCCGCTCGCGAGTTACCGGACGCCGCGGAGTTGAAGATTCTCGAACCGCTGCGCGGACAGATTCCCGACGAAGTCTTCACCACGGTCTTCGAGGCACCGAAGACCGACGGCAGTGGCCTGATCCGCGATAAACAACTGCAAGCCCTGGAACTGCTCGAGCAGGCCGGCTGGAAACCGGACGGCGATCAACTGGTGAATGCCGACGGCGAACCGCTCAGCTTCACGTTCCTGGTCAGCCAGAACGGCATGGACCGCCTGCTGCTGCCTTACAAGCGCACACTGAAACAGATCGGCATCAACCTGGATATTCGCCGTATCGACTCTTCGCAATACGTCAATCGCCTGATGAGCCGGGACTACGACATGATCGTCACCGGCTATCCGGTGACCACCTCACCGGGTGGCGAACTGCTCAACTACTTCGGCTCGGCGTCGGCCAACGACCCGGGGGCCAACAACTACATGGTGCTGAAGAACCCGGCGGTCGACACCTTGATCAACGGTCTGATCCGCGCGTCCACGCAATCGGACATGCTGCACTACGCCCACGCCCTTGATCGGGTGCTGCAATGGAATTACTACTGGATTCCCAATTACTACCCGCCGGGGACTTCGACCGTGTGGTGGAACCGCTTTGGCATCCCTACGATTCAAGCCAGTAATGATGAAGCGATCGAGAGCTGGTGGGAAATCAGCCGCACGCCGCTGACCAACCAACAGATGACCGCCGAAAAAATCGGCCGTGGCAGACCCGGAGGGCCGCACTGATGTGGGGTTACATACTGCGGCGTCTGCTGCTGATCATTCCGACGCTGGTGATCATTCTGCTGGTCAATTTCGTCATCATCCAGGCCGCGCCCGGCGGTCCGGTGGAACAGGCGATCGCCCATCTGCAAGGCATCGGTGGTGGCGGCAACGTCGGCGGCGGTTCGGGCGAAACCATGAGCGGCACCTCGCGCGCGAGCCGGGGCCTGGACCCGCAATTGATCAAAGACATCGAAAAACAGTACGGCTTCGACAAGCCAGCCCATGAGCGCCTGTGGCTGATGCTCAAGAATTACGCCCGACTGGATTTCGGCAAGAGCTTCTTTCGCGGTGCCACGGTGACTGACCTGATCCTGGAAAAAATGCCGGTCACCATTTCTCTCGGATTATGGGCGACGCTGATTACCTACCTGGTCTCGATCCCGCTGGGCATCCGCAAAGCCGTGCATCACGGCAGCCATTTCGATATCTGGAGCAGCACCGCGATCATCATCGGCTACGCAATGCCGGCGTTCCTGTTTGCAATGTTCCTGATCGTGGTGTTTGCCGGCGGCACTTCGCTGAACTGGTTCCCGGTACGCGGCCTGGTCTCGGACAACTTCGAATCACTGTCGACCCTGGGCAAGATCGCCGATTACTTCTGGCACCTGGTGTTGCCGGTCACGGCGCTGGTGATCGGCGGTTTCGCCACCCTGACGATTCTGACGAAAAACTCGTTTCTCAATGAAATCACCCGCCAGTACGTGGTGACCGCACGGGCCAAGGGCTTGAGCGAACGTCGGGTGCTTTACGGCCACGTGTTCCGCAATGCGATGTTGCTGGTGGTGTCGGGCATTCCCCAGGCCTTTATCAGCGTGTTTTTCGCCGGCTCGTTGCTGATTGAAGTGATTTTCTCCCTCGATGGCCTCGGTCGCATGAGCTACGAAGCGGCCGTTTCGCGGGACTATCCAGTGGTGTTCGGCTCGCTGTTCATCTTCACCCTGTTCGGCCTGCTGATAAAACTGATCGGCGACTTGTGCTACACCCTTGTCGATCCGCGCATCGACTTCGCCGCGAGGAACGCCTGATGCTCAAGCTCTCGCCGTTGGGCCGTCGCCGTTTCGAGCGATTCAAGAAAAACCGCCGGGGCTGGTGGTCGTTATGGCTGTTCATCGGCCTGTTCCTGCTGACCCTCGGCGGTGAGCTGATCGCCAACGACAAGCCGCTGGTGGTCAGTTATCAGGGCCAGTGGTACTTCCCGGTATTCAAACGCCACACCGAACAGGAGTTCGGCGGGCAACTGCCGTTTCAGGCCGACTATCGCAGCGACTATGTGCAGAACCTGATTCGCAAGGACGGTGGCTGGTTGCTGTTCCCGCCGATTCCGTTCAGCGACGACACGCCGAACTATGACCTCAATAAACCGGCGCCGAGCCCGCCGACATCGGTCAACTGGCTGGGCACCGACGATCAGGCGCGGGATGTCCTCGCGCGGGTGATTTTCGGCGCCCGGGTGTCGATTCTCTTCGCGTTGATGCTGACCTTTGTCAGCGCTCTGATCGGCATCGCTGCCGGTGCCTTGCAAGGTTATTACGGCGGCTGGGTCGACCTGCTCGGGCAGCGCTTGCTTGAAGTCTGGTCGGGGTTACCGGTGCTATACCTGCTGATCATCCTCTCCGGGTTTGTCGAACCGAACTTCTGGTGGCTGCTGGGGATCATGGCGCTGTTTTCGTGGCTGGCACTGGTGGACGTGGTTCGTGCGGAGTTCCTGCGCGGGCGCAACCTGGAATACGTCAAGGCTGCGCGGGCGCTGGGCCTGACCGATCGCAAGGTGATCGTCCGGCACATCCTGCCCAACGCCATGAACGCGACGTTGAGTTACTTGCCGTTCATTCTGACCGGGGCGATTTCCACCCTCACCGCACTGGACTTTCTCGGCTTCGGCATGCCCGCCGGCAGCGCCTCGCTGGGCGAACTGATCGGTCAGGGCAAACAGAACCTGCAGGCACCGTGGCTCGGGCTGACAGCGTTCTTCACCCTGGCGCTGATCCTTTCTTTATTGGTGTTCATCGGCGAAGCGTTACGCGACGCGTTCGACCCTCGATCCTGAAGCGTGGCCATGACTGACAATCTGATTGAAATCCGTAACCTCAATGTCGCTTTCCATGGCCAGCGCGTGGTGCGCGACCTGTGCCTGGACATTCGCCCCGGTGAGTGTCTGGCGCTGGTTGGCGAGTCCGGTTCGGGCAAGTCGGTGACGGCCCACTCGATTCTGCAATTATTGGCAGACAGCGAAGCGCAAACCACTGGCAGCATTCGCTATCGCGGTCAGGAGCTGGTCAGTGCGGACCCCAAGGTCTTGCGTGAGTTGCGCGGCAACCGCATCGCGATGATCTTTCAGGAGCCGATGACCTCGCTCAATCCGCTGCACACCATCGAAAAGCAGATCGGCGAAACCTTGCTGCTGCACCGCGGCCTCGGTGGAAAAGCGGCGCAACAGCGCATCCTCGAACTGCTCGAACTGGTCGGCATCCAGAAACCCAAAGAGCGGCTCAAGGCCTACCCGCACCAATTGTCCGGAGGACAACGACAGCGGGTCATGATCGCCATGGCCCTGGCTTGCGAACCGGAATTGCTGATTGCCGATGAGCCGACCACTGCCCTCGATGTCACCGTACAGCGCAAGATTCTGCTGCTGCTCAAGTCCCTGCAACAACGCCTCGGCATGTCGCTGCTGCTGATCAGTCACGATCTCAATCTGGTGCGCAGCATTGCCCAGCGTGTCTGTGTGATGAAGGCCGGAGAAATCGTCGAACAGGCGCCCTGTGAAACGCTGTTCAGCGAACCGAAGCATCCTTACAGCTGCGTGCTGCTCAACGCCGAACCCGAAGGTGAAGCCCTGCCCCGGGATGAGCGCGAGAATGTGCTGGAGGTCGATGATCTGCGGGTTGAGTTTGTCGTCGGTGGCGGTCTGTTTCAGCGCAAGCAATACCTGCGCGCCGTGGATGGCATCAGCCTGAATATCCAGCGCGGCAAGACCCTGGGTATCGTTGGCGAATCCGGTTCGGGCAAGTCGACGCTGGGACAGGCGATCCTGCGTCTGCTCGATTCCGAAGGCAGCATCCGCTTTCAGGGCGAAGCGCTCGACGGCCTCAATCAGAAACAGCTGCGTCCCTGGCGTCGGCAGATGCAGGTGGTGTTTCAGGATCCGTTCGGCAGCCTCAGTCCGCGCATGTCGGTGGCGCAGATCATCAGCGAAGGCCTGGAAGTACACTGCGAATCGAACGCCGAGGAGTGCGATGAGCAAGTGATTCGCGTGCTCAAGGAGGTCGGCCTCGACCCCGCCAGTCGTCATCGTTACCCCCACGAGTTTTCCGGCGGCCAGCGTCAACGCATTGCAATCGCACGGGCACTGGTGCTCAAACCGGCGCTGATTCTGCTTGATGAGCCGACTTCGGCGCTGGATCGCACGGTGCAGAAACAAGTGGTTGCCCTGCTGCGTCAGCTTCAGGAAAAGCACGGCCTGACCTACCTGTTCATCAGCCACGACCTGGCGGTGGTGCGGGCACTGGCCCACGACATGATCGTGATCAAGGACGGCAAGGTGGTCGAGCGCGGCGCCAGTCACGATGTGTTCGATTCGCCGCAGCATCCTTACACCAAGGAGCTGTTGGCGGCGGCGCATCCGGGGTAGGCATAATCGGCGCTCGTCTTCAAACCGGGTCGCGGCCTTCGCGAGCAAGCCTGCTCGCGAAAAGACCAGCACACACCACCCAGAATCTGGATCAAACCACCCATGAACACCACCGAAAGCCTCAAGGACTACCAACGGGTTCGCACCCTGGCAATCCGCTCGCTGTTCGAGATCATCGAGCAGTCGAGCGAAGGCACGGTGATTGTCGATCGCGACGCCAACATTGTCTGGATGAACGAGCGCTACGCGCGCCGCTTCGGGCTCGAGTCGGCCGCAGGTGCAATTGGCAAACCCTGCGAAAGCGTGATTCCCGGCAGTCTGTTGCGTGAGGTGGTGCGTACCGGGCGGCCGATTCTGCTAGACATGCAAGACACCCCGAAAGAGCCGCTGGTGGTGATGCGCCTGCCGATCCAAGACGATGTCGGCACGGTAATCGGCGCGATCGGTTTTGCCCTGTTCGATGAACTGCGCACGCTGTCGCCGATGCTCAAACGCTACTTGAGCATGCAGGAGGAGCTGGCTTCGACCCGCTCGCTGCTGCGCGCGCGGCAGACCAAATACAACTTCGCACATTTCATCGGCACCAGCGCCGCCAGCCTCGAAGTCAAACGCCGCGCCCGCCGCAGTGCCAGCACCGAGTCGCCGGTGTTGCTGCTGGGCGAAACCGGCACCGGCAAGGAATTGCTGGCGCAGGCGATTCACAGTGCTTCGCCGCGAGCGCACAAAGCCTTTGTCAGCATCAACAGCGCGGCGATTCCCGAAACATTGCTGGAGGCCGAGTTCTTCGGCACGGCTCCGGGCGCCTTCACTGGCGCTGACCGCAAGGGCCGCACCGGCAAGTTGCAGATCGCCCAGGGCGGCACGTTGTTTCTCGACGAGATCGGCGACATGCCATTGCCGCTGCAAAGCAAATTGCTGCGGGTGCTGCAGGAAAAGGAATTCGAGCCGGTGGGCTCCAACGAGGTCATCCAGAGTGACGTGCGGGTGATCGCCGCGACCTCGACCGACCTGCAAACGGCGATCAAGCGCGGTGAATTCCGCGCTGACTTGTACTACCGGCTCAATGTGCTGCCGATCATCGTGCCGCCGTTGCGCGAACGCCTCGACGATCTGCCGGCACTCAGCGAAGCGATCCTCGAAGAGCTGCGCAGTCAGCATGAACTGAGTCGCACGGCGCTGGATCTGCTGAGCCAGCATGCGTGGCCGGGGAACATCCGAGAGTTGCGGAATGTGCTGGAGCGGGCGGCACTGCTCAGTGATGACCTGATCCTCAGCGAAGCAGACATTCGCGGCTCCATAGGCACATTTACCCCGGTTGAACGCCCCGCGGCGCCCGCGCTGGAGCCCTTGGCCGACGAGACATTCGCCCAGGCGCGCCAGCGGTTTGACCGGCAACTGATCGAGTCGGCCCTCGCGCAATGTGCGGGTAATGTGCCAGAGGCGGCAGCTCGTCTGGGGCTGGGGCGGTCGACGTTGTACAAGAAAATGCTGGCCTTGGGCATCGCCCAGTCTCAATAAA
>OFQU01000153.1_pt1 | contig 15236 bp, 15 predicted proteins | sample 1542981 | NCBI WGS metagenome assembly OFQU01 (sample SAMN07774233, study PRJEB24372) | wastewater metagenome | isolation source: Exp Tend CN 90WW | collected 2016-02
CGCCCCCAGGCCGGCGTCCCGTTCGAGCGTCAGCCACAGATAGACCGCGTCGAACAGGCTCAAACCCCGCCCCTGGGCCAGAAGGGCGATCCGACGCACCTCGCGAGCGGACAGGGCCGGGGCAAGACCGATCTCGTACTCGTCCAACCGCACAAAAGCTTCAGACAGGTCGAAACCCGCGTCGCGTCGCGCCTGGCGCACCAACAGATTGGCCACCTCCCACTGGAAGACATCGGGCGCGATCAGTTCATAGTCGTCGAGCGCCGCCAACAGACGACGCGCGGGAGCCGTGGATTGGCTGGCCAGCAGCCAGGACGCCGCCGCCGAGGCGTCAACGACCAGGGTCTTCATCGCGCGCAATCGCCTTCAGCTCGTCCCAGCTCATTCGCGCCCAATCGGCATCCGCCGCCTGCCCGGCCATAAAGGCCTGAGACCGTGCGGCCAGTTCGGCGCCGGACAGTCGGCGACGACGCGGCTCGGGCGTCAGACGCGCCACCGGTCGCCCGTGCCGGGTGATGACGATGGTCTCGCCCGAGGTCTGGACCTCGTCCAGCAAGGACGACAGCGACGTCTTGGCTTCGAGAACTCCGATGGAACGCATGGCCGAAATCCTGATCAGAATTCTGGTCAGAATAACAGATCGCGGCGCCGACCGCCATCATCCCCGCGCCATCTCACGCGCGATGATCACCCGCATGATCTCGTTGGTCCCCTCCAGGATGCGGTGGACCCGCAGGTCGCGCACGATCCGCTCCAGCGGATAGTCCTTCAGATAGCCGTAGCCGCCGTGCAACTGCAGGGCCTCGTCGGCGATCTGGAAACAGGCGTCGGTAGCCAGCCGCTTGGCCATGGCGCACCACTTCGTCTTTTCCGGATGGTCGGTGTCGATGGCCCAGGCGCCGCGCAGCACCATCAGGCGCGCCGCCTCCAGATCCGTCGCCATGTCCGCCAGGCGGAACTGAAGGGCCTGGAACTCGCCGATCGGACGACCGAACTGTTTGCGGGTGGCGACGTAATCCTGCGCCGTTTCCAGCGCCAGACGCGCGCCGCCCAGAGAACAGGCGGCGATGTTCAGCCGCCCGCCGTCCAGGCCTGCCATGGCGTAGCGGAAGCCCGCCCCCTCCTCGCCCAGCAGATTGGCGGCCGGCACGCGGCAATCCTCGAAGATCACCTGCGCGGTGGGCGAGGCGTTCCAGCCGAGCTTCTTCTCGGGCGCGCCGAATGACAGGCCGGGCGTGTCCTTCTCAACGACGAGCGCGCTGATCCCGCGGCTCTTTTCCTCGCCGGTGCGGACCATGACGACATAGACGTCGTTATAGCCGGCGCCCGAGATGAACTGCTTGGTGCCGTTCAGCACAAAATCGTCGCCGTCGCGGCGGGCGCTCGTCTTCAGCGCGGCGGCGTCGGAGCCTGAACCCGGCTCGGTCAGGCAATAGCTGGCGATCTTATCCATGCTGACGAGATCGGGAAGGAACCGCGCCTTCAGTTCGGCCGAACCGAAGCGGTCGATCATCCACGCCGCCATATTGTGGATCGAGATGAACGCGGATGTGGCGGGGCAGCCATAGGCCATCGCCTCCATGATCAGCGCCGCCTCCAGCCGTCCGAGCGCGATGCCGCCCGATTCCTCGCTGACGTAGATCGAGCCGAAGCCGAGGTCGCCCGCCGCCTTCCAGACGTCGACGGGGTAATGGTGCGTCTCGTCCCATTCCGCCGCGAACGGCGTGATCCGATCGGCGGTAAAGCGGCGCGCGAGATCCTGAATCTCACGCTGGTCTGCGGTCAGGTCGAACTGGTCGGTCATGATGGTCCTAGGCCGGGCAGCGGCTGTAGCGGTCGGTGGTGGCACGATCGGCGGGGCTTTTCACCACGCGGACCAGCGTCTTGCCGTTGTCGAGCAGGGTGAGCGTGGTGGGTTCGCTCCACGTCATGCCTTCGCCGCTCATCGGCAGGTCGAAGGCGATCTGGTCGGCCTGGGTGCGCGTGATCGTCGTGGCGGTGCCGCGCGATTCGAAGAAGGACAATGTATTGCCGGTAATGGTCAGCTTGCCCTTGTCGGCGCCGGTCGACGGATCGCAATCGCCGGCGTTGACGCCCCAGCGGCCCTGGAACCCTTGCGGGATCGTGGTCAGCGCCACGGGCGATGCGGTAGGCAGCGGCACCGGCGCCGCCTGATTGCCCGGCGCCTCGAGCGGCACGACCATGTTCTGCGGATCGTCGGTCAGGTTGGACGGTGTCGGCTCGACGGCGGCGCTGCCGCCCGACTGATTGTCGAGGCTCTCGCCGCCCGAACAGGCGGCGAGAGTCAGCGCGGTGGCGAGGATCAGAGTCGTGCGCATTGTCTTCATCCCATGGTGGGAATGACGAACGCATTGCCGCCCTCGACCGCTCCATCGGGCCAGCGCTGCGTCACCGTCTTCACCTTGGTCCAGAATTTGACGCCCTCCATGCCATGCTGGTTGGTGTCGCCGAAGGCGCTGCGCTTCCAGCCGCCGAAGGTGTGATAGGCGACGGGCACCGGGATCGGCACGTTGATCCCGACCATGCCGACGTTGACGCGCGCCGCGAATTCGCGCGCGGCATGGCCGTTGCGCGTGAAGATCGCGACGCCGTTGCCATATTGATGCTCGCTGGGCAGGCGCACCGCATCCTCGAAGCTTGCCGCGCGGACGATCTGGAGGACGGGGCCGAAGATTTCCTCCTTATACGCCGACATGTCGGGCGTGACGCGGTCGAACAGCGTCGGGCCGACGAAGAAGCCGTTCTCGTGTCCCTGCAGCGTGAAGCCGCGGCCGTCGACAACCAGCTCGGCGCCTTCGTCGACGCCGGTCTGGATCCAGTTTTCGACGCGCTGCTTGTGCGCGGCGTTCACCACCGGGCCGTAATGCGCCTCGGCATCGGTCGAGACGCCGACGCGCAGGGCCTCGATCGCCGGGATCAGCTTGGCGCGCAGCGCATCGGCGGTCTTTTCGCCCACCGGCACCACCACCGGCAGCGCCATGCACCGCTCGCCCGCCGAGCCGAAGGCGGCGCCGGACAGATCGGCGACGACCTGGTCGAGATCGGCGTCGGGCATGACGATGCCGTGGTTCTTCGCGCCGCCCATCGCCTGGACGCGCTTGCCCGCCTCGACACCGCGGCGGTAGACGTAATGCGCGATGTCGGACGAGCCGACGAAGCTGACCGCGCTGATCGCCGGGTGATCGAGGATTGCGTCGACCATTGCCTTGTCGCCATGGACGACCTGCAGGATGCCTTCCGGCGCGCCCGCTTCCAGCATCAGTTCGGCGAGTCGGACGGGCACCGACGGGTCGCGTTCGCTGGGCTTCAGGATGAAGGCGTTGCCGCATGCGATCGCGACACCGAACATCCACATCGGGATCATGGCCGGGAAGTTGAACGGTGTGATGCCGGCGCCGATGCCCAGCGGCTGGCGCATCGAATAGACGTCGATGCCGGGACCTGCGCCCTGCGTATATTCGCCCTTCAGGACATGGGGGATGCCGCAGCAGAATTCGATGACTTCGAGGCCACGCTGGATGTCGCCCTTGGCGTCGGCGATCACCTTGCCGTGTTCGGAGCTGAGCAGGTGGGCGAGCGCATCCATGTTCGCCTCGACCAGTTCCTTGAAGCGGAACATGACGCGGGCGCGGCGCTGCGGGTTGGTCGCCACCCAGCCGGGCTGCGCCTTCTGCGCGGCGGCGATGGCACGGTCGAGGTCAGCCTGTTCGCCGAGCACGACGCGGGCCTGCACGCTACCGCTATTGGGGTCGAACACGTCGCCGTGGCGCGTGGCGGTGCCGCCGGCATGGCCGACGATGAAATGGTCGATGTCGCGCATGATGCCTCTCCGTTTGTACATAGGATCGGCCTGCGCAGGATTGCAGGCAAGGGCGTAAAGTGCGACCCATAGCTGCAATTATGCAGCCGCGTTGGGATGACCTTCAGGATTTTCTGCGCGTCGCCCGCGCCGGCCAGATCGCGCGTGCGGCAGCTGCGGCAGGGGTCGATGCGACGACGCTGGCACGCCACCTTCGCCGGCTGGAGGGCGCGCTCGGCCAGACGTTGTTCGAGCAGTCGCGCGAGGGACAGGTGCTGACCGCGGCGGGGGAGGCGCTGTTGGTCGCGGTGGAGGCGATGGGGCAGGCGGCGGCGGGGATCGTGCCGACCGACGACGATCCCGACCGCCTGTCCGGGGTGCTGCGAGTGAGCGTATCGGAGGGGTTTGGCACGTGGTTCGTGGCGCATCACCTGCCCGATTTCACCGCGCGCCATCCCGACCTGACGATCGACCTCGTTGCGTCGAGCGGCTTCCTCAATCCCTCACGCCGCGAGGCGGACGTCGCGATCCTGCTCGCCCGGCCACAGACCGGGCCGCTCGTCAGCAGCAAGCTGACCGACTATACCTTGGGGCTGTATGCCGGCGAACTGTATGCCGCCCGCCACGCGCTGCCGACGACTGCGGCGGAGGTGCGCGACCATCCGCTGGTCGGCTACGTCCCCGACCTGCTGTACGCACCCGAACTGCGCTATCTCGCCGAGATCGAGGAGGGGCTGTCCCCGCGTATCCGCAGCTCCAGCATCAATGGCCAATATCGGCTGATCGCCGCGGGGGCGGGGCTGGGGGTGCTGCCGCGCTTCATCGGCGATGCGGACAAGTCGCTCAGGCGCGTGCTGCCGGAGCGAACGATCCGCCGGTCGTTCTGGCTGGTGACGCATCAGGATACACGCGGTGCGAAGCGGGTGCGCGCGTTTCGGGAGTGGCTGACTGCGCTGGTGACGGCGCAGCGCGGGCGGTTCGTATAGCCAAATCCTCCCCCGCCAGGGGGAGGTGGCGCGCCGAAGGCGTGACGGAGGGGGCGGACAGCGATGGTCTCTGCAAGGTAAGCTTCGCTGACCGCCCAATCACCAAATGCTGGCGGAATCCGTCCACATCCCCCATCTACCCCAGCAATGCGTCCCCAGCCCCAGATCGTCCGCGTCATCGACCTCGAAACCACCGGCAGCGCGCCGCCTGCGCATGGCGTGTGCGAAATCGGCTGGCAGGACGTCGCGCTCGGTGCCGATGGCCGTTGGGAGCTACAGGGCGAGGGTGGATCGATCCTGGTCAACCCCGGCCGCGCCATCCCGCCGATCACGCAGGCGATCCACCATATCCTCGACGAGGATGTCGCCGACGCGCCCTGGTGGCACGACGTGGCACGCCGCGTACTCGATCCCTATCCGCGCCGCGTCGCGCTCGCCGCGCATCGGGCGGACTTCGAACAGCAATTCTGCACGCCCAGCCTGACCCATGGGCAGGAGTGGATCTGCACCTGGAAGTGCGCGCTGCGCCTGTGGCCGGACAGCCCCAGCTTCTCCAATCAGGTGCTGCGCTATTACCGCCGCCCCGAGGGGCTGGACCAGCAGCGCGGCCTGCCCGTCCATCGCGCCTTTCCCGACGCCTATGTCACCGCGCACCATTTGCGCGATCAGTTGAACGAAGCGGGCCTCGCGCAATGCCTCGACTGGTCGCGGACCCCCGGCCTGATCCCGCGCGTCCGCTACGGCCCCTATCGCGGCAAGGCATGGAGCGAGCTCGACCACGAAAGTCTGATGGCCTTCCTGACCGATCGCGATCCCGACATGCGCTTCACCGCCAATGCCGAAATGGATCGCCGCAGCGGTGGCGGCGCCGTGGGACGTGCCAGCGCGCAGGACCTCTTGCTGTAGTATAATCTCACCCCTCTGGAATGGTTCGTAACGCTGGCGTAAGGCAGCGCCCGTGATCGCCACCATCCGCAACCGTTTCGTCGTCAGGGAAGGCCGCTTCGGCCGCGTGCTGATCGCCTTCATGGTGATGGGTTTCGCCGCGCTGATCGTGGCGGGCATCGCCGCCGGCCTCGCCACCGCCCGCGGCGAACAGCACACCGAAACGGTCGGCCACACCTATGAGGTGGAACTGGCGATCGGCACTGCGCGGCGCCTGATCGAACAGAGCGAAGCCTCACGGCGCGGCTATCTGCTGACCGGCGACGTGCGCTATCGCGACGCCTACCGCGAATGGGGCGCGGCGCTGGCGCCTGCGCTCGCCCGGCTGGAATCGCTGACCCACGACAATCCGCGCCAGGTCACCAGCTTCACGCTGCTGCAACGCGAGGTCGCTGCCCTGCTCGACCAGCGCAGTCGCACGATCGCGCTGGTCGATGCCGGTCGCCGCGCGGACGCAGTGACCGCATTCGAGCAGGAAACCAGCATCCGGCGGCTGACGATGATCCGTACGCTGTTCGAACGGATGAGCGGCGAAGAACGCCGGTTGCTCGAGCTGCGCAACGCCGCGCAGCGCGCCAGCGTCCGCCTGTTCTACGGCATCCTTGCCACCGCCGCGGTGATCCTCGCGTTCGTCGTGCTCGCCTCGCTGCTCACCGTGCTGCGCTACACGCGCGACCTTGCCGCCTCGCGCGATTCGCTGCGTTCGTTCAACGAGCGGCTCGAAGAGACGGTGACCGAACGCACCGCCGACCTCAGCCGCGCGAACGAGGAAATCCAGCGCTTCGCCTATATCGTCAGCCACGACCTGCGCTCGCCGCTGGTCAACGTGATGGGCTTCACCGCCGAACTCGCCGCGGTCATTCCGCCGCTCACGACATTGGTCGAGCAGGCGGAGGCGCAATGCCCCGATATCGTCACCGAGGATGCGCGGCTCGCGGTGCGGGAGGATCTGCCCGAAGCGATCGGCTTCATCCGCACCTCGACGCAGAAGATGGACCGGCTGATCAACGCCATCCTGAAGCTGTCGCGCGAAGGCCGCCGCGTCATCACGCCCGAAGCGATCGACCTCGCCGCCGTGGTCGACACGATCGAAGGGTCGATCCGCCACGTTCTCGACGACCGCGGCGTCACGCTCACCGTCATCCGCCCGATGCCGCGGGTGGTGACCGACCGCGTCGCGATCGAACAGATCCTGTCGAACCTGATCGAGAATGCGAGCAAATACCTCCAGCCCGGCCGCCCCGGCGCGATCAGCGTATCGGCGGAGCAGCGCCGCGATCGCGTGATCGTGTCGGTCGCCGACAATGGCCGCGGCATCGATGCCCGCGATCACCAGCGCATCTTCGATCTGTTCCGCCGATCGGGCCAGCAGGATCAGCCCGGCGAGGGGATCGGGCTGGCGCACGTGCGCGCGCTGGCCTATCGCCTCGGCGGCACGATCGACGTCGACAGCGCGCTGGGCGAAGGGTCGACCTTCCGCCTCAACCTTCCCGCCACCTTTTCCAGTCAGGACATTGCGTCATGAACGCCCATCAATCCGTCGGCATCGTCATGATCGAGGATGACGAAGGCCACGCGCGCCTGATCGAAAAGAACATCCGTCGCGCCGGCATCAACAACGACATCAAGCATTTCACCGACGGCAACCAGGCGCTGCACTTCCTGTTCGAAGCGCCCGACGGCCCCGCCAGGAACGGCCCGGCGCTGGTGCTGCTCGACCTCAACCTGCCCGACATGAGCGGCACCGACATCCTCGCCCGTATCAAGGCAGAGGACAGCCCCTTGAAGCGCACCCCCGTCGTCGTGCTGACCACGACCGACGACAAGGTCGAGATCCAGCGCTGCTACGATCTGGGCTGCAACGTCTACATCACCAAGCCGGTGAATTACGAAAGCTTCGCGCAGGCGATCCGCCAGCTCGGCCTGTTCCTGTCGGTGATCCAGGTCCCCGAGGTCGAGGAACACTGATCCTGACCCAGGTTCCGCCCAGCGCGCCCGCCAGCGTCCTGTATATCGACGACGACGCCGGTCTGCGCCGGCTCGCGGCGCGCACGCTCGAACGGCGCGGCTATAGCGTGACGGTCGCCGACAGCGGCGCGGAGGGCGTGATGCTGGCGGCGGGCCAGCCGTTCGATCTCGTCGCGGTCGACCATTACATGCCGGAAATGGACGGGCTGGAAACGCTCGAGCGGCTGAAGGCGCTGCCCGAGCCGCCGCCGGTGGTCTACGTCACCGGATCGGACGAAGGACGGATCGCGATCGCCGCGTTGAAGGCGGGCGCCGCGGACTATGTCGTCAAGACGGTGGGCGAAGACTTCTTCGACCTGCTCACCGCCAGCTTCGAACAGGTGCTGGAACGCAGCCGCCTGACGCGGGAAAAGGCGCGCGCCGAAGAGGATCTGCGCGCCAGCAACGCGCGGCTCGAAACCCTGCTGTCCGAAGTGAACCACCGCGTCGCCAATTCGCTGCAGCTCGTGTCGGCGATGGTGCGGTTGCAGGCGGGCGCGCTCAGCGACCCCGCCGCGCGCGCCGCGCTGGACGATACGCAGCGGCGCATCGGCGCGATCGCGCAGGTCCACCGCCGGCTGTATTCGGCGAACGACGTCGAAAGCGTCGATATGCACGATTATCTGAAGTCGCTGATCGACGAACTCAACGAAACGCTGTCGTGCGACGATGGCGCGAACACGCTGCACCTCGTCGCCGAATCGATCCGCCTGCCGACCGACAAGGCGGTGTCGCTGGGCGTGATCGTCACCGAACTCGTCACCAACGCGTGCAAATACGCCTATCCGGACGGCGTCGGCGGTGAGATCCGCGTGCTGCTGCGCCGCGACGGCGACGACATCTTCCTGCTCGCGGTGGAGGACGACGGCTGCGGCATGCCCGCCGAGGCGACGCCCAAGGGCACCGGCCTCGGCACCAAGCTGATCCGCGCCATGGCGCAAAGCCTGCATTCCGCGGTGGAGTACGAACCCCGCACGCCGGGCGTCCGCGCAACGCTGCGCGCAGCGATGGCATAAGCGCGGCGCCACCCGATCCACCACGTCCCCCCGGACCACGTCCGGGGTGACGCTTGGTCAGAGGCGATAGTCCCGCCTCAATCCACCGCCTCGACGAACCGCCGCGTCCCCTCCAGCGCCGCCCCGAACACGACGTGGCTCGCCAGCCCGTATGCATGGATCGCCGGCGATGTGTCGGTGGCCGATGGTCCCCAGCCGAACGCGGGCACCGCCACATCGTCGAGCAGCGTCGCGACGCCGACGCCAAACGCCGTGCCGAACCCCGCCGTCGTTTCCGGCCACACCCGCGCCGCCAGCGCATAGCCCGCGCCCAGCGCCGCGCCGGTAACATAATGCACCAACACCCCCGCGCTCTCGCGGCGCTTCTGTGTCACCGGCTCGCTCGTCACCGCCTCGCTAACGCTGTCGGCCGCCTTCACCGTCGCCGGATCGTCGTTGCTGCCGCCCATGTCGACCACCGCGGCGACGCCCTTCTGAAACAGATCCATCGCCAGGCTGGCGACGATCCCCCCGGCGACGCCGGCGAGCAGGGTCTTGGGCAGGCTGTTGGCAAGTGACGACACACGCATTCTCCCGGTCAGATGCAGCGCCCAACGCCGCATGCGACCGAGAGGTTCGTGGGCCGAGAACATATCGCCGCCTATCCGCCCACCGTTCGCCCTGCACCTGTCGAAGGGCGCGTCACCACACCCGCACCGCCCGTGGATGGCCGTGCTTCGACGGGCTCAGCACGAACGGATCGATAGACGCGTCGCCCCTCAGGGCTTGCGGAACTTCATCACGAACTGGTCGGTCTTGCCCCGGATCGCCGGGTCGAAGACGTTCTTCGTGTGATCGTCCGCGGGGTTGGCGAGCACGTTGCTCGACCCGACATAGCGGAAGCCCGTCGATTCGATCTGCTGGCGCACCACCGCGGGATCGATGCGGTGCCGCGTCGCGGTGCCCGACAGGCCTGTGCCGGGCGCATCGGCATGGTCGATGACGACATAGGTGCCGCCCTTTTTCAGCAGCTTGAACACCGCCGCGTCGAACGCGCGCAGCGCGGGTTCGCCGGCGCCGTTATTGGGAATGTCGTGATAATTCTGCACCGTCCAGAACAGGTCGACGGGCTGCGGCACGGTCGGCAGGTTGGTCGGCTGCACCTCGGCGGTCACGTTGGCCAGGCCGCGCGCCTGCAAGCCGGGCAGCGTCTTCGCGGCATATTTCGCCCCCGCCGCCGGCCACAGCGCATAGACCTTGCCCTTCGGCCCGACGATACCGGAAAAGATGCGCGTCCAATATCCGGCGCCCGGCAGATAATCGATGACGACGTCACCCGGCTTCACACCCGAAAAGGCGAGCACCGCCGCCGCCTGGCGCCGCGCATCGTCCCCCGACTGGTCGGCGCGCGCGGGATCGGCGAGCGCCCGGCCGATCGCGCTGCCCGCCGGCGCGGCCTTTTCCTGCGCTACGACCGCGGTGGTCATCGCGAGGCCTGCGATCATCGATACGATCAGCCGCATCTTTTGTACCCCTCAACCGGTTGGACGTGCATGAGATTGACGGACAGCAGCATGAGCGATCTGCGCGGCGCGATCCAGCGCGAAGTGCATCGGCTCGTCGGCTTCGACGACGGCACAATCGATCTCACCCGCCCGCCGGGCGACGACGGCCTGTTCGGCCCCGGCTCGGCCGCCTGGGTGGTGCATGGCGACTTCACCGCGATGATGGCGGGCGGCGTCGCTGCGCTACTGCTCCAGATGCTGCACCCCGGCGCGCTGGCGGGCGTGTGGGACCATTCCAACTTCCGCGCCGACATGCTCGGTCGGCTGCGGCGCACCGCGCAATTCATCTCGGCAACGACCTATGGCTCGACCGAGACGGCGGAGCGGATGATCGCCCGCGTCCGCCGCATCCACGATTCCGTCGCGGGCACGTCGCCCGACGGCACGGCGTATAGCGCGAACGATCCCGAACTGCTCACCTTCGTCCATGTCGCCGAAGTCGTGAGCTTCCTCGCCGCGCACCGCCGCTACCGCGACCCGGACTATCCCGCGGCGGAGCAGGACCGCTATCTCGCCGAATATGCCCGCGTCGCCGAAGCGCTCGGCGCGCGCGACGTCCCGCGCAGCCGCGCCGAGGTGGACGCGTATTTTACCGCGATCCGCCCGTGCCTGCGCGCCGATCATCGCACGCGCGAGGTTGCCCGCGCCCTGCTCGACCAGCCCGTCGCGGTGCCCGCGCTCGCCTCCGCGCAAAAGCTGTTGATGGCCGCGGGCATCGACCTGTTGCCGCGCTGGGCCGTGACGCTTCACGACCTCACGCCGCCACCCGGCCGCCGCCCGATCGTGCGCGCCGGCATGGCGGGCGTCGGATCGGTGCTGCGATGGGCCTTGCGCGACGGCTCGGCGAAGCGGGCCAGGGATCAGGCCTGACGCAATCCGTTTCACCCCGTTCGCCCTGAGCCTGTCGAAGGGCGCGGCGCGACGGGCGCACTTGAGGACAGCAGCGCTGCGACACGCTCAGCGCGAACGGCCGTAGGGCAGTCGATCGAAGCCTGCACCGGATCTGCACCACACGCACACCGCCTCAGCACCCCCCGCGCCATCACGCCTCGACGCCTGCCCGCCATCCCTGCCGCGACCCTCGCACAGGATGCCCGCATGCCGCACCGCCTCCACACCCTGTCCGCCAAGATCGCGGCGACCGCCACCGTGATCTGCCTCGTCGAATGGCTGATCGACCAGGCGCCCGCTTTTTTGTGGACCGCCGCGCTGGGCTGGATCGTCGCGCTGGTGACGACCCGGCCGGCCGTCCGCCGCAGCCGTGCGGCGCAGGTCGCGCTCGCCGCCGCCGCGCTGTTCGTGGCGGCACTGATTGACGATCCCAGCGCGCTCGCTGTGCTGCTGTTCCTGATCGCGATCGTGCTCGCCGCATTGTTGCCGCGGCGACGCTTCGACACCGCGATCGCCTGGGGCCTGCGCCTTGCCTGGACCGGGCTGACCGCGCTGCTGCTGCCCATCCGCGACCTCGGCCTGACCGCCCGCGCGCGGGGACGGCGCGCCGGCCCCGGCCTTCGCCTTGGCGCCACGGTGGCGATGCTGGCCCTGCCGATCGCCGGCGGCGCGCTGTTCCTAACGCTGTTCGCCCAGGCCAATCCACTGATCGAATCCGCCTTCGCCGGCATGGTCCTGCCCGATATCGGCGTCGTCCTGTTCCGCGGCGTGATCGCGATCGTCGTGCTGCTGCCGGTGTGGGCGACGCTGCGCCCCGATCCGCGCGGCACCGGCTGGGACGGGACGCTGCCCACCTTGGCCCTGCCGCAAGTGGGTAGCGCGACGCTGATCCTGTCGCTCGCCACCTTCAACACGATCTTCGCGATCCAGAACGCGCTCGACCTCGCCTTCCTGTGGAGCGGCGCCCCCCTGCCCGCCGGCGTGACGATGGCGGACTATGCGCATCGCGGCGCCTATGCGCTGATCGTCACCGCGCTGCTCGCCGGGCTGTTCGTGCTGGTGACGCTCCGCCCGGGCAGCCCCGGTGCGGCGAGCCCTGCGGTACGCCGGCTGGTGACATTGTGGATCGTCCAGAATGTGCTGCTGGTCGCGTCCAGCGCATTGCGCACGCTCGATTATGTCGATGCCTATTCGATGACGGTGCTGCGCCTGTCCGCGCTGATCTGGATGGCGCTGGTGGCGACCGGCCTCTTGCTGATCCTGTGGCGGCTGCTCGCCGGCCGATCCAGCGCATGGCTGATCAACGCCAACGCGGTCGCCGCCGCGGTCGTGCTGACGGGCTGCACCCTCATCGACCTGCGCGCCACCGCCGCCACCTGGAATGTCGACATGGCGATCCGGCACCATACGCCGCTTGCCGACCTCGACCTGTGCTACCTCGACACGCTCGGCCCATCCGCGATCCTGCCGCTTGCCCGGCTAGAGCAGGCGACCCGCGATCCCGCCGCGCGCGACGCCATCGCGTCGATCCGCTGGGAGGCGCAGCAGACGCTCACCGCGCAACAGAGCAGTTCACGCGGCTGGACATGGCGCGGCGCCCGCCGCCTCGCCCGCGTCGAGGCGATGATGGGCGCCACGCCGCCGCGCCTCCGCCCCGCGCCCGACGGCCGCCGGTGCGGCATCATCGCGCCGCCGCCCGAGCCAGCGCCGGCACCCGCCCCATTGACGAAGGCCCCGCAACGATGATCCTGTGCCCGATGCCCCGCACCGTGCTGATCGTCGACGACGATCCCCATATCCGCCAGCTGCTCGCCTTCGCGCTCGACAAGGCCGGCCTGTCACCGGTCGAGGCGGCGGACGGCGAGGCGGGCCTTGCGATGGCGCAGGCGCACAAGCCCGACCTCGTCATCCTCGACATCAACATGCCGCGGATGGACGGGCTGGAGGTCTGCCGCCGCCTGCGCGGCGCCAAGGATGGTGGCAGCGACACGCCGATCCTGTTCCTGTCCAGCCGCGACGACGAAATCGACCGCGTGCTCGGCATCGAACTCGGCGCCGACGATTATGTCGTGAAGCCCTTCTCACCGCGCGAGGTGGTGGCGCGCGTGATGGCGATCCTGCGCCGTACCGCCGCCCGCCCGCCGCAGGTCGAGGAGGGGCGCATGCTCGGCCACGGCCGCCTGACCCTCGACCTCGACGGCTGGTGCGCCGCCTGGGACGGCGCGGAGGTTGCGCTGACCGTCACCGAATTCTCGATCCTGCGCCTGCTCGCCTCGATGCCCGCCAAGGTCTTCAGCCGCGACGCGATCATCGATCGGTTGCACGGCCCCGGCTTCGCGATCACCGACCGCACGATCGACAGCCACATCCGCAACCTGCGCCACAAATTCGCGGGGATAGGCGCTGCCGATCTGATCGAAACGCGCGCCGGCATCGGTTACCGCCTCGGCCCCTGCACGGGCGCGTGATCGTCGCGCTGAAGACTTGGGCGAAGCGCCACTGGCCGCGCCTGCGGCTGCGCACGATCCTGTTCGCGACGCTGTTCGTCGTTGCGGCGCTGCCCGGCTTCGGCGCGGTGTTCCTGCGCGTCTACGAAAACACGCTCGTCCGCCAGACGGAGGCGGAGCTGGTCGCGCAAGGTGCCGCGCTCGCTGCGGCCGCCGCCGCCGACTGGCCGGGCGCGACGCCGGGCACGCCGCTCTATCCGGTCCGCATCGTCGTGCCCGGATATGGTGTCGACCTCAGCCTCACCCCGATCCTGCCCGAACGCCCCGCTCCGACGGCCGCGCCCGCGCCTGCACCCGCCCCGGATGCGGCCGCCGCCGCGCGCACCCTGGCCCCCGTGCTGCGCGCGACGCAGATGACGACGCTTGCCTCAATCCTGCTGCTCGACCGCAATGGCCGCCTCGTCAACGCCGGTGGCAGCCTCGCCGCGTTGCCCGAAGTCGCCGCCGCGCTGCACGGCCGGCCCGCCACCACGCTCCGCCGCAACGGCGCCTATCGTGCGGTCTATCGCTTCGAATGGCTCAGCCGCGCCGCCGCGATCCGCATCCACCACGCCCGTCCCATCGTCGTGAACGGCCGCGTCGTCGGCGTGCTGCTATTGTCGCGCACGGCGCGCGCACTATTCCGCGGCCTGTACGAGGATCGCGGCAAGATCGCGATCGGCATCGCTGCGATTCTGGGCCTGCTGATCGTCATCAGCGGCGTCATCTCGCGCGGCGTCACCCGCCCGATCGAGCGCCTGGGCCAAGCGACCCGCGCCGTCGCCAGCGGCCGCGGCAGCGTGCCGGAGGTGCCGCCCACCGCCGCGATCGAGATCCAGGGCCTTTACGCCGATTTCGCCGCGATGACCGCCGCGATCGAGCATCGCTCGCGCTACCTGCGCGACTTCGCCTATGCGGTCAGCCACGAGTTCAAGACACCGCTCGCCGGCATCCGCGGCGCGATCGAGCTGCTGCACGACCATCCCGACATGGCCGCGGCCGATCGCACGCGCTTCCTCGCCAATGTCGATGCCGATGCGCAGCGGCTGACGCTGCTGACGACGCGCCTGCTCGACCTCGCCCGCGCCGACATGACCGGGCCGGGGGAGCCCTGCGCCGATCCCGCCGGGGTGATCGCCCGCGCGGCGGATGCGGTGCGGGGGGCGAGCTTCGCGGTCGTGGTCGCACCCGGGCCGATCCCGCCGGTTGCGCTGCCCGCCACGACGATCGAAACGGCGCTGGCGACGCTGTTCGACAATGCGCGGCAAGCAGGCGCCCATACCGTACACATCGAGGCCTCCGTCGACGCGACACAGGCCGTCCTCACCATCCGCGACGACGGCCCCGGCATAGCGCCCGCCGACGCCGCGCGCCTGTTCGAACCCTTCTTTACCACCCGCCGCGGGCAGGGCGGCACCGGCCTCGGCCTCCCCATCGCCCGTTCGCTGCTCGAAGCCGGCGGCGGCACGATCGCGCTAGTCGAGGCACACCCCACGACATTCCGCGTGACGCTACCCCTCACCTAACCCACACCGTCACCC
>OFQU01000155.1_pt1 | contig 15092 bp, 15 predicted proteins | sample 1542981 | NCBI WGS metagenome assembly OFQU01 (sample SAMN07774233, study PRJEB24372) | wastewater metagenome | isolation source: Exp Tend CN 90WW | collected 2016-02
TGATTCTGCTGTTTATCCTGTTTCTGTCACCGCTGATCGAGCGTATTCCGCTGGCGGCGCTGGTCGGCGTGATGTTTGTGGTGTCGCAGCAGACCTTCGCCTGGGCGTCGTTACGGGTAGTGAACAAAGTGCCGCTCAACGATGTGTTGGTGATCATCGCCGTGACCACTATCACCGTGTTCACCGATCTGGCCACGGCCGTGCTGTGCGGCATCATCATCACTGCGCTGAATTTTGCCTGGCAGCAGGCTCGTGAGTTGTATGCCGATGAGCATCTGGAAGCTGACGGCAGCAAACTTTATCGACTGCACGGCACACTGTTCTTCGCCTCGACCACGCCGTTCCTCAACCGCTTTGATCCGGCCAATGACCCGGCGCGGGTTACGCTCGATTGTCAGCATTTGAGTTTTGTCGATTACTCGGCCATCGCCGCGCTGAAAACCCTGCGCGAGCGTTACGCCAAGGCGGGTAAGCATTTGCAGGTGTTTCATTTGTCGGAGCGCTGCAAGAAATTGCTCAAGCGCGCTGGTGTTGATCACGATTGAGGGGGCATATCCGTTGCTGCTGTGATGGCTTGTTGCGGTTCCGCCCTTACGGCGGGTCACTTTGGCAAACGCCGGAGTGCCGGCCCAGCCCAAAGTAACCAAAGGTCTTTGCCCTGACGTCCGGCCCGACGGGCCTTCGAGATCAAGAGCTGCACTCGAGCTAACGCTCATTGTGTTGAGTGGTGAGAAGCGAAAAGCGGTCTGCTTTTGCTTTTCTGTAGGTTTGATCGGCTCACCCACGATACCTTGTGGGAGCTGGCTTGCCAGCGATGAGGCCGGCACAGTCAGTGTTGATGTTGACTGACCCACCGCCATCGCTGGCAAACCAGCTCTCACAGGGTTTTGTGTGTGGCCAGGTTTAGATCGCCGGGAAATCGATATCGGTCAGCGCCACGTTGTTCAGGTAGTTGGTCAGCGTTTGCACGGCGACCAGTGCGATCACTTCAATGATTTTCACGTCGTCGATACCGGCAGCGCGGGCGGCGGCGATTTGTTCGTCGCTCAAGTGGCCGCGGCTTTGCGTGAGTTGATGGGCGAGGGCTGCGTAGGCGTTGAGTTCGCCTTCACGTGCCGCGACGATGTCCTGCGCCGACAGTCCGGCCTTGCCGGCAAACAGGGTGTGCGCCGCCAGGCAATAATCGCAACCGTTGACCTGTGACGTGGCGAGGTAGACGGCTTCTTTCTCCTTGGCGCTCAATGAGGTTTTACCGAGGATGGCCGAGGCTTGTACGTAGGTCTCAAGCGCTACGGGCGCCTTGGCCAGGGTAGTGAAAAGATTGGGCAGGAAGCCGATTTTCTTTTTCACGCCTTCCAGTACTGGGCGGGTGGTGTCGGTGGCGGATTCGAGGCTGATGGCGTTGATGCGGCTCATGGTGATTCTCCGAAGATCCGGTGCGAAGTGCACCGGCGATGGAGGTGATGTTAATCAGCGCTAGTGGTGCTTTGGCGTCAAATCGTCGAGGATATGCGGCAGATCGTCCAGATATTCGCTCGGGAGTTGCCCATGGATCGCCTTTCCACGTTGCTCAGCCATTTCGCTGTGCATGCCGGTACGTTTCACAGCGGCGACTTTTGCGGCGTCAGTGTTCATGAGGGTGAGCCGAGTGGGCACGTGCATCTGTTGCAGGCGGGTGAGTTGCTGCTCAAGCCTGGCAATGAACGCGAGATCCGCCTCGATCAGCCGTCGCTGATTTTCTTCCCTCGACCCTTTGCCCATCGCATGATTGCCGACGCGTCCATGGAGACCAGACTGGTCTGCGCAACGCTGACGTTTGACGGCGGTTCGGGTAATGCATTGGCGGCGGCGCTGCCGGATTATCTGGTGCTCGAACTCACCGATATTCCAGAGTTGAGCAGCACCCTGGAGTGGCTGTTCAAGGAAGCCTTCGAAGGTCATTGCGGACGTGTGGCGGTGATGGACCGGTTGTTCGAGTTGTTGGTGATCCTGCTGTTGCGCCACCTCATCAGTAATCGTGATCAAGCCCCCGGGATGATGGCCGGCCTGGCCGATCCGCGCCTGTCCCGCGCCTTGAACCTGATGCATGAACAGCCCGAAAAGCCCTGGAGCGTGGCCGATCTGGCGACGGCTGCCAACCTGTCTCGCGCAGGATTTGCCGAGCAGTTTCACCGTGTTGTCGGGCAGACACCGGGCGATTACCTGCTGAGCTGGCGGGTCAGTCTGGCGCAGAAACGTCTGCGCGAAGGCCGGCCGATTGCGTTGATCGCCGAAGAGGTCGGCTACGAAAGTCCTTCGGCGCTGGCCCGCGCTTTTCGCCGCAAGACGGGGCTCAGTCCTCGGGAGTGGAAGGCTGGGATTTGAGGGTTATTTGGCAAACTTCTTCGCCCCGGCGACACACAAAATAACTCCCAATGTCACCGCAAGCATGCCGATGCTGACCTGTTCATGCAGCAACGTCGCCGCCAGCGCCAGGCCGAAAAACGGTTGCAGCAATTGCAACTGCCCAACCGCCGCGATGCCGCCCTGCGCCAGTCCGCGATACCAGAACACGAATCCGATCAACATGCTGAACAGCGACACATAGGCCAGACACAGCCACGCCGACAGGCTGATGTTGCTGAACGAGGCGGGCGCCAGCCACATACTCAGCAACGCCATCAGCGGCAGGGACAAAACCAGCGCCCAGCAGATCACCTGCCAGCCCCCAAGGGTGCGCGACAGCTTGGCGCCTTCAGCGTAACCGAGGCCGCAGACCAGAATCGCTGCGAGCATCAACAAGTCGCCGGTGGGCGAAGCAGTCAGTCCCTGGGACAGCGCGTATCCAACCACCAGAGCGCTGCCCAGAATCGAGAAGACCCAAAACACCGGTCGCGGACGCTCACCACCGCGCAGCACGCCGAAAATCGCCGTGGCCAGTGGCAGCAATCCTACGAAAACAATCGAATGCGCTGACGTCACGTGCTGCAACGCCAACGCGGTCAGCAGCGGAAAACCCAGCACCACGCCCATCGCGACAATGAACAGCGAGAACCACTGACTGCGCGCCGGACGCCGCTCGCGAAACAACCACAACAATCCCAACGCCAATACCCCGGCGATGGCCGCGCGCACCACGGTAAGAAACACCGGGTCGAACTCCAGCACCGCCAGGCGCGTGGCCGGCAGCGAGCCGCTGAAGATCACCACGCCGATAAAGCCGTTGATCCAGCCGCTGGTTTTTTCCAGTGCCGGGCTGCTCACGTTTGAAGTCCGTTCCATACGATTCACACTCATTGTGGGTTGCTTTGAGAGAATCCTATGATTGAGAATCAGGACAATCAAAAAATTGTCATGGATACATCTCCACATGCCACGTTCTCGCTACAAGACCCTCGTTGATACCTATGCGGCAGATATCCGCTCGGGGCGTCTCGCGCCGGGCACGCGACTGCCGACCCACCGGCAACTGGCCGTGAGCGAAGGGCTGGCGCTGGTCACGGCCTCGCGGGTGTACGCCGAGCTGGAGGCGATGGGCTTGGTAAGTGGCGAAACCGGTCGCGGCACCTTTGTGCGGGAAACCTCGTTGTCGGCGGGGCAGGGCATTGATCAAAAGGATGTCGCGGTCGGCATGATCGACCTCAATTTCAACTACCCGTCATTGCCCGGTCAGGCTGAGCTGTTACGCACGGCGTTACGCCAATTGGCACTGTCCGGTGACCTCGAAGCGCTGCTGCGTTATCAACCACACGCCGGCCGCCAGCACGAGCGCGCCTCGGTTGCGCGGCATCTGCTGAGTCGCGGGGTGAGCGTTGAGGCCGCGCAAGTGCTGATCGTCAACGGCGCCCAGCAAGGGCTGGCGGTGACGCTGATGGCACTGCTCAAACCGGGCGATGTGATTGCGGCAGATGCGCTGACCTATTCCGGGTTCAAGGTGCTGGCCGAAGCGCTGCATCTGGAAGTGGTGGCGATTCCGATCGGTGACCACGGGCCGGATCTGGCGGCGCTGGATAAACTCTGTCGCAGCCGCTCGGTGCGCGCCGTGTACAGCATGCCGACCCTGCACAATCCGCTGGGCTGGGTGATGCCGACTGAGCAACGCGAACAGTTGATATCGATTGCCCGTCAGCATGATCTGACGATCATTGAAGACGCGGCATACGCCTTTCTGGTGGAAAACCCACCGCCAGCGCTGGTCGACATGGCGCCGGAGCGCACGGTTTATGTGTCGGGACTTTCCAAGAATATCGCCACCGGTTTGCGCGTCGGTTTCATCGCTGCGCCGGAGGCCAAGGTGTCGGCGCTGGAGCGAATCATCCGCGCCACCACCTGGAACACTCCCGGCGTGATGACCGCCATTGCTTGCGCCTGGCTCGACGACGGCACTGTCACCTTGCTTGAAGAACAAAAGCGCAGCGACGCCAAGGCTCGTCAGGCACTGGCCGCCGAGTTGCTCAAAGGGTTGCCCTATTTCGCACATCCATCCTCGTATTTCTTGTGGTTGCCGCTGCCGGAAGATGTGCGCGCCGATCGGATTGTCATGGAGTTGATGCACGAACAGATCTCGGTCACCAGCGCCGAGCCGTTTTCGGTGGCGACGCATACACCGCATGCGATTCGGTTGGCATTGGGTTCGGTGGATATGAACGTGTTGCGCCAAGCGTTGATCACCGTCAGAAACGTCGTTGGCGCTTATCTGTAGAACCGTTGGCAAGGGAGCAAGCTCCCTGGCCACAAAATGTTAGCCTTGGCGCATACGCATCAAATCGCTTTGGATCGCCCGATGAAAAACACCGCTTCACTGTCCCTCGCCCTGATACTCACCGCTGGCCTGCTCGGCACAACCGCCCACGCAGCAGGCGATCCCGAGGCCGGCGCAAAAATCTTCCCGCGCCTGTGCGGCGGCTGCCATCAAGTCGGCGAATCCGCCCGCTCGGGTTTCGGTCCGGAACTCAACGGCATCATCGGCCGCCCGGCCGGGACGTCGGCGAACTATGTGTATTCCGATGCGATGAAAAACTCAGGCGTGACCTGGGACCACGAAACGCTGAAGGCTTACCTGAAAGATCCGAAAGGCGTGGTGCCCGGTACGCGGATGATTTTCTGGGGGCTGAGTGATGAGGAGAAGCTTGAGAATTTGCTGGCGTACCTGCAAACATTTCCGCGATAACGCCAGCTTCTAAAGTGGTATCGAGGCAGTGGCCTGCCAGGCGAATCATTGCATGATCAATTGTTCGCCAGAGCAATACGCCACAGATCCCGAGACATTGCGCAAGGCGTTTACCCATGTGTCTGACTTGGTCATGAACAAACTGGTCGATGATTTGAAACAGTAGCCAGCGCCGACTTTCAAGGGTTACCTGGGCTACTGAAGGCTTGTCGCAATGTGCTTCAACGCCTACATGGATTCAGTCGTCAGGTGTTGTGTCAGCAAGGGCAGCAGTTGTTCGCAAGCGCCCTCAATCTTCAAATCCAGCAAATCATCCGCCCGTGTCTTGCCCATATTGATCGCAATCAACGGCTTGCCGCGATCTGCGATCACCCGGCACAGGCGAAACGCTGAATAGGCCATTAACGAAGACCCCACCACCAGCATTCCCGCCGCCGTCTGCGCTGCATCCATGGCCCTAGCGGCGGTAGGTTGCGCGACGTTTTCGCCGAAAAATACCACGTCCGGCTTCATCCGCTCGCCCGCACAAAACGGGCAGTGTGGCACCTGAAAGCGTGCTTCGAATGCCGGGTCAAGCAGCGTGTCACCGTCAGGCGCCTGCACTGCATCGACGCCGGCCAGATACGGATTCTGCTGTTCCATCAGTTGCTGAATCGAATCGCGATCGCTGCGCTGGCCACAATCCAGACACAGCACGCGGTGCAGGCTGCCGTGCAGTTCGATCACATCATGACTGCCGGCCTGATCGTGCAAAGTGTCGACGTTCTGCGTGATCAAGCCGCTGATCCTGCCATGCCGCTGCAAACTGGCCAGCGCCTCATGCGCTGCGTTCGGTTGCGCTTGACGCACCCGAGGCCAGCCCAGCATCGCCCGCGCCCAGTAGCGGCGGCGTGACTCGGGGGCGGCGAGGAACTCCTGATACATCATCGGTTGCCGGCCACGTCGCACGCCGTCGCTGTCGCGGTAGTCGGGGATGCCCGAGGGGGTGCTGATGCCGGCGCCGGTGAGCACCAGGAAGTCACCGTCGATCATCGCCTGTCGCAGCGTGTCGAGGTGTTCGCGGATCGGGCTGTCGAGCATGGCTGGCATTCCATTAGCGATGAGTGCCATGCAGGTTAGCACTGACATCCGTGGAGAGGGAGAGAGCTCCCTCGCCACAGATTCGCGGTTATTTGCGAGCCTCCAGAATCAGGTTGAACGGCGTCTGCGTCGCTCGCCGGAACTGCTTGAATCCGGCCTCGGTAAACACTTTGCGCAGGCGCTTTTCACCGGCCTGCGCACCGAGGCCCAAGCCGACTTCCTGGGACAGCGAGTTCGGCGTGCAAATGAACGTCGATGCCGCGTAGAAAAGCCGTCCTACCGGGTTGATGTTGTCGTCCAGCGCATCGTTGGCGAAGGGCTCGACCAGCAACACCGTGCCGTCGTCCTTGAGCGAGTCGTAGGCATGACGCGCGGCGCCCACCGGGTCGCCCATGTCGTGCAGGCAATCGAAATAGCAGATCAGGTCATAGTCATTGCCGGGGTAGTTTTTCGCTGAGCCCTGGAGGAAAGTCGCCCGACTGCTGACCCCGCCTTCTTCCGCGCGCTGGTTAGCGACGGTGATCGACGGTGCGTGAAAGTCGTAGCCGACGAAACGCGAGTTGGGATACGCCTGGGCCATCAACACCGTCGAGGCGCCGTGGCCGCAGCCGATGTCGGCGACTTTCGCGCCTTTCTCGAGTTTGGCCACGACACCTTCCAGCGCCGGCAACCATTCGGCGATCAGGTGGCCTTTGTAGCCAGGGCGGAAAAACCGTTCTGTACCGCTGAACATGCACGGATGGTGATCGCCCCAGGGCAGGGCGCCGTTGCCGCGCATGGCTTTGACCAGTTTGTCCTTGTCGTGAAAAAACGACGCTACCACCCCCAGACCGCCGGCGACGTAAACCGGCGAGTCCTCGACGGCCAGCGCCATGGCCTGTTCTTCTGGCAGGCGAAACTGCCCGTCGCGGTGCTCCATGTAGCCGGAGGCGGCGTGAGCGCTGAGCCATTCGCGCACCAGGCGCGGGTTACAGGTGGTTTTTGCTGCGAGGGCTTCGGGGCTGATCGGCTGACTGTCGGCCATCGCCCGGTACAGCCCGAGTTCTTCGCCGACGATGACATTGGCCAGCATTGCCGCGCCGCCCATGTCGTTGACCAGTTTGCCCATGAATTCGTTGAGTCGAGCCTCGTCCATCATGTGTGCTCCTGAAACAGGATCACCGTCCGGCGCCGTTGAGCGTCGAGGCATGCGCCACCGGGCGGTGGTCATGGAAACAGGCAGGGCACGGCAAAAGTCCTGCGGCCCCCTCGACTGGGTCATGAATGAGTCTAGCCCGGATTCTTTGATCGACGCGGAGCAAATGTGGGAGCGAGCCTGCTCGCGAAGGCATTGTGTCAGCCGCTGCATTCATTAACGGACACACCGCTATCGCGAGCAGGCTCACGCTTACAGGAAAGCTGTATGGATTGAGGAGCGGTGATCACCGCTAATCCTTGTGGGAGCTGGCTTGCCAGCGATGAGGTCGGCACAGTCGATCATGATGTTGGCTGTGCTGACGCCATCGCTGGCAAGTCAGCTCCCACAGGTTTTTTCAGCGAGTTCAAAGGGTGTGTATCGCTGTGTATCGCTGTCGCGGAGGGATACATGGGGTAGCAAATATCGGGTGGGTTGAACACAGCGTCGATACAGCCACCGGTTGAACTGCATGGGTCAACCACCGAGGTGAGCCACCATGCAAACCCCTCATGTATCAAGGCAACCCAGCGTAGGGCTGGGCCTGCGTCGTGGGCTGTTGAAAGATCTGCAAGCCGCCCCCGCCGGCGATTTCGACTTTCTGGAAGTCGCCCCGGAAAACTGGATCGGCGTCGGCGGTGCCCACGGCGCGGCGTTACGCGAACTGGCCGAGCGTTATCCGTTGTCCTGTCACGGTTTGTCGTTGTCGCTCGGCGGCCCGGCGCTGCTCGACAGCGGTTTTCTGCAGGAAGTGCGGGTTTTTCTCGATCATCACCGCGTTGAGCATTACAGCGAACACCTCAGTTACTGCAGCGACGACGGCCATCTCTACGATCTGTTGCCCTTGCCGTTCACTGAGGAAGCGGTGCACCACGTCGCCGCGCGTATCCGCCAATCCCAGGACATTCTCGGTCGCCGCCTTGCCGTGGAAAACGTCTCCTACTATGCCGCCCCGCGTCAGGACATGGACGAAGTGACCTTCACCAACGCGGTATTGCGCGAGGCTGATTGCGACTTGCTGCTGGACGTCAACAATGTCTACGTCAATGCCATCAACCACGGTTTTGATCCGCGGGATTTTCTGGCCCGGATCGAGCCGGGCAGGGTGGTCGGGATGCACGTGGCCGGGCATTTCGATGAGTCCGACAGTCTCAAGATCGACACCCATGGCGCCTCGGTGAAACCGCAGGTGTGGTCGTTGCTGGCCGAAGCCTACGCACGGTTCGGCGCGCAGCCGACGCTGCTGGAGCGTGATTTCAATTTCCCGGCATTTGCCGAACTGGTCGCCGAGCTACAGACCATTCGCCGTCTGCAAGGCGAAGGAGTTCAGCGTGGATAACCTTGAGCAGCAACAACGGGCGCTGACGCGTTATCTGCGTGATCCCGACAGCCACATACCTCCTGCTGAAATGAACACCACACGGGTCAATGTGTACCGCGATCTGCTGTTCAACAATCTTTCGCAATTGTTGAGTGGCACCTTTCCTGTACTGATCCGGATCATCGGCGATCAACGCTGGCACACGCTGATCCGCGGTTTTTTGCGCGATTACCGTGCGCAAACGCCGAAGTTTTCCGAGATTGCCGAGACGTTCCTCGACTATCTCGCCAGGCAGCCTGCGGTGTTGAGCGAGGGGGCGTGGCCCGCGTTTTTGCTGGAACTGGCGCATTACGAATGGGTAGAGATGGTCTTGCAGCAATCCGACGCCGATCCCTTGCCTGCGACGGATAAAGGCTTGTTGCTGGAGCGGCCATTGCGGATCTCGGCGCTGGCCTGGCCTTTGGCTTACACGTGGCCGGTGCAGTGGCTTGGCCCGGATTATCAGCCTTCAACCGCCCCGGCGCATCCGACGCTGTTACTGGTACGGCGGGAGGCGGATTTCAGCGTGAAGTTTTCGCAGTTGAGCCCGTTGGCGTGGCGGTTGCTGCAGCGGATCGGCGAGTTGCCATCATTGACCGGGCGTGAGCAGTTGCAGGGCTTGGGGCAGGAGGCTGGGCAATTCGCAGACGAGTCGTTCATGGCCAGTGGATTGGCGTTGTTGCAGCAAATGCACGAAGACCGGGTAATCGGTATTACTTGAATCACCGCAAAACCCCCTGTAGGAGCTGTCGAGTGAAACGAGGCTGCGATCTTTTGATTTTGATCTATAAAAAAAACATCAAAAGATCGCAGCGTGCCGCAGCTCCTACAGGGGATTTGTGCTGGGCAGGTTTAGAGTGGCAGCTTCAGTTCAGCACACAACCCGCCGCCCTCGCGGTTGCTTAAGGTCAGCGAGCCGCCGAGGGCTATTGCCAATTGCTGGGCGATGGCAAGACCCAGACCCGTGCCGCCAGTGCTGCGATTGCGCGAGTTTTCCACGCGGTAGAACGGCTCCATCACTTGCGCCAGATCGGCTTCGGCGATGCCCGGGCCACGATCCATGACGGTGATCGACAGCTTTCCCTTGTTCGCTGCGACCCACACCTCGGCACCACCAGCGAATTTCAAGGCGTTGTCGGTCAGGTTCACCAGCACCCGGCGCAACGCGTGCGGACGGGTCTCGACGACTACATCACTTTTTCCGATCAGTTGTACGTTTTTGCCCATGTCCTGATAGTCGAACACCAGGCTCTCGAGGAACGAATCCATGTTGGTGCGCCGACTTTCTTCGGTCGAGCCATGGATGCTGCGGGCGTAGGCCACACCTTCGCGCACCAGGTGTTCCATTTCGCCGAGGTCGTTGCACAGTTTTTCCTTCTCTGCTGAGTCGTCCATGAACTCGGCCCGCAGTTTCATCCGCGTGATCGGGGTTTGCAGGTCATGGGAGATCGCGGCCAGCAGTTGCATGCGTTCCTTGAGATAGGTGGCAATCCGCGCCTGCATCGTGTTGAAGGCACGGGCGGCGTAGACCACTTCGTTCGGACCTTTCTCGTCCAGTTGAATCGGGTGCGCGTTGGGATCAAGGGTTTCCACGGCGTTGGCCAGCCGCGTCAAGGGCCGGATGGCGATGCGCACGGCCAGCCAGGTGCAGGCGATCATCAGCGCCAGTTGCCCGAGCAGCACCACTGGCAGCCACGGCGACAGTGGCGTCATCGCGGGCCGCACGTCGATGGTTACCGGGCTGCCGTCGCTCAGGCGCAGGTGGCCTTGAAAATGCTTTTTCGGGCCGGGAATATCGGTGAAGGTCAGGGGATATTTATCGCCCAGGACCTCAGTGATTGAGGTGACCGCAATGGGCACGTCGGCGGACTTGATCGGCGTACCGCCGTCGCCTTCGCTCAGCAGATAGCCGTAATTGTTGCGCGCCAGGCGCTCGAGCCAGGCTGGACGCTCCTCGGCCGGCAGGCGATCAAGAATCGCAATTGAGGTCGAGACGTCGGTTTGCAGATTACCGAGCATGGTGCTTTTTGCACTCTGATAACGCTCGTAATACTGCGCACCGAATGACAGCGCCTGGGCGAGAATCAACCCGACCAGAAAAATCAGCGACAAGCGCGAGGCCAGTGTGCGCGGCCAGTGCAGGTTAAGTGTCATGCCGGGGCACCGAGTAACTCGACCGGCAGTGAGAACACGTAACCTTCGCTGCGCACGGTCTTGATGTAGGCCGGCTCACGGGCGTCATCGAGTAGGCGCTGGCGCAAACGGCTGACCAGCAAATCGATGGAACGGTCGAACAGATCCGCGTCGCGGCCTTGGGTCAGGTTGAGCAATTGATCGCGGCTGAGTACCCGTTGCGGATGATCGAGAAATACCCGCAGCAAGCGATATTCGGCGCCACTGAGCGCCACCATGGTGCCGTCCTTGTCCAGCAGGTGCCGGGCCGAGGTGTCCAGTTGCCAGCGACCGAACGCCAGCAAACGACCCGCTTCGATGACCACCAGATTCGGTGGCAGCATTCGCGTGCGGCGCAGTACGGCGTTGATCCGCGCCAGCAGTTCGCGGGCGGCGAAGGGTTTGGTCAGGTAGTCGTCCGCGCCCATTTCCAGACCGATGATGCGGTCGGTTTCGTCATTGCGTGCGGTGAGCATCAACACCGGCGTCGCCTTGTGCTTGCCCACGCGCAATTCGCGGCACAACTGCAGGCCATCGTCGCCGGGCATCATGATGTCGAGCACGATCAGGTCGACCGTGTTGGTTTCGAGAAAGCTGCGCATCTGCCGGCCATCGGCGACGACGGTGGTGCGCAGACCGTTCTTTTTCAGGTAATTGCCGACCAGCTCGCGGATCTCGCGGTCGTCGTCGACGATGAGAATGTGATCGACATGTTCCATGGGGCCTGGCCTCTGGCAAAGGGGAATGTCACGCAGTCTATCGAGCCTTCGGGTGCTCGCCTGCCTGCCTTTGTATTGCAGTGTATCTGGCGTTACAAGCGATACACGCAGACGTAAAAAAGCGATTTGTTCAGGGTTTTGTATCGCTGTGTATCCCCGGGCGGCGCAGATACACAGCGAGGGTTAGCCGCCATTTCCCGACACATGCGCGATACCTCGTGAGCCTCAAATAGGCTCCATCGAGGCACTCCATGACGCCTCGGCTCAAACCCTTTGCAGCCATGAGGAACACGCCATGAAAAACTCGTCCGTTATCGCCGCCTGCCTGTTTGCCGCCCTGAACATCTGCACCCTGTCGGCCCGCGCCGAAGCCGAAGTCACCGCGCAAACTTACAACTACGGCACCCACCTGGATATCCAGAAAGTCATTTCGCTGACCCAGGACAACTCGGTGACCTGCGGGATTGTCGATGCGCGCATGACTTATCTGGATTCGGCCGGCAAAACCCGCGTACTCGATTACAGCAAATTCGCTGACGGTTGCAACGACGGCAACTGAGTATCACTTGTTTACAGGCAGAACCTTATGAACAACGTCTCTCGGTTCTCTCCCGCCAATCCAAGGTGATTTTATGTACTTGATCGCGTTTCTCGGCGGCCTGTTGACCGTCCTCAGTCCCTGCATCTTGCCGGTGGTGCCGTTCCTGTTTGCCAACGCCGACCGTAAACGCTCCTCGATCCTGCTGACCCTCGGCGGCATGACCCTGACCTTCGCCCTGATCTCAAGCCTGGCGGTGGTCAGCAGTGAGTGGGTGATTCAGGCCAGCAACACCGGCCGCCACATCGCCTTGATCGTCATGGCGGTGTTTGCGCTGTCGCTGATCTCGGCGCGCGTGGGTGACTGGCTGGCGCGACCGTTTGTGTTGCTCGGCAACCGCCTCGACCCGGACGCCAGCAAGAAGACCGGGTCCATGGGGTCGGTGATGATCGGCGTGGCCACCGGGTTGCTCTGGGCACCCTGCGCCGGGCCGATCCTCGGCGTGATCCTCACTGGCGCCATGCTGCAAGGCGCCAACGCCCAGACCAGCCTGTTGCTGCTGGCCTACGGCGCGGGGAGTGCGCTGTCGCTGGGGACGTTGATTTTCGCCGGCCGTGGCGTGGTCAATCGCTTGAAACCTTCGATTCCGTTCACCGGGTGGTTTCGTCGCGGCGCCGGTGTTGCAGTGCTTGCCGGCGTGGCAGTGATTTCCATCGGCGCCGATAAAACCTTGCTGGCCGGCACGTCGTCCGAAGGCGTCACCAGCGTCGAGAGAAACGTGCTGGAGAACGTGCCGAAAGCGGTCGACTTCCTCGTCAGCAAAGTCAGCGCAGATTCGAGGACGGACGAGAGTAAAGGCGCGATGCCGTCGCTGTCCGGCGCCGTGCAATGGCTCAATTCACCGCAACTGAGCGCCGAGTCCCTGCGTGGCAAAGTCGTGCTGGTGGATTTCTGGACCTACGACTGCATCAACTGCCAGCGCACCCTGCCATACGTCAAAGACTGGGCGAAGAAGTACGAGAAGGATGGCCTGGTGGTGATCGGCGTACACACCCCGGAATACGGCTACGAGCGGATCATCGACAATGTTCGGGACCAGGTGCAGAAACTCGGCATCACCTACCCGGTGGCCATCGACAACAACTATGCGATCTGGCGCGCCTTCGACAATCAGTACTGGCCGGCGCACTACCTGATCGACGCCAAGGGGCAGATGCGTTACAGCCACTTCGGCGAAGGTCGCTACGAAGCGCAGGAGCAGATGATCAAGCAGTTGCTGGAAGAGGCCAAGGCCCCGGCTGCCTGATCAAACAACTCAATGGCTCAGAGGTCACGCACCATGAGCCATTGTTCGTTTTCCCAGGCGCGAAAGCGTTCCAGTACTGCCCAGCCGCGTTTGGCGTAGTAGTCCTGTTTGTTCTGCGTGTGCAGATACAGGCGGGGGAGGCCGCGGTTTTTTGCTTCCCGACAAACCCCGTCGATCAACTGCTGTGCCAGACCTTGCCCGCGAACCTCTGGGTCGACGAACACGCAGGCCAGCCACGGGCCGAGGTCCGGCCGATGTTCGAGATCATCGCGGGCCAGCGCCGCACCACCGACCAAGCGGTCGCCGTCCAGTGCGATCAGGCAGGACCAGTCGCCATTGCTTTGGCCCTCGGCAAATTCACGCTGCCATTGAGCCAGAGGTTGATGGGCGTATTCGTATTCAAATTGCTGGTGGATCCATGCGGCATAGGTGTCGCTGTGCTGCATGTGGCTGGCGAGCCATTCGAATTGCACGGGCATGACTGAAGTCCGTTCAGAGGGCGAGCGGGCATCAGAAACCAATCGCCGGATTCTGGCAATGCCGTGAGTGTTGCGCCCGCTTGACAAATGTTCACCACTTATCGGCAAAGCGGCGGTTTTATGGGGTTGCCGGACGATCGGCGGAGACGCCAAACAGGCTCGGCGCGATAGTGGGCAAGCCGCCTAACAGCAAACGGAGCTCGAATTCATGAGTACCCCGATTGATCTCACTGCCTTGAAGGAACGCCAGAAAGTCGCCTGGGCCAGTGGCGACTACGCCGTGATCGGCACCACACTGCAAATTGTCGGCGAAAACCTCGCCGAAGCCTGCGATCTGCGCTGCGATGAAGAGGTGCTGGATGTGGCTGCCGGTAACGGCAATGCGACCCTGGCAGCGGCGCGGCGCGGTTGTCTGGTGACCTCGACCGATTACGTTGCGATGCTGCTGGAGCGCGGCCAGGATCGCGCCCGCGCCGAACATCTGGAAGTGACTTTTCAAGTCGCCGACGCGGAAGCCTTGCCGTTCGCCGATGGCAGTTTTGCCGCGGTGCTGTCGACGTTCGGGGTGATGTTTGCCCCCGATCAGGACAAGGCCGCTGCCGAATTGGCGCGGGTCTGCCGGCGTGGTGGGCGGATCGGTCTGGCCAACTGGACGCCGGAAGGATTTGTCGGGCAGATGTTCAAGACCCTCGGCCGGTATCTGCCACCGCCGGCCGGCGCGCAGCCGCCGTCGAACTGGGGCACGGAGGCGTGGCTGCACAAACATTTCGATGATCACGATTTTGTCGTGCAGGTCACGCGGCGCGAATTCAATTTCCGCTATCGTTCGGCAGCGCATTTCATCGACATCTTTCGGCACTGGTACGGCCCGGTGCACAAGGCTTTCGCGGCGCTGCCACCGGAAAGCGGTCAGGCGCTGGAAAGTGATCTGGCGGATTTGCTCAACCGGTCGAACCGCGCGGGGGAGGACTCGCTGGTGGTGCCGAGTGAGTATCTGGAGGTGGTGATCAACAAGCGCTGAGTTAAACCTGATCCTTCAGCTCGGCGCAGATCCTTGTGGGAGCTGGCTTGCCAGCGATAGCGGTCAACCGGAAAACAACTCTGTTGACTGACAC
>OFQU01000156.1_pt1 | contig 15080 bp, 21 predicted proteins | sample 1542981 | NCBI WGS metagenome assembly OFQU01 (sample SAMN07774233, study PRJEB24372) | wastewater metagenome | isolation source: Exp Tend CN 90WW | collected 2016-02
TCATGGGAGGAGGGCTACGGCTATCCCCAGGCCAGAAAAGTCGGAAACGAGATCTATATCTCGGGTCAGTTCAACCATGATGAGGAGGGTAACCTGGTTGCTCCCGCACCTTTGAACAGCGAGGGCAAACCCAGCGATTTCTCGTCGATAGGAGAGCAGATGCGCGCCTCCTACGACAACATCGCCAAGTTGCTCGCGCTGTACGGAGCAACCCTTGATGATGTTGTAGAAGAAACGCTCTACGTATTGGATATGGACGCGGCATTTGCCGTGATAGGTGATGTGCGTAAAGCCGCATATCGCACTGAGCGACCACAGTGCGCGAGCAATATCATCGGTGTATCCAGGTTGGCTCAACGTTCACAGCTGATTGAAATCGTCTGCAAGGCTGTCATCGGATCTCGCGCTGACTAAGAGACGCTCCCGGTTTCGCCTGCGCAACCGGGAGATCCAGCTGCCCTTCGATCAAAGGCTTTTGATGCGCTACGGCTGCTGCACAAAAAGTCATGAATGCTTTGACTCTCCATGACTTTCGAATGTCTTGGTGCGTGAGCAGCCAGAGCTCATCCTGTAGTTCGCGCACAACTGGCCCGACGCGTGTTAACCCAGGCGTAATGTCTCCCAGCATGCACGGAAGAAACCCATAACCAAGTCCTGCCGCAATGGCGACGCTAGCGGCCGCGACTGAGTCCGTACGATAAGAAATACAGTCGGCGCTGACTCTGTCCTCGACGTAGCTTTTAGCCTTCAGCCCACATAATCCTGCGGAATACGATACCCACGGTTGGCCTTCTGCGAACGGGGTAGTAGTCGCTTGTTTTATGCTGCCATAAGGCGCCCATGCGATCGAAGCGAGCTTGCGCCCGACTAGACTTTCGGCAGGTTTTTTGGTCGCTCTCACCGCTACGTCAGATTCATCGCGAGCCAGACTTAACGTCTCGTTGCCAACCAGAACCTCGATGGCAATTCCTTCATTAAGTGCCTTGAAGTCGGCGATGATCGGCGTGAGAAAATACAGCAGCAGGGAGTCGCTGGTAGTGATCCTAAGCTTTCCAAGCAGCCCTTGACCTGCCCGAGAAACTCTACGAGTGACGCTCACGATATCAAGCTCTACTCGTTCGGCGAGCGCCCGTAACTCGACGCCTTCCGGCGTCAGCATGTACCCAGAGCGACGGTGGTCGAATAGTGCGACCCCAAGCGTCTTTTCCACTTGAGCCACACGACGCGATACGGTGGATACGTTGATCCCCAACCTCTTTGCAGTCGCGGCTCTATTACCGCATTCGCTTAGCGTCTTGATGATTCGCAAATCGTCCCAAGAAAGCTGACTAACAGCATCGCTTAAATTCTGGGTGACGCCGGTTGGTACGGGCGGAGTGGTTGAAGCTTTTTTTGATGATGGTTTCACGCCAAGCATCCCAAACTTAGATTGCTCATCATACGAAATGGCTGAAGACGAACCAAGAAATCACGTGCACAGGCGGAACTTGCCCAAGCAACCAGTGAGGATGCCTCGGTTAAAAATGTTGATGTCAGCTGATGGGCTAGTCCTTGGGTTTTACCATAGTCCCCCTGACACCTTCGCGTGTAGCTTTCATTGATTGCTAACACTTAGAGACGCGAGAGGCGCTGCGCGAAGGAACGATGTTCGGCCACAGGCGATTGGTGTCTGACTTAACCTACGAGGGCAGCTTGGGGCCAAGGGCGTTATTCAGCATTTTTCAGAGGCTGGCTGCTCCTACAAAACGCTGCAGCGACTGTTGGCGCTGCAGATTATGCGTGGATTCCCTGGATCGCGGTAACCGTAGTGATTTCAGGCCGGGGGGATCCAGCAGGGAAATCAGGCGCGGCTCGATGCTGTCGGGTTGGATGTCGAGAATTGCCAGCGTGACCGGCAATTTGAAACGCCTAGGGCCGGCGCTACCAGGGTTCACGTATAGCCGATCGCCGCGCCATTCGATGCGCGGTTTGTGGGAATGGCCGGTGATGATGAGCTTTATGCCTGGATCTAGATCGGCGGGGACGTCGGCGATGTCGTGGATGAGGAGGGTGTGCCAGCCGTTGAGAGTGCAGGTCAGAAGGTCGGGGAGGTCTTTGGCCCATGGGCTGCTGAGATCATTGTTGCCGCGTACGGCGTGGACGGGAGCAATTTTGGACAATTGGGCGAGGATGTCCGGATTGCCGATGTCGCCGGCGTGGATGATCAGGTCACAGCCTTGGAGCGCGCCGATTGCTTCGGAGCGGAGGAGATTGTGAGTGTCGGATATTAGGGCGGTTTTCATGGGCCAATTCTCCTTGGAGGTTTCGGGTAGGAGTGACTGTTTTCGACCCAAAAGCAGCCGCTGGCGACAGGCGCTGTTGGCCTGTAGCGGGCATCTGAAGGAACACCTAACCATAAGGTAAGCTATTGCAACGATGACAAGTCTGATAGCGAAAGTAAGGGAAAAAAAATGGGCTTCAAGGATGATTTGGTCTGTTCAATAGGTTTGATCGCTCTTGCACTTATCTACGCATCCATCGCGGGCAACACGCTTTATTTGGGCTATTGGTACCTTATGGGCGTGCCAATAATAATGTTGATTCCGGGCTTGATTCTTCGTGCGCGTGCCCTGTTTCTCACCGGAACAACGACCGCCGTGATTATTAGTCTTTTGGCCTACATGGCAATCGTATCCAGCCTGGGTCGCGAAGGCGGACTCTTTGGGTTAGGCCATTTATTTTCGGTTCCAGGCATGTTCCTCGGCACAAGTGTGTCGGCTTGGTTGCTGAGGAGCCGTATGAAAGCGAGTCTCCCATGGATTGTTGCGGGCTTCGCGTTTCTGTGTGCCGGCCTCGGTTTCATGATCGGCCAGATGATTGTATGCACCACTGTTTTTTACTGCGGGGCACTATCGTTGGGAGTTTGGAGGTAACAAAGATATTCGCGTTCCACCGATCATCGCCTGTTGCGAAGGTCAGCAACTGGCCGATTTTTGCCTGTCGCGACCGGCTGAAACCGGCCAAAAGCGGACAAAGTGTTCAATGCGATGTAGCATTCGCGTGTCGAAAAAGACGGGCCGGTATGGTTAGTCCGGCCGTTCCCTCGGGAGCTCTGCGTTGGCATCAGTCCAACCCCGCGACCTTCACCTGACTTCACGGGCTCAGGATGGTGGTCGTGTGTCCACTGCACAGCGATCCCGTTTGGTGATGTTCAGTCCTTTTAAATTGGAGAACGTCATGCAAGCTAGAATTTCTGTTCTTACCCTCGGCGTACAAGATCTTGAGCGCTCCGTCAGCTTCTACCGCGACGGGCTTGGCCTTGTCACGGAAGGCATTATTGGTACTGAGTTCGAGAACGGCGCTGTCGCGTTTTTTGATCTGCATGGTGGAATCAAACTCGCCTTGTGGCCGACGAAAAGCATTGCCTTGGATACTGGAATACCGCTTCAGGAAGGGAATGTTTGCTCAACCATCGGGCACAACGTTTTTTCCAAGGATGAGGTGGATACGGTTCTAGAAGAAGCGAGGAAAGCCGGAGCGCAGATTGTCAAGCCAGCGGCTGAGACGTTTTACGGAGGGTATGCGGCCTATTTCGCGGATCCGGATGGGCACTTATGGGAGATCGTGTTCAATCCGCAAATGCTTCCAATGCTGTAGTAGGTTGTCTGCTGAGTGGGAAAAGTTCGTTACTCATTTCGGAGTGGACATGGTCGTTCGGCCATGTGGGCTTCGGATCGAAAACCGCCACTCACGAACGGCTGCTTCTGGCCGTAAGCAGCCGTTCAAGGCTGCTCATTTCTGCAGCGGTAAGTGCCCGTCTCGTGGTCGCTACTTGGCTCTGACCGTCCACAACTGATCCAGCTTCGTCGTATAACTCTGGCTCATAAGCTCTCTGCGCATCGCCCAACCAGGCGCTGCAGGCACGCTGGCTAAACGCAGCACTCCCTTTCCCCAGCGGCCATTTATCTCATCCAGAACGCTCATCACCTTGTCCGCCATCACGGGTTGCGAATGGGCGAACAGGTCATCAGTGAATTCGCCGGGCTGTCGCAAATCCATCAGCAGCACTTCCGCTTTGCTGTATTTGTAGCCGGGACGGAAAAGACGATTGACCGCTTCGGTCGCAGCCTTCGTCATGAGGCGCACGTCGTTGGTCGGGTACGGCAATTCCACCAAGGCGCCATTCGCATATTTCGCTTCGTCAGGGTTGAACATGCCGGTGCGAATGCTGACTCGGATTTTCTTGCAGAGTGAGTTTTGCGTTCGGAGCTTTTCCGCCGCGCGTTGGGTGTAGGTAGCGACCGCTTCCTTGATCGGCTCAATCTGCGTGAGCCGCGTGCCGAACATCCTGCTGCAGCAAATTTCCTGCTTCGGTGGGTCAGCTTCCCCCAGTTCCAAACATGGGGTACCGGCTAGCTCGCGAGCCGTTTTCTCGATCACCACGCTGAATTTCTGACGAAGCATCCACGGATCGGCTTTTGCCAAGTCCATTGCAGTCTTGATGCCCATTGTTTCCAGATGAGCCTTCATGCGCTTGCCAATGCCCCAGACCTCGCCGACGTCGGTGTTGCGCAGCGTCCAGTCGCGTTTGAACGGATCGCACAAATCCACTACGCCGCCGGTGATATCGAGCAGCCGTTTGGCTGTGTGGTTGGCGAGCTTGGCCAGTGTCTTCGTGCGCGCGATCCCCACCCCGACTGGAATGCCTGTGCGCTTGAGAAGGGTGGAGCGCATGTGCCTGCCAAACGCGGACAGATCTCCAGGCATGCCAGTCAAATCAGCAAATGCTTCATCAATGCTGTAGACCTCAAGCGCTGGCACCATCGATTCGATGATAGTCATGACGCGCTCGCTCATGTCGCCGTACAGAGCGTAGTTACTGCTGAAGGCCACGATTCCATGCCGGCGTAGATGGCCTTTGATCTGGAAGTACGGCTGCCCCATTTTTACGAACGGCTTGGCGTCGTAGCTACGCGCGATCACACAGCCGTCGTTGTTGGACAGCACCACGATAGGTGTCTTGGCGAGGTCGGGTCTAAAGACGCGCTCGCAGCTCGCGTAAAACGAGTTGCAGTCGATCAGGGCGAAGACAGGCTCACGTATTGTCATGATCGCGCACGCTGTATTTCACAACGCCCCAGATCACAAGCTCATCGCCTTCCATGACATGTCTAGCCGGATATTTTGGGTTCTCTGACACAAGCAACACGGCGTTCTCGCGCAGAAGCAGGCGCTTGCAGAAGGGCTCCGAATTCAACGCGGCGATAACGATATCGCCACTGACCGCTTCGATGCTCCGATCGACGATCACCATATCCCCGGAATAGATGCCCGCGCCCTGCATGCTATCCCCATCAATCCTCACCAGATACACGTGCGGCGCCCTGATATCGAACAGCTCATCCAGGGAAATGTGCTTTTCGATGTGGTCAGCCGCAGGGGAAGGGAAGCCCGCCGGTACCTTGGATGAATAAAGGGGCAGCTGCTGACCGCCAGTAGCGAGTGGGCCGAGGAGGGTGATGCTCATGATGCAAGCCTTAGGAGGTTAACTGTACATGCATACAGTTAACGATTTGGTTCGCTTGCGGTCAATCTCATAGGCACGACATTTCGACGGGTGACAGCATGTGCGGACGCTACTCGATCTACGAATCGATGGATCACTACCTCAAGGTGCTTGCGCCAAAGCAGCTAGTTATCAATGGCTATGACCTTTGGCCCATTGAGCGATACAACGTCGCGCCGTCGACGCGGGTCGAAATCATCCGGCCGGTGGAAGAGGGCCTGAGCATTGATAAGGTCAAATGGGGATGGGCTCCGTTCTGGGCGAAGGGTAAGCGTCCCGACCCGATAAACGCCAGAGTCGAGACCGTCATCACCGGCAAGTTCTTCAATCAGCTCTGGCCAAACGGACGCGTACTCGCGCCGGCGAACGGCTGGTTCGAATGGGTAAAGGACGAAGAAGATCCGAAGAAAAAGCAGCCGTATTTTATTACTCTAAAAGAGCAAATTCCGATGTTCTTCGCAGGTTTGGCGGAGGTGCACGAAGGCCTAGAACCGGATGACCGCGACGGCTTTGTCATCATCACTGCTGCGAGTGATGAAGGCATGGTCGATATCCACGATCGCAAGCCCTTAGTCTTATCGCCGGAGCATGCGCGTGAATGGATTGACCCGGATACCTCACCTGAGCGAGCTCGTGAACTAGCGATGGAGCAATGCAGGCCCGCTACAGATTTTCATTGGTACAAGGTTGGCAAGGAGGTGGGGAACGTTCGTAATCAGGGCTCACATTTGATTCAGCCGCTTTCACTAGCGTCAGACGTCGACGACTGATTAGCCCGTGACATGATCGCAAGTTAGTTGTCCAATGAACGAACGTATCGCGAAAGTTCAAAGCTGTTAATGGTATTTATAGAGTGCAACGCCTATGTGCAGCGCTGGACTTGCAAAGAACAGGAGGCGCTCCCGTGCCTATGACTACCGACGCGGCGATCACACATTTCAGACAAAGTCTCGCTGGCTTGCGAAGGGCTTCAAGCCGAAGCGATTTTGACAAACGCCATGCTTATCTCCTCGGCTATTGCGAAGCGCTGTTGATTATCGGGGTGATCGACAGATATCAATGGCGAGCTTTTATGGAGGACATCGACAACCAGTGCCGAGCTAGGAGCGGGGCGGTTGCACCCACTACCTCGATGCCAGGATGGTCTGCAAAAGACTACCTGTGCCTCGTACATGCTCCCTACGCGTGAACCAAAAGCAAAGCTGGTTCGCTTGCATCAACCTTCGTGTGTATATCGACTCATGACAAGGCTAAAGCGCGGGGTCTCAAGAGGGATTCTTCTGGAACCGATCCTATTCGTGACCTGCAATGCTTAGCTAGCTACACTGCGTGCTGCGCCTGAAATTCTTTTGGGCCATCCGGAGCGTCATGCATGTCCGTCCAACATCGCAACAACGTGAACGTGCTCGGTGATGGCCCGGCAACTCTCGTTTTTTCCCACGGGTTCGGCTGCGACCAAACCATGTGGTGTTACCTCGTCGACCATTTTACGAATCGATTTAGGGTCGTTCTTTATGATCTTGTCGGCGCGGGACAGTCTGATCTCACGGCTTATGATTCGGAAAAGTACGGTTCGTTAGACGGTTATGCGCAAGATCTGGCTGAAGTCATCAATGAGTTCGCCAGTGGCCCAGTCATAGTGGTCGGTCACTCCGTCAGTGCCATGATCGGCGTATTGGCCGATAGGGCCCACAGCGACCGCATCGCTGCTCACGTGATGATTGGCCCTTCACCTTGCTATGTCGACTCCGGGGATTACGTCGGCGGATTCAAGCTCGAGGACATCCACTCATTGCTCGATACCCTCGATAGCAATTATCTCGGCTGGTCTAGCACCATGGCCCCCGTCATCATGGGGGCTCCCGGTCAACCGGCTCTTGGTGAGAAGCTGACGAACAGCTTTTGCCGTACTGATCCGGAGATCGCGAAGCAATTTGCCCGAGTGACGTTCATGTCGGATAACCGGGATGACGTAGTCGGTTTAGAAACTCCGACGCTGATATTGCAATCCACGGATGACATCATCGCCCCAGTCGCCGTAGGTGAGTACCTGCATCAGATCCTGCCCAATAGCACCCTCTGTCTAGTTTCCAATGTTGGTCATTGTCCGCACATGAGTGTGCCCAGTGCGTGCTCTGAAGCGATGGACAGCTTCCTTTCGCTCTGGACGGAAGGCGGCGATGGCCGGTGAACCGCCCCTAATTCCCGATTCGCAGTCGCTTTTCGACAACGCGCCTTGCGGCTTGGTCGTTACTCGGGAAGACGGCAGCATCCTGAGCGCCAATAAAACTTTCTGTACCTGGATCGGTTGGGAGAAAACCGACCTGGAGCGCCGGCGCTTTCAAGATCTGCTTACGATGGGCGGACGAATTTTCCACCAAACACATTGGGCGCCACTGATACAGATGCAGGGCTCGGTGGCCGAGGTAAAGTTGGATGTGGTTCACCGCGATAAGACCTTAATTTCTATGCTACTCAATGGCGTTCGTCAGCAGCATGAGTCCGGTGTTGTTTATCAACTGGCGTTGTTCTGTACCACCGACCGGGATCACTACGAACGTGAGCTATTGAAAGCCAAGCAACTCGCTGAAAAGCTTCTCGCGAATAAAGTGGCCGCTGATGCAGCGTTGTCGCAGGCGCAGACGAAGCTAAACAAAGCTTATGAAAAAGCTCAGCGTCGCGCGTTATTCGCGGAGCAAATGGTTGCGATCGTCAGCCATGACCTGAAGAACCCATTGACGGCAATCAAAATGGCGGCAGAGATTCTCGGTCGGAAAATGCCTGACGGGAAGGAAAAGCTCATGCTGAACCACATCAGCAATTCCACGGATCGGGCGCATCGAATGATCACTGACCTTTTGGATTTTGCTTTAGCTAGAGTCGGACGAGGTATATCCGTCTCGCGTTCAGCCATTGACCTACATTCGGTAGTGGCTAAAAGCGTCGCAGAGCTACGAGTTGCCTTTCCAGATGTCGATCTTCGGCATCAAACGGTTGGGCGGGGAAATGTCGAACTCGACGCTGACCGTATACAACAGATCATCGGCAACCTAGTCGCCAACAGTGCGGCGTACGGCGACCAGAAAAAACCGATTACTGTCATCTCCAGCCTTGATATTAACCGTGCAAGCATTTCGGTTCACAACTTCGGCGCGGCGATTCCTGAGTCCGCTCGATCCAAGCTTTTCGAACCGATGACCCGTGGTTCAGACCAGGATAGTCAGAACCGTAGCGTGGGGCTTGGCCTCTTCATAGTCCGGGAAATCGCTTTGGCCCATGGTGGCGATATCGCTGTGCACTCGACTGCCGACGAGGGCACAACGTTTACGATTAATTTTCCCTAGATATCGTCTTTTTCTGACGGGAAGGGATAGGGCGAATGCTTGTGCATTAGCTGAATGTTGATCACCGCAAATGAAACGCGGCTAGCACTGCCAGCACTTACCTATGAGCCACGAAAGGTTTCGTCGCACGTCTGTGTTGGCGTCCAGCGCGTCCGTGCTGCTGACATGTTATGCATGCGTCCACGGGGCGCGCTGAGGCCGCTGGCGGCGGCGAACAGCCAAGGTGAGGGGGAAGAGTCTCTTAAAGAACGCTGTAGAAAAAAGGGCGATGTTGTTTTCACAACTTCGCCCATGTCACCAGGTCGTGCATTACTTTGATTCCATGGTTGCCGCTTGATTACCACCTTGCTCGGCGATCTTCGACAGTTTGTCGTCCGTAGCTTTCTCTTCGGCAAGTGTTGCGCTGAGGAGCTTGGCAGCATCAGTCAAGTTCAAGTGCTTCGCCATAGCGATCAACGTGCCGTAACTGGCGATCTCGTAGTGCTCGACCTTTTGCGCGGCGCCAATAAGTCCCGCATCGAGAACGGCACCTTTCTCGATTTCCTCCAAAAGCTCTTTCGATTCTTCGACCAGTCCCTCCATCGCTACGCACTTCATGCGCTTGAGCTTTAAGCCAGTCAATTCGACGAGCTGGTCAATCCGCTCAATCTGTCCTTGGGTTTCCTCCAGGTGCGCATTGAAGGCTTCAGCCAAGAGAGGATTGGTCGCCGCGCGTGCCATGCGGGGGAGGGCGCGAGTGATCTGTTTCTCAGCGCTATAAATATCGGAAAGTTCGTGGATAAACAGGTCTTCAACAGTTTTTCTAGCCATCTTATTTCTCCTCTCCACTGTATAAGTCTCGGTGTCGAGACGCGTCATTTGCATGTCCACGCATGTGGGCTGCATGAAGAAATGACCAGTCGGTGGAATCAGGCGTTCAAATTTTGTTAGTGCTGAAGGAAGGCCGTGCGGGAAACTCGAAACCGACAGACGGTTAAAATGTAATAAAGTATTTCTGGCTTCTATGCGGTCAACAGACTGTGTTCATCCAGAGTGTGTGTTATGAGATTTTCCCTTTTCTGCCAATCGCTATCCAATTGGGCTGGCAGCCCGAAGACGTTTTTGAGCGCAATTTTGTTGATCATCGCCTGGGCGGCGACCGGCCCATACTTCCACTACAACGATACATGGCAGCTCATCATCAATACGTCGACCACAATCATTACTTTCCTGATGGTGTTCCTGATTCAGAACACCCAGAACCGTGACAACGACATCCTGCATCTGAAGATTGATGAGCTTATACGAGCTACTCACGATGCGCAGAATGCCACGCTCGGTTTGGAGCAAATGGGATCGAATGAACTCAGAAAACTTCGTGAGCAATACCGCACGTTAGGTGAATCGGGCCAGATTAAGGTTGATTCTGCACGCAGTGATGATCATCGCTAGATTATCCATCTATAAATCTGAGATATTATTTCATAAAGACCTTCACCAACCGTCCAAAGAGAATGTCCATGTCCAAGCTCGCAGAATACCGCCAATTAGAAAGACATCTCGCAGAACAACTCAAGGCGTTGGAAGCGCTAAAAGGTGACGCTGATCTTAAAAAAGAAATTGAGTTTGAGACTAAGCTGCGTGATCTCCTTGCGAAATACGGTTACAGCCTGAAAGACGTAATCAACGTGCTTGACCCACGAGCTGGTCGTCGCGAACCCGCTGTCCAATCAAACTTTGGGCGGCGCAAGCCCCGCCAAGTCAAGACCTATAAAAATCCGCACACTGGTGAAGTAATCGAAACCAAGGGCGGTAACCATCGTGGCCTCAAAGACTGGAAAGCGGAGCACGGTTCTGAAACCGTTGAGTCATGGCTAACCAAATAATTATGCGTTGAGATAAGAGAGCCCTACGGGGCTCTTTTTTACGTCGGGCGCGGAGTCGCAGCGTTGCGCGTGCTGTAAGGGCGACCGACATTGCGGGACGCGTCACCGACAGCGTGGACTGTTGAGGGCAGTTGACCAAATGCTGTGGTTGCACCGAGGGCAGTCTGCTCGTTGAGCCTCCACCATGTGCTGGGGGAAACCGCAATTTACGCAGCAATACGAACCCGATGCAGGCGCAGTTTCAAACTCGGCACGATGCTCTAATGGCAGGACGGACAGCCCAGGGCGCAGATCTTTCTGTTCGAAAAAATAAAGGCTGACGTCGCCGTCGGTCTCAACGAGCCCAAGCCTTACTTGTCCGAGATGTTCAACCCCTTGCTGTCGTAACTCCATCAGCAATTCGTTAGATGAGATGTTCAACGTTTCTAAAGACTTGAGCTCGTAGAGACCGTCACGAATGACCGTTACCGGAAGCCCATCCATCCAGGCTTCGAACTTCTTGCTCTTCGTCATCACCAGAACGGTAAGCCGGTACAGAAGCAGGAGCGTGAGAAAGACCACTGCAACCGGCAATAGCGGAACGTCATGGTAGAAAGACACGTCTCCTGCCGCTGAGCCCAATGTCAGAATCACGACCAGCTCAAAAAGTGAAAGCTGTCTGATCCCTCGTCGACCGCTGGATTTCAAAAAAAGAAACACTGCGAGGAACGCGAAAGTGGCCCTGAAACCTACCTCCAGCAAAAACGTTAAGGGAAATTCGTCTATCAGCATCCGCTGGATATCGAAAGGCGACATCGTGACCTCGATTGTATTTTCAGAGTGGACGACGGATCGAATCAGCGTTGGTTTCAAAAGCTGATGTCGGAATATTCAGCGGATAATCGGACTTTGCGGGCTGTTACGACATGAAGCGGATTCATCAATAGCCCGCGCCATACCACGCACTGCTACGTTGAGCTGGCTCGCCAGGTGACATCGGCAATGCCAAATCTTTCGGCTTGAGGTTTGGACACCATCTTCAGCGGCGGGCGACCAGGTCTGGGAATGGGTGCTACACCCGCATCGCAACTAGCCCAGTGCCAGGCATCAGCGTTTTGCATCGATTTGCTACGGATGATGAAGGACTTGGGCACACCGTGAAGCTTGTAATTGATGACGAATAGGTTGTTTTCCATGACTTACTCCGTCTGCTCTGATCTAACGGAGTCATCGATCGCGGAAAAATTCAAAAAATTCAGGGACTTCACCCCTTGTATTGATTCAGGGCAGTGGAGATCCAGCTTCATCCGCTGAGCACCAACCAAATCCGGCATGGCCTCACGATTTCGAAGCCAGGCTTAGCGTTTACTTATGGGGTTTCCGGGCTGCAGAAGCTCCGCCACTGCCACAACCATCTCATCCAGCGACCAAGGCTTGTGCAGGTAAATAGTTTGAGCTGGCACTTCGGTGCTCTCGATCAGATAACCCGAGGTAAGTATCGCAGCGATGTGAGGCCATCTGCTTTTGACCATCTGTATGAACTCGATGCCTTGGACTTGGCCGGGGACGCCGTGATCGGCGATCACAAGGACGCATTCACCATGTGCTTCGAGCAGGTAGGTCAACGCATCATCCGCTGTCGCGAACGGGACAGTCTTCGCACCAATCTCATCCATGATATCGGTCATGAGCGACTGCAGAGTTGGGTCGTCCTCAATGACGATGACCTCGCCGCGAATCGGCAGCAATCCTTCCCAATTTACGTTCAAACAATCCTCCTCTAAACAGAGAGCCCGACCGACCAAACAAACGGAACGGTGCATGAGTGTAAGCGAAAATGCCGCGTGTGCCGTGAAAACGCGTGGAGCTCCCGGGACGCTCGACGCAGGTCAAGTCCCCACAGATGTCCTCGCAGCGTATTGAAGAGCGTGTGGCGCCTCGCGTTCTGATCTCCTGCGCTAGCATGGAATTCATCTCCAGTTGTGCGCTTGAGGCTATGAATGCTGCGTAGCAATCCCTTGATCTAGATCAAACATTGCTCAATTTTTCGAACCTTCCTTCAGAGGTATCTATCGAAACTAGGAACAGGGTAAGCGCATCACCGGGGAAGATCGGCAAGCACTTATCGCGAATTAGTTGAGGCAGATGAGTCAAATTCGAGCGTGCGACAGCTAGCAACCAGGATCGATCCATGCAGCAAGAAAACCACAACCACCCAGTTATAGTCATCGGAACGTCCAGCGGCGGACTCGCTGCACTGCGTGAGTTTCTTGCCGAGCTTCCGTCTGATTTTAATGCGGCTGTCTTCGTCACGATGCACATCGGAGACCAACCTAGTGCTCTCCCTAGCCTTCTAACCCAGTCGAGCCAATTGCCCGTCGGCTTCGCTTTGAGCCAAGAGCAGGTAGTGACGGGTCGTGTATACATAGCCCCTCCCGATAAGCATCTCCTTGTCAAAAAAGGAGCTATTCAGATCACTCGAAGCGCCAAGGAAAACCACTCGCGGCCTGCGATTGATCCGATGTTTAGATCGGCTGCCATTAGCTATGGAAGTAATGCCATAGGGGTGTTGATGACCGGCGAGCTTGATGATGGTGTAGTGGGGCTTCAGGCGATAAAGGCATATGGCGGACTGGCCTTCGTACAAGATCCTGAGACTGCCGAAGCACCCTCAATGCCGACGAATGCTCTCCGGCATGTGAGTGTGGACGGATGCCTGCCGCTTACTGAGTTGGCGAAGAGGCTAGTACAGATCATCAATCAACGTACATCTGAGACGACAGCATCTTCTGCATCAAACCGTATCGAGCCATTCGCTACGGAGAATGATCTGGCTGAGGATTTCAGTAAAGGTGGTTCCTGCGCGCTAAATGAGATCGGCCAGGTCGCAGGCATGTCCTGTCCGGAATGCGGAGGCGCTCTGTGGGAAGTAGCCGCATCCTCTCCACGGTTTCGCTGCCATACCGGTCGTGCCTATACCGCCGCCGCATTGTTCCAAGCCCAGAATGAAACGATTGAGGAGGCACTCTGGGTGGCCATTAGAGCCTTGCATGAAAAGCAGTTGCTCCTGGGGCGGCTCATGCAGAGCAGCAAAGATGCCGGGCGCAAGGGCGCGTTACGAGAATACGAACTTGCAAGCGATGGACTCGAAAGTCATAAGGCTACTCTTCGAGCATTGCTTACCTCGTTACGTCCGACTTGAGAAAAGAAGCCGAATTGCGTTCGTCTTCTCGCATCGCTCAGACACTTCAGCGGCTGCGTTGAGGGTACGCTGGTGAGCTGACCACTTTGATTGCAAAGCGCCGGAAGCGATGCTACTTGATCCCGTGCCATTTCAACGCCAATGCTCGGAAACGTGGGGCATATCCGATTGCTTCAGGAGTTGCTCCGTTTTGAGCGATCCAGCTAAATACTACCCCGCAGCAAGAGGCGGTTTGTTGGTTCAGACCATAAAGGTCAGCGAAGTCAAAACCGCCGTTCTCGGGCGCGTTCCACCAAGCCAAAAGAAAATTTGCCACCTTGCTCGATTGCGTGGTGTCCCGCTCAGCCAATGCCAGCAGATGTTCCAACGCCGACCGGGTGGCCATATCCATAGCCGGATTAGAATCCGCACTTTTTGCGAAGGGGTGGATTGGAGCTGCAGAGCCTAGTTCTGGAAGAGCACGCAGGCGTTTGTCCGCTGAGTCACCCCATAACCGTCCGGCATCAACCGAATCCTCTGGGCTTATAAGCCCTCGGGCGCTGAGCTCACGAAGGAAGTTGAGGCCCAAGTCCAACGCCTCAAACAGCCTATGCCGATTAGGCGCATTTTGAATTTCATTCAAATGTGAAAGTGATTGCGAGAAATAGGGTTCAGGTAGGTCTCGGAAGCAGGGTGCGCCGGACATGAATAACGCCTCGGGTTGATCGTCAATGAAGTCTTTATACGGTCGATTTCAGCGCCTGGCATTGGTACGCGCGAGCCTGAACAACCTTGTGTAGCAACCTTCAGAGAACATCAGGCTTGAGTGATGGTCTGGTAGATTATTGCAGAACATGCTGGTGCAAGGATGCACTTTCAAAATGCGGAGCGCACATGGATTACATCGATTTGATTCAATGGCCAGCGATGGCTGTCACAGTCATCTCAGCCTGGTTCATCGGCTCGCAACGAGCTTACCGCCGGATGATCGCTTTTTGGGGGTTCATCCTAAGCAATGCGCTTTGGGTGGCTTGGGGACTTCATGCCGAGGCCTATGCGCTGATTGTTCTTGAATGCGTGCTGTTGGGCATGAATGCCCGAGGATTCAAAAAAAACTTCGACGGGCACCGTCATTCCTGAGTCAAGCTTTCTTAGCTCTTCGAATT
>OFQU01000157.1_pt1 | contig 15068 bp, 9 predicted proteins | sample 1542981 | NCBI WGS metagenome assembly OFQU01 (sample SAMN07774233, study PRJEB24372) | wastewater metagenome | isolation source: Exp Tend CN 90WW | collected 2016-02
GTGCGGATTTCATGGCTCATGTTGGCGAGGAACGCCGATCGCGCTTCGGCCATTTCCAGTGCGGTGCGGCGGGCGACTTCGAGCTCCTCGTTGGACTGACTGAGCCGGGCATTGATTGCCTTGAGCTCGGCGGTGCGCGCCGAGACAATGTGTTCCAGTTGGCCGAGGTAGTCGGTCAGACGGTTTTCGGCGTTGCGCCGCTGCTGGATCTCGGTGGCGATATTTTCGAATTGTTGATTGGCCACTTTGACCAGCACACCGATTTCGTCATTGGCGTGTCCGCCCGGACAGATCAGTGAGGTCGGTTCGGCGCTGCGTGGATCGCGCCCGCTGAGTTCGCGAATCACCCGCACCAGCGGTTTGGTCAGCATCACGTAGAACAACGCCAGCAACAGGCCGGTGAGGATCAGGCTGCGGGCGAAACCGTTGAACAGGGTAATCTCGGCGCGGCGCAGAAAGCGGCTGCCGAATGCGTAGGTATCGACTTCAAGGCTCAACACCCCCAACGATTCGTTGGGCAGATGATCCAGGTACAGGCGATCCTCGAACTGGCGCTTGGCGCCGAACAGAAAATCGCTGATCACCCGGTAGCCGCTTTGCAGTTCCGGACGTTTGACGCTGGCCAGCACGTTACTGTTGTTGTCGGTCAGCTGCGCGGAGATGATCGCCGGTGAGCGCAACAGGCCCAGGGTGAGTTCCTGCGCGAGTTCGGCGTCGATGTTGTAGGCGATGCGTGATGCCGGATTGTGGCTGATTTCCAGCAAGGACAGGATTTCACGGTTGATGGAGGCGTCTTCGCTGGCATAATCGATGCCTATTTGCAGCAGACTGAGCAGCGTGCCCAGAATAAACCCGACCAGCACAGTCAGCCTGGCTTGCTTGTATGACAGCCGGTGGGTGAATTTGATATCCATGGGGTGTTGAACCACTTCCGTTTCCCTTCGCTGCTCAAGCATAGTCGATCATGTCTCGAAACCGAGGTTCCCGAATCGCCTTGTAACAAGGCGCGGCGCGGGATTATTGATCTGATTGTCGTCGCTGGATCACCATCATCACTGTGAACGTGCCCGAGGAGAAGACGTGGATTCCCGATTGAATGCTTTTCTTGAGCGCGCCGAGTCGGTTCTGGCGCGGATCGAGCCGCTGTTGCCGGCACCGCGTCCCGTCATTGACTGGAGCACCTGCCTGGCGGCGCGCTGGCAGCGCGACGGGCGCAGCGGGTATCTGCTGCCGCTGGAAGTCAGTCTCGACATGCGCCTGAGCGACCTGATCGGTGTTGATCGGCAGCTTGAGCAACTGGGTCGCAACACACAGCAATTCCTTGACGGCATGCCGGCCAACCATGCCTTGCTCTGGGGCTCGCGCGGTACCGGCAAATCGTCGCTGGTGCGGGCGCTGCTCGCTGAACACGCCGGGGCGGGTCTGCGCCTGATCGAAATCGAGCGTGACCATCTGGCCGACCTGCCGCGTGTGGTCGAGCAGATCGCCAAGTTGCCGCAACGGTTCGTGCTGTTCTGTGATGACTTGTCGTTCGAGTCCGGTGAAGGCGATTACCGCGTGCTCAAAAGTGTGCTCGACGGCTCGCTGGAGCAGGCGCCGGATAACGTCTTGCTGTACGCCACTTCCAACCGCCGCCATCTGGTGCCGGAGAAGGAAAGTGACAACGAAAACTGGAAACGCGTCGATGGTGAGCTGCACCCCAGCGAGGCCGTGGAAGACAAGATCGCGCTGTCGGACCGTTTCGGTCTATGGCTGTCGTTTTACCCGTTTACCCAGGAGCATTTCCTCAACGTCGTCGAGCACTGGATCGGTCAGTTGGCCGCCAAGGCCGGTTTGAGCTGGCAGCGCGACGAAGCACTGGACATCCTCGCCGTGCGTTGGGCCACCGGCCGCGGTAATCGCAACGGACGTTGCGCGTACCAATTCGCCCGTTACTGGGTGGGACTGAAATTGTTGGAGCACAAGGCATGATTGATTTGCAACAAAGCGGCCAGGGCCTCGAAGGCTATGGCATGTTGGCCGCACAACTGGAATCGCTGCTGGCGGACGAGCGCGACTTCATCGCCAACGCCGCGCAGTTTTCGGCGTTTCTGTTCAACCAGCTCGAGGACCTGAACTGGGCCGGTTTCTACCTCAACCGCAACGAAGAGCTGGTGCTCGGCCCGTTTCAGGGCCAGATCGCCTGCGTGCGCATTCCGTTTGGACGCGGTGTGTGCGGCGCGGCAGCTGCCAGTCGGCAAACCCAGCGGGTGGAAGACGTGCATGCGTTTCCCGGCCATATCGCCTGCGACAGCGCCTCGAACAGTGAGCTGGTGGTGCCGTTGGTCAAGGATGGCCGTTTGATCGGCGTGCTCGATCTCGATAGCCCGAAGCTGGCGCGCTTTGGCGTCGACGATCAGGCCGGCATTGAGCAACTGGCGGCGATTTTCCTGCGCCTGACCGACTGCTGATCAAGCGCTGAGGCCAGCCTTGCGCAACAGGCTGGCGGCATCCACGGCATCAATCTGCTGTGGATCGAGAAAGCGCGTGGCGTACTGCAGGTAGACGCCATCGCTGATGAACAGGCCGAACAGCGGCGCATCAATGTGCGCTTCGCGACACATGGTGGCCATGATCCCCAGCGCTTCGCTGAGGGTCTTGGCCTTCTTGTAGGGGCGATCGGCCGCCGTTAACGCTTCGAAAATATCGGCGATCGCCATCATCCGCGCCGGCAGGCTCATGTCTTCGCGCTTCAGGCGTTTCGGGTATCCGGTACCGTCCATTTTTTCGTGATGACCGCCGGCGATTTCGGCGATGCTGTCCAGATGGCCGGGGAAGGGCAGGTGGCTGAGCATCATGATCGTCTGCACCATGTGATGATTGATGATGTAGCGCTCCTCACGGGTCAGTGTGCCGCGGGTGATGCTCAGGTTGTACAGTTCGCCGCGATTGTATTTATAACGTGGCACGTCCAGCTTGAACCCCCATGGGTTGTCGTCGGGAATCAACTCGTTCTTGTCTCGTTCGAACAAATGTTCGGGCTTGTCCGCCAATAACTTTTCGCGAACCGGCAGGGTCGATGCCGGTGTTTGTGCCTGACGTCTGTTTTCTGCCCACGACACCCCCAGACGGTCATCCAGGGTGCGCATCCAGGTGCGTTGGGCAAGGTCGTTGAGGCGTTCGAGATCCGCTTCGGCCATTGCCTCACTGCCAAGATTGCAGCGCGCGACGAAGGCAAAATCGTCGTCCAGCGCGCTCAGCGTGGCATCTCGCTCCTGCGCCAGTGTTGTCGCGTCAGCACCGAGCGCCAGTGCCTGCCAGTAGCTGATCCATGCATCGCGCTTGAGCACCTCGAAGCGGGTGCGGATCTCGTGGATGCGGTCGTTGATGGTTTCCAGTTTGGTGGCTTTATCGACGACGTATTCCGGCGTCGTGACCTTGCCGCAATCGTGCAGCCAGGCAGCGATGTGCAGGGCTTCCCATTCATCCTCGGTCGGCCGATAGGCGCTGAACGCCGGGGCCTGACTGGCCGCGGCGGCCTGGGCCAGCATCAGGGTCAGCTCCGGCACGCGTTGGCAATGGCCGCCGGTGTAGGGGCTCTTGGCATCAATGGCGCCGGCGAGCAGTTGAATGAACGCATCCAGCAACTGTTTCTGTCTGGCTTGCAGACGCTGGCTTTCGATACTCACGGCGGCGGCACCGGACACCGCTTGCAGGAACGCGATGCGATCAGGCTGCAGTTTTTCCAGATCCGCCGCCGTGCCGCTGTCGTTGATCAGCAGAATCAGCAGACCGATGGTTTCATCGTGGCGGTTGTGCAGGCGGATGCCGATCATATGAACGCGCGGCGCTTGCATGGCCAGCAGGACTTGCTGCAGATCCGCCGCCTGATCGAAACCCAGATCGCTGACCAGGCTGTTCGCACCGATCAGTTGCCTGAACCACATCGGGCCGTGGTCCTGTTGCAGGTCATGCGCCTGAATGTCGAAGTTCTCCAGGGGCTGCGGCGTGCCATTGATCACCAGTCCATAAGGCACCATGCGCGTGTCGTCATTGTCGCGCAGATAAATCAGACCGGCCTGGGCCTGGGCGATCCCCACGGTTTCGAACAGCACCCTGTGCAGCAACGGTGCGAAACGGGTTTCCGCGCACAGGCTGTCGGTGATGCGGAAGAAGCTCGCCAGCGTGTCTTTCATCTGCGCCATCGACACGCTCAACTGATCGACTTCCAGCACGGGCGAGCGTCGGCTCAGGGGAAAGTTGAAATCGAAGCTGCGGATTGCGTCTGCTTCCTTGACCAGCGCATGCAAGGGTTTGACCAGAATCCGCGAGATCAGCCAGCCCAGCGGCAGACACAGCAACAACGTGGCCAGGGTCACCAGTGCGCCTTGCCAGCGCATGCGATAGGCGTCGACCAACAGTTCGTCTTCGGGCACCAGCAGCGCCAGTTGCAGGCCCTTCGGCCCACCTTCCTGCATGCTGCTGCGGGCGACGATCCATTGCCGGCCATCGGCCTGCAGGCGCTTGCCGGGGTTGTCTGTCGTCAGCAACACGTTCAGCCCGGGGCTCAGATCAGCCACTCTGGCCTGGCGTGCGTTGCGATCATCGACAATCAAGCGGTCGCTGTCGGGGTAAGCCACGACGTTGCCATCGGCATCGAACAAGGCAATCTCGGTCGACGGGGTGACCCGGTGCTTGATCAGGGTGGCCGACAGTGTGGCCAGGGTCAGATCGGCACCGATCACGGCGTTCTCTCCACTGCGCCGGGCCAGCGTGGTGCCGATATTGTGGGTGGAGAAAAACACGTAGGGTTCAGTGGTGATCTGACCGGGTTGCCGGCGTGCATCGGTAAACCAGGCACGACTGCGCGGATCGTAGGCGTCGTCGCGGTTCTCCAGGCGGCTGACCGGCTGCAAGGCCTGATCGAAGAACAGCGATTGCGAGTGCGGCGTGCCCTGCGCGTCATGCTCGATGCTCCAGACTTGATAGCTTGCAGTATCCGGAGCCTTGAACCGTGTTTTCAGGGCGGCGTCGCGCAGCGGCCGGACCATGAAAAAATCGCCGTTGCTGTAACCCAGGTACAAGGAGGCGAGGTTGGGGTTGTCCGTCAGTGACTGGGCGAAGGGTTTAAGCAACGGCAAGCGTTCTTCAAGGCGCTGGGCCTGAGTGGCCGGGTTGTCCGCCAACAGACTGAGCACGTGGCGGATCGGCTGATAGGTTGCACGCAGGTCCAGGCGTACATCCTGTTCGATACGGTTGAACAGTTGTTCGCTGCTCGACAGGATGATTTTCGTGGTCTGGTGATAATTGAACAGGCCCAGCACGATGCCAGTGAGCAACAGGAGAAACGTGAACATGACGCTGATGTGCACGTGCAGCGGGAACCGGCGTTGCTCCGGGCGCAGTGGGCTGGGCATTTCAGGCTCTCCATGATGGTTAACTCACTGCTCAGCGTTCAAGCATAGTTAAGGCAGGCTCATCGTGCTTCGATCCGCGAGGGCAAGTTGTTGCCGTAACGCCTGTTCGAGTTCGAGCATGGCCCGGTCAGTCGCCGCGCAATGGCGGGCGATGTCTTCGCTCGACAATGCGTGCGCGCAGGCCTGTTCGAGTGCATCGCAACAGGCGATCACCCGCGCTGCCTGGGCGATGCGGGCAGCGCCCTTGATTTTGTGGGCGACGATTGCCAGTGCGCCGAGATCGGAGGCGGACGACAGCGCGAGCAGTTCCTCCCGGTCAAGACGACTGCTCTTGAGCAGTTCAACCAGCAGGCGCCGAGCCTGCGTCGGGTCGCCACCGCACAGCAGATTCAGACTTTGCAGGTTGAAGGCCGGCGGTTGTGCCTTCGGGGTCATGCCATCGACCCATTGGCCGAGCACGCTCAGACTCAAGGGTTTGAACAGGCAGTCGTCCATGCCGGCCTGTTTGCAGCGCTGAACTTCCTCGGGCTGCGCATTGGCCGTGAAACCCAGCACGGTGCAGGGCGAGCAGCGCGTGAGCAGCTCATGCTGACGAATGGCGCGAGTCAGTTCATAGCCGTTCATCAAGGGCATGTTGCAGTCAACGATGACCAGGTCGAACTGGCCGGCCTTCCATTGCTCAAGGCCAATGCTGCCGTTCTCGGCAATGCTGAAACGATGCCCGAGAAACTCCAGTTGCTGACACATCAACAGGCGATTGGCGGGGTGATCGTCCACCACGAGGACGTTCAGCGGCGTCGGCGCAGTCTTGATTGATGGCACCTGTTGAGGGGGGCTCGCCTGGGCCGGCAGGGTTTGCAGGGGCAGAGAAACGCAGACCTGCGTGCCGATGCCTGGCTGGCTGCTCAATTGCAGATGGCCTCCCATCATTTCGCAGAGGTTGCGACTGATCACCAGACCGAGGCCGGCGCCACTTCTGGCCTGCTGACTGCTGTTTGGCGCCTGGGCAAAGGGTTCGAACAAGCGCTGCTGATCCTCGGCACTGATGCCGACGCCGCTGTCCTGCACGGTCAGTTGCATCAGCGCATGGGCAGGGGCCTCGGTTTGCATGAGGTCGAGGGTGATTCTGATCTGGCCTTGCTCGGTGAATTTGATGGCGTTGCTGATCAGATTCGACAGGACCTGCTTGAAACGCAGGGGATCCAGTTGCACGTCGACCGCGAGGTCCGGCGGATTGAAGTACGTGTGCAGGGCCAGGCTCTTCTGGCGTGCAAGACCGTCGAAGATTCGGGTGACGGACGCCACGGTTTCGACCAGGTTGACCCGCTCCGGACACAGACTCAGGCGTCCGGATTCGATCCGGGCAATGTCGAGAATGTCGCCGATCAGACCGAGCAGGTCTTTGGCCGAGTGGTAGGCGGTATCGATGGATGTTCGGTCCGGGTGCTGTTGATCCATGCGTCGGAGTGTCAGTTCGAGCATGCCGATCACCGCATTCATCGGTGTGCGGATCTCGTGGCTCATGGTGGCCAGAAACGTGCTTTTCGCCCGGTTGGCTTCATCGGCGCGTTCTTTGGCCGCGCGCAGTTCCTCGAAGAGCTGGCGGCGCTCACTGATGTCGATCCAGCCACCGATGACGCCTTTGACGGCTCCACTGGAATCACGATACGGGAGAATCCAGTGATAGATGGTCAGGCGGCGGTTGCCGATGTGCAGGGGACGGTCAAGTATCAACGGCGTGCCTTCGGCTACGACGCGGCGGTAATCGGCCTCAAAGGCCTGGGCTTCGAACGCGTTGCTCAGGGAGCCCTCAATCACGCTTTTGCCGATGACGTCTTCGCGCCTGGCGTTGAATGCTTCGAGGTAGCTGTCATTGCAGCTTTGCAGCAGGCCTTCGCGATCGCGAACGTAAATGGGGTGCGGTGTGCCGTTGACCAGCGAGCGCATGAACTCGAACTGATCGTTCAAGGCGCGCTCGGCTGCCTGGCGTTGCTTGATCTGGTGACGCATGTAGGCGTTCCACGCCAGTAACAGCAGGAGAACCAGCCCGGCGGCGCCGATCACTTGATAAAACAGGCGCTGATAATTGCGCCAGATATTCTGCGAGGTGGAGTAGCCGCGCCAGCGACCGTTGATCACCCCCAGTTCCTCGGGGGCGATGCTCAGCAACGCCTTGTTGATGATCGAGACCAGTTCGGTGTTGTCCCGCGCTGTTGCCAATGAGAACGCGGCCTGGCTGGTGCCGATGGTGGTGGTGATTTGCAGCGCCTGATCAAAGATCCGCGAAGAGATGAAATAGTTGGCGATCACCAGTGAGTTCACCGCGCCATCGACATGCTTTTCGGCGAGCAGCGAGACCGCGCTGAAGGTGTCCGGCGTCTCGATCAACTGGATGAGGGGAAACTCCCGGCGCAAGTACTCGACCATTGGATTGCCTTGGGCAATCGCCAGTTGTTTGCCCTTGAGCTGGCTCAGGTTTGTCGGACCATCGGCGCTCTTGCGGGTCAACAGGACATAGGAATTTTCCAGGTACGGGCGACTGAAGTTCAGGGTTTGCTCGCGTTCGGCGGACGGCAACAACGCGGCAATCAGATCGGCCTGGTGACTGTCTATTTGCCGGATCATTTCCGCGTCGTTGCGACTGCGACGGATGTCGAAACGCAGGCCTGTGCGCAAACGGATCAGTTCAAGCAGGTCGGCGCTGATACCGCGTAAATTGCCGCCGCTGTCGAAGAACGTCAGCGGTGCCAGCGCTTCATTCACCACCACACTCACTACGGGGTGTTGTTTGATCCAGGTTTCTTCACGCTGGGTGAGTTGCAGTTTCTGGTCGGTCAGCAACAGGTCACTGCCGGCACTCCAGCGCTTGGCGATGTTATCGCGTTCGCTCCTGGGTACGGCATTGAGTACGGTGTCGATGATCGACAACAACTGCGGATTGTTGCGCCGTACGGCAAAGCTGAATCCCCGGGTTTCCTGCTTGCCGAAATTGGCCATGCGCACGTTATTCAGGTAGCCCTTGTTGACCATGTATTGGGTGGAAACGATGTCGCCGAGAAACACGTCGGCCTGATCGAAGGCAACCGCATTGATGGCATTCTGGTAGGAGGGATAACAAGTGATGAGCGCTTTGGGGTACAGCGCCTTGACCTCGTGCAACGGCAGATAGTGATAGACCATGCTCAGGCGCAGTCCGGCCAGGCCTTGGGCCAGGGAGCGGGTTTCGTCTTCACGGGTGACCAGCGCCGGCTGATCCCTCGCGTAGGGCACCGTCAGCGCGAGGTTCGCGTTGCCCGCCTCGAAAGCGTTCGCGGTGCCGAGCAGATCGATCTGGCCATCGACCAGGGCGCGTATCGCTGCGTCCCGGGAGGCAAAGCGCATGACACGGATCGGCAAGCCGGTGGCCTGACTGAGGAGTCCGGCGTAGTCGGCCGTCAGACCTTCGTAGTCCTTGCCGCTGACAGTCATGTCAAAAGGCGGATAGTCGGGTGCAGAGGTGCCCAGTATCAATTCTTTACGAGCACTCAGCCACACGCGTTGGGACTGTTCGAAGATGACCGGCACCGCCTCGCCTGAAGACCGGCTGAGCAGGGCATAGTCCGGTGCCGCGTTGGGCATGGCAAAGGCGTAGGTACTCAAAAAAAGAGCAACGCTCAACGCAACTAAATAGTCCTTTAAACGACTGGGCATGCGGGGTCTCACACGAGTGCGTTTCGTTTGGCCATCTCGATAAGTTCGACAAGGGATCTGGCTTTGAGCTTTTGCATCAACCGCTTCTTGTAAGTGCTGACGGTCTTGTTGCTCAAGAACATGCCCTTGGCGATTTCCTTATTGGTGCGGCCTTGTGCAAAGAGTTGAAGCACCATCAATTCGCGATCGTTGACGGACTTGAATAATTCCAGTTCGGCATAACGAATATCGTCGCTGCGAACCGGGTTCAATGCCTGACTGGGGAAATAGTTGTAGCCGGAAAGTACGGCTTTGATTGCACTGACCAGTTCGCTCAAGTCCTCTTGTTTACACACATAACCTGATGCGCCGGATTGCATGCAGCGAACGCCGAACAGCGTTGGACATTGAGCAGTGAGTACCAGGGTTTTCAATGGCGAACTCATGGCGTTGAATCGGGCCAATACCTCAAGGCCGTCGAGCTTGGGAATGCTGATGTCGAGAATGATCAGGTCTGGCATGCACTCGCGCACCATCTGCATGGCATCGACCCCGTTATCGGTTTCACCGACGACCTTGTAACCCTCATGCTCCAGCAGCATTCGAACGGCGAGACGGATGACCGGGTGGTCGTCGACAATAAAAACGGAGTTCATAATCAAATCCCATACAAGCACGAATAAAGGGCGCACCTTAGCTCAGATGAATGAGCACTCGCATGAACTGTCATGAACTCACTTGCGTTATCAGATAATTCCTACAACTAATGAGGAAAGGGACTACGACTAATCTGGGTTTGGCGTAAGGATGCTCAATTTTTTAATTGGCTTATAGTTGGCATTGGATGTTTTGCAAATGCGGCGGATTAATGGTTTTAGAGGGGCGGTTGGTGTTGTGTCAGTTGTTTATTATTTGTTTGTGTAAATGTCTGGGCGGTGAATAAAAATACCGCAGCCTTGGGGAAACAGCGTTGACCACTTTAACGCTGTACATGAAACAGCCCGTATTCAACCGGCCAAGAGCGCCGGCTGAATACGTCAGGATCAATGACTGGAGCGCCCGGTCATCTCCATGGCCATGTCGCTGGCGTAGCTGTCGGTCATGCCGGCGATAAAATCGATCATGCGCAGAAACGAGGTGTGCAACGAACCGTGTGGGTCCGGCGCATTGTTGCCCAGCAAGTCGAGAATGCGCCGGCTCTTGAAGGAAGGCGTACGGCCATTGTGTTGCTCCAGGGCGGCCCCGCAGAAGGCATTCAGCAGGATTTCCAGCGTCGTATAGGCGCCGATTTCGTGCAGGGTCTTGCGTTTGTCCTGGAAGATCTTCTTGCGGGCGATGTCCTTGGCGTTCAACACGCAACGCTTGGCCGGTCCGTGCATGTGCTCAACCAGATCGCCGTGCAGCGTGCCATCGAGCAGTGCATCCTGCTGCTCGACGAAGGCCCGGGCCGCAGCATTGGTCAAATGTTCGATGGCCTTGCCGCGCAGAATCGCCAGTTTGCGTCGGCGCGAATCCTGCGGACCGAGTTGCCGGTAGGTTTCCGGCAGGTCGTCACCGACCAGCCCCAGCAGCAGCGATTCGACTTCGCTGTAATCGAGCAGGTCCATCTCCAGGCCATCTTCGAGGTCAATCAGCGCGTAGCAGATATCGTCGGCGGCTTCCATCAGGTACACCAATGGATGCCGCGCCCAGCGCTGGTCTTCCAGTTGAGGCAGGCCGAGCTTGTGGGCAATCTGCTCGAGTAACGGCAACTCGCTCTGATAGCAGCCGAACTTGTGCTTCTTGTAGCCGAGGGAGTCGGCGTGACGCGCGGTCCACGGGTACTTCAAATACGTGCCGAGGGTGGCGTAGGTCAGTCGCGTACCGCCGTCAAACTGATGGTACTCAAGCTGCGTGAGCACCCGGAAACCTTGGGCATTGCCTTCGAAATTGAGGAAGTCAGCACGTTCTGCCTCGCTCATGCCATCGAGCCAGCCGCGCCCGGCGGCCTGCTGGAACCAGTGGCGAATGGCATCTTCCCCGGAGTGGCCGAAGGGCGGATTGCCAATGTCGTGGGCCAGGCAGGCCGATTGCACGACCATTCCCAGATCGCTGGGATCGCACCATTCGGGCAGGGCATTGCGCAGGGTTTCGCCAACGCGCATGCCCAGCGAACGGCCCACGCAACTGACTTCCAGTGAATGGGTCAGGCGTGTGTGGATATGGTCGTTGCTCGACACAGGGTGCACTTGGGTCTTGCGCCCGAGGCGGCGAAAGGCACCGGAGAAAATGATGCGGTCATGGTCTTTGTGAAAAGGGCTGCGACCCAGTTCTTGCGGGCTGTGCAGCGGTTTTCCGAGGCGTTCGCGGTTGAGCAGGGTTTGCCAATCCAAGGCTGGTTCTCTCCGTCAAAGTGACTGTTGCCCTAGCTTCCCGGTTCATGCTGCCACCTGCAAGCGGAACTACAGCCCCGCCGCATCAATATCGATCAACAGCAGCCGCTCGCCGTTATCGAAAAACTGCCCGGCCGTCAGGCAGTACTGATTGCTGGTGGCATCGCGGTAGGTGCTGGACAGGGTCAGGCGACGTTCCTCCCAGCCCTCGGCCAGCAAATGATAGAAGTAGGGTCGCCATGACCAGTTATGCCCCAGGTACCGGTTGTCGGCGACCCAGCCATGGTGCCGCCACTCCAGGTTCGGAGTCAGCTGCGTACCGTGCCGGTCGCATTGGTAAAACCGCAGCAGCCAGGGAAACGCCTCCAGGTGGGGCAGGGCGCTGAGAGGTGCATGGGCCTGCGCCCAGCCCTGCAGGATCGCCATCAATTCCGCCAGTTGCTGGCGCATCCGCATCAAGCGCCCGCGCTCAGCGAGTTTCTGTTGGACATAACGCTGGCGCAACTCGGCGAAGCGCGGCACAAACGCGTCGGTAGCAAAAAAGGCTTCCTGCGCCCGCGCGAACAGAAAACCCTGCACATAACGTGAGCCGCACTCAAGGGCGAAATTCAGTTGGGCTTCAGTCTCGACGCCTTCGGCGATGATCCAGCAACCCGTCTTCTCGGCCATCTGTGCCAGCGCCTTGACCACGTCACTGCTCGGCCCGCCTCGTGCGGCGGCCTGGAACAGGCGCATGTCGAGTTTGAGGATGTCCGGCTGTAGCGCGAGCACGCGATCGAGTTGCGAGTAGCCGGCACCAAAGTCATCAATGGCGATTCTCGCCCCGGCCTCGCGGTAGCGGGCGACCACTTCGGCCAAACGCTGACTGTTGCCACCCAACTCGGTGATCTCGAACACAATGCGCTGCGCATCGACACCGTGACGCGCCAGTTGCTTGAGGCTGGGCAAGGCTTGATCGGGGCGCAGGCGACTGATCCAGCGCGGCGACATGTTCAGGCTGAGAAACCAGTCCGCCGGTGCTTGGTGCAAACGGCTCAGAGCGTTGTCGCGGATTTGCCGGTCGAGACGCCGCAGGGCGACTGCCGGCGTACGCGGATCGGCGAACAGCGGCCCGACCGAGGTCAGTTGACCGTCATTCTGGCGCAGACGACCCAGTGCTTCGACGCCTGCTATACGGCCGGTGGCGGTGTCGATGAAAGGCTGAAAGCAGGCGAGCGGTTGCCCGTCGATCACGGGGCCTCCTTAGTCGTTCTTGTTCTGATTGAACCCTGTCGACCGGGTAGGCGTACAGGATCGAACCTCTCGATAAAAGAGGTTCATCCCGGTGATATTGCAAGAATGCAGCCAGATGTGTCGGTTTAACGCTTGGCCGAGCTTTGCATGACCAGTTTGATCAGCGGCCCGAGGCTGGTCCCGAGTCGGATCAACCGCGTCAGGCCACTGATACCACCGCTTTTCGCGCCTTTGCCGGTAATGAAGCCCAGCAGAGTGACAGCGGCTACGCCCCATAACGGCGCGTGTTTGATGCCGAAGCCGTCGTGCAGGTTTTGCGTCATGCCGCGCACGCGCTGCAACGGTTGCAGGACCTGTCCGGCTTCGTGGCGGATTTCCTGGCGATGCATTTCCATGCGCAGGCGAATCAGCGCCTTGCGCATTTCCCGGCGCGAGCTGTTGTGAGGCAGTTCAGGCAGGCTCATGGCAACAGGCGCTCCCGGTCGTTGGCCAGCTCTTCCAGCGTACCGTGGAAGGGTGAGGATTCATCGAAGATCGCTGCCTTGAGGCGCAGCCCGCAGAAGATTGCCGCCAGGGTGTAGAACACGCACAGGCCGATAATCCCGGCCAGCCGGTAGGTGTCCCAGAGCAGGATCAACACCAGGGCTGACAGGCCGACCAGCAACAGCAGCGCAAACACCAGCGCCAGACCCGCAAACAACAGCAGGCTGACGGTACGGGATTTCTGCTCCTGCAGCTCGATGCCGAACAATTCGACATGGCTGTGCAGCAAACCAAGGACAGCGGCGCCCAGACGCCGTGTGGAGGAGGCGGTGCCCGCAGTCGGGCCGGATTCACCGATCGACATGATCAGCGCCGAGTGGCCAGCAGGCCAATCAGGAAGCCGACGCCAGCGGCGATACCGACCGACTGCCACGGATTGGCCGACACGTAATCCTCGGTGGCGTTGACCGCTGCCTGACCGCGATCACGCAACGTCTCTTCAGTCAGTTTCAGGGTCTCGCGGGCACGCAGCAGGCTGTCGTGAATCTGCTCACGCAACTCATCCGCCTGATCACCGGCCAGGGTCGCGGTGTGCTCGAGCAACCGTTCGGTGTCGGCAACCAACGTCTGGAAGTCGTTCATCAGGATTTCTTGAGCAGTCTTTGCCTTGATGCTGGCCATGGGTGGATCTCCGTAAGTGGCGTCTGAAGCGTTCGAGTATGAGCCTTGCGCGAAGGTTCATTACAAATGACTGGTACAACTTTTGCTGTGTGCTGGTGCGTCGTCCGGCAGTCGTGCGCTGTTGCCGGGCGTGCATGCCGGAAAACCTTAACTCAAATAATCCCGGTTCGTGTCAGGACATCGACCTCGTGCGCCAAAACGGTACAGCGAATCTGCGGATCCCTGACCGGGCGGTCGCAACTTGGTGCATGAAATGCCCGCATGAACCGCTTTGGTGCTCTTTTTTCCTTCAGGTCTGCCTCTCCATGGAAAATCTGCAAAGTGCTGTGGACACACTGGTGCACAGCTCCAATACATTGTTCATTCTGATCGGTGCGGTGATGGTGCTGGCGATGCACGCCGGTTTCGCTTTTCTGGAGGTCGGTACGGTTCGCCAGAAAAACCAGGTCAACGCGTTGTCGAAAATCCTCAGTGATTTTGCCGTCTCGACCCTGGCCTATTTCTTTATAGGCTATTGGATCTCCTACGGTGTGACGTTCATGCAGCCAGCGGCCGTTTTGAGCGCTGATCATGGGTATGGGCTGGTGAAGTTTTTCTTCCTGCTGACTTTCGCCGCAGCGATCCCGGCGATCATTTCCGGCGGCATCGCCGAGCGTGCCCGGTTTGTTCCGCAGTTGTGTGCCACGGCGTTGATTGTGGCGTTCATCTATCCGTTTTTCGAGGGGATGATCTGGAACGGCAACTACGGCCTGCAAGCCTGGTTGACCGCGCAGTTTGGCGCAGCCTTCCATGATTTCGCCGGTTCCGTGGTGGTGCATGCCATGGGGGGATGGCTGGCGCTGGCAGCGGTGCTGCTGCTCGGCCCGCGCAACGGCCGTTACCGCGATGGAAAACTGGTGGCGTTCGCGCCGTCGAGCATTCCGTTTCTGGCGCTGGGCTCGTGGATTCTGATTGTCGGCTGGTTCGGCTTTAACGTGATGAGTGCGCAGACCCTGCAGGGCGTCAGTGGCCTGGTGGCGGTCAACTCGTTGATGGCAATGGTCGGCGGCACGGTGGCGGCGTTGATCGTCGGACGCAATGACCCGGGTTTCCTGCACAACGGCCCGCTGGCCGGACTGGTGGCGGTTTGCGCGGGCTCCGATCTGATGCATCCGGTCGGCGCGCTGGTGACCGGTGCAATTGCCGGCGCGCTGTTCGTCTGGTGCTTTACCGCCGCGCAGGTGAAATGGCGCAT
>OFQU01000158.1_pt1 | contig 15048 bp, 14 predicted proteins | sample 1542981 | NCBI WGS metagenome assembly OFQU01 (sample SAMN07774233, study PRJEB24372) | wastewater metagenome | isolation source: Exp Tend CN 90WW | collected 2016-02
GGAGGCGGTCAGTCGCGGTGGCAATTGCCTGCCTGGCCTGACGGCAGCCACTTATGCCGGGCAAAGCGCCGTGCGCAATGGATACACCGTCGATACCGCCAATACCCTGTCGACCAGTTGTGGCACTTTGCTGACCGGTGCAAACGGGATGCGCACGTTCACCGCTGATGCGGCTCAGACGGCCGCGGTCCGGGTCGCGGCCAGTCGCACGGTGACCACCAGTTTCGCCCGTGGCATACGCGCGTTGTTCTCGGGGGCATCGGTCAGCCAGAACACCACGTTGCAGGCTTCCGCTGTCGCCGCAAAAGCGCAGCCGACCGTCGCCCAACTGAACATTCGCAGTAATCTGGCGAGCATCGATACCGCTCAGTCGAATATTCTCAACCCGCTGTTTTCGGGACTGCTCGGTGGCAACGTCAACCTCACCGCGCTGGGCTGGGATGGACTGTTGAAGACTGATATCAACCTGCTCAAATACCTTGATCAACTGGCGATCAATCTCAATGTTGCGGCCGGCAACTACACCCAATTGCTCAACACTCAAGCCTCGGTCACGCAACTGATTCAAGCCGCTGCGACCGTGGTGCAACTCAACGGCGCGACCGCCGAAGTGATCACCGCGCTCGGCGCGCTGCAAGTGGCCGCGATCAACGCGGCACCGGTCAAACTAGGCGAGATTCTGCAATTGCAGACCGGTACCACCTCGGCCGGACTGGATGCCAATCTGCAACTGCTGCAACTGATACAAGGCGTGGTGCAACTGGCCAACAGCAAAAGCGCGGTAGCGGCGACGTTGCCGATCAGTGTCCTGGGGGTGGCGAACGTTACGGTGCGGGTGAAGGTGATCGAACCACCGCAGTTTTCGGCGATTGGCGACCCGGCCCGAGCCAAGGCCAACCCGCTGGGGCCGGACCGGATTTTTGTGCGCACGGCGCAGATTCGTACGATGTTGTCAGTCAATCTGCCGGTTCTTACGGGGGTAACCGGGTTGCCCAACGCGGTGCTGGGATTAGTGGGCACATTGACCCCGACGTTGAATGCACTGTTGAGCCTGAATCTGGTGGATACGCTCAACTCCGTGTTCTGTTTGCTGGGCGCTGGTTGCGAACAGCTTGACCCGAAATTGCTGCCATCCCCGCGAATCGATATCGCCCTCGATGCCGGCGGCGCGAAGAGTTATGTCACTGATTACAGTTGCCCGACCGGCAGCACGGGCACGAAAAGCCTGACCGCCCACACCGTTACCTCTATCGCCGATCTCAAGGTCGGCCAGATCGACCCTGCCAACGCTTTCTCGTCGGTCGCCGAGCCGACGGTCATGCCGCTGCCGCTGATCGATCTTGGCACTGTCACGTGCCACAAGATTCTGGGTATTGGCTCGTGCAATCCGGCCACCCATGTGCCATACCGTGCCGGTGGAATCGGGATCAAACTCGACACCAGCGTTGCGCAAAATTCTCAGGACTTGCTGTTTTCCAGCACCACGCCGTTCGCCACCCCGGCCAACCTCAAACTGCCGCCAAGTATTCAGCCGGTGGTACCGACTAACGATATCGTTGCAAGCTTGGCCAATAGCCTGGCGGGCATCAACCTGATCGTCTACAGGCCGGTGGGCAGCAACCCGCTGGGCGCTATCGTGACGGGCGTGGCGTCCTTGATCAGCGATGTCACCAACCGTCTGCTGCCAGTGGTGACCGAGTTGATCTCGCCGCTGCTCGACCCTCTGCTCAACAACCTGCTAAAAAGCCTGGGCATCAACCTGATGGACGTCGATGTGGGCGCCAACATGACTTGCGGGCAGACTGGCAGAGCCTATCTGGTGATCTAATCGTCGGGTGCAATCGGTAGCTCGATACAGAACCGCGCACCCTCATCGCCATTGCGCACGCTCAGGCGCCCGCCCATGTTTTCGATGATGCCGTAACTCACCGACAAGCCCAGACCGGTGCCGACGCCGACGGGTTTGGTGGTGAAAAACGGCTCGAAGATTCGCTCCAGTAGACGCGGATCAATGCCGCCGCCGTTGTCCTCGACCCACAGTCGTACCACATGTTCGTCGCACTCGGCGTGCACGGCGATCCACGGCTGAAAGTCGCGATGGGTTTCACGCTTGCCGAGCAGGGCGTCGCGGGCGTTGACCACCAGGTTGATCAGCACTTGCTCAAGCTGATCGACGTAACCGCGCACCTGAACCTCAAAGCCAGCCTCTTTGATTCGCAGCTCGACGCCTTTGCCGCGCAGGCCTTCGGACAATAGCGCCAGCGTGCCTTCAATGGCGTCGAGGGGGTTGAAGGGGTGTTGTTCGATTTCCGAGCGGCGGCCGAACACACGCATGTGATCGACAACTCGCGCCGCCCGTTGCACCTGGGCGTCAATGCGATTGAGCTTGTCGGTCAGATAGTCGATCTGCACATCGCCGTTGCTCAAACGCTTGAGCACATTGACGATGGCCATGCGCATCACGTTCAGCGGCTGATTGATCTCGTGCGCCAGGCCGGTGGCCATTTCGCCGAGGGTGGCCATTTTTGCGCTCTGCGTCAGTTGCTGCTGCGAGCGGCGCACTTCGGTGTTGTCGCGGCCCACTGCTTGCACTTCGAGCAAGCGCCCGAACTCATCGAACACGCCACGATCCGACCAGACCCACCACGCATGCTCGCGACCTGGCAGGCGCAGATTGATTTCGGCGGTACTCACCGGCAGTTCCGGGGTCAGTTGCGCCAGGCGCTGAACAAAGACTTCGCGTTGTTCGTCAGACATCCAGTTGCCCAGATTCACCCCGGGCAACTGTTCCGGCGCGCACTCCAGATAAGTCGCCAACGGCCGGTTGCCGAAGGTCAGTGTCAGGTCCGGGCGGTAGCGGCAAATCATCGCCGGCGAATCTTCGACCAGAATCCGGTAGCGCTCCTCGCTGGCCTTGACCTGCTCGGCGGCGAGGGTCGCTTCGGTGACGTCCAGCCACAGGCCCACCGCCTCGACGGGCAGGCCGAGATCGTCGCGCAGCAGTTTGGCTTCATCGAGCAACCAGTGCGCCTGACCCTGACGGTCGAGCACCCGATAACGAGCGCTCACCGAGCCTTCACGCAGCAACTGGCGAGTGCGTTCGAAATAGCGCGGACGGTCTTCGGGGTGGACGTGCTCCACCAGTCGACCATCGGCACAATCGGCGAGATTCCACCCGAGCAAGGGTTGCAGGCTGGCGCTGAAAAATGTCGGTTGCAGCGCGCCTTCGACGTAGCGCTGCACGTAAATCACCGCGGGTGCGCTGGCGATCAGATTGTCCAGTCGCGCATGGGCGGCGGCGGCTTGCTGCTGTTGATTCTTGATGTCGCTGATGTCGAGTATGAACCCTACCAGTCGGCGCTCGGCACCGATGCCCAGCGACCGGCCTTGCAGGCGATACCACAGCGGCAACGATTGCTCACTCGTTTGCAGGCGCACGCACAATTCCAGCGGGGTGCCGTCATCCTGCAGGGCTTGCAGATGACTGCGCAGCTCATCGCGGTCGGCGGGATGCACGTGGCTAAACCAGTTCTCGATCGAAATGCGCTCGGCCTGCAAGCCGAGGTGCTCAGCCAGTGTCGGCGCCAGTTGCACTTCGGCGCTGGCGCTGCTGACTTCCCACCAACCGGTGCCGAGCAATGCCTGGAGGATTTCCAGTCGTTCCAGCTGTTGATGATGACGATGCTCGCGCAGCCGCTCCAGCAACGGCGCGGCCACGGCGGCAGCCAACAACAGCCAGTCGTGAGCGTTCAGGTCGGGCGCCTGTTGCGCCGCGTTATAGCCTGCGCACAGCAACCATGCCGCCACGCCTTGAGCGTCGCGGTAGGGCACGGCAAAACCTTCGTTCGGGCCGAGCAGCGCACTCAGTCGCGGCTGCTCGCTCGCCAGCAAACGTTGCGGCAGGGCGCCGTTCAGGCTGTCGAGAGCGGTGCCCAGGCGCTGCTGATCACGCCACACCTGCGGTGCATTCGGCGCCGCGTAGTACTGATGAATCTGCCAGCCCTGACCCTGCTCATCGAGCAGGGCCACCGCCAGGCTGGGAATGTGCAAGTGTTGACCCAGGCGTTGCAGCTGTTCGCTCAGCTCATGCGGAAGGCGGGCGAGACTGCCCAGGCGCAGTTGATCGCGAACCTGTGTGGCCAGCCACTGACATTGCTCACGACTGCGCGCCTGCCGCCGTTCGCCGAGCAGATCACCGATGTCCAGCAATTGCAGAAGCCAGCCGTCACCTTGCGCCTGCACCCAGCCGCGCAAATGCAATGGCGGGCCAGCGAGGCTGAAAAAATCCAGGTCGAGCAGTTGGCCTTGCCAGTCGGCCGGTCGACCTTCCAGCGCAAGGCTGCTGTGCGGCAATAAATATTCGAGCAGCGGCGCGGTATGGCTGCTGGGCCTTTGTTGCACCAGCAAATGGCGCAGTGGTCCGCTCAAATGTTCGACGTGGCCGTCGTCATCCAGATACAGCTGCAAGCCAACGCTTGGCACCACAGGACTGTTCAGAGGCTGAGACGGACCGGGTTGTCGATTGAGCAGGCGGGCGAACAGCTTGTCACCCGTATTCAAAATTGCAGGCTCGACGAGGCGCTCAATGTCGCTGGCAGGCGCGGCACTGCACCGATCCCCGGCAGCACCAGAAACGGCAGCGCCTGATTCAATTTGCTGGTGGGATAGTGGATGGTTACGGTCAGCACGCCACCGGCATAAGTGATGGTGCTGTCCGATGTGGCGTTGAAGTTCAAGGCGCCGGGTAGCCAGGCCAGTTGCCGGGCCAGTTCGGTTCTGGCGGTGGTGGTGACGACGGTGGGGTAATTGTCGGTGGCCGGATCAAGCGCCACGCTGCGCCGCACAGCTTCGGCCGTCGATTCGTTGAACGACTGCATCAGCAACAGCGGCAAGCTGTAGCTGACCAGGCCATAAAACACAGCAAAAAAGATGATGAAGACCAAGGCGAACTCTATGGCGACTGCGCCTTTTTGCTTGCGGGGGAGGCCGGATTTCATGACTGCGTCTACCCTGACATTCACTACGTAATATCAGCATAGAATCATTCGGCCAAAACGGACGTTTTTTACCGCATGCACAGCTTTGTCCTACTGATCTGGCTGGCGCTATGCGCGGCGCAGGATGCCCGGCAACGGCATATTGGCAACGCCCTGACGCTGGGTGTCGGCAGCCTCGCCGCGGCGTACTTGCTGTTGACTGGCCACACCTGGATCGGGGCCGATGCGGCACAAGGCGGCTGGGCAGTATTGCTGGCGCTGGTGCTTACTCTTCCCGGTTATATATTGAAACGTTTTGGTGCGGGCGATGTGAAATTAATGACAGCCTTGGCCCTTGCGACGGACGGTGCACACTTGCTCGGCGCATTTATCGGTGCGGCGCTGACCAGCGCCCTGTGGATGCTGCTGGCGCCAAAACTCTGGCTTCATATGAGTCAAGGACTTAGAGAACATCTTCGATATATGGCCCCAAATGTGTCAAAAAAGCTGCCATTTGCTCCGTTCGTGCTGTCTGGAATAATCCTCACTTTGCTCTGGTTCCATTAGTCGCCCCTTGCCACTACTGCTATGTACATAGTCAGAAAGTGCGTCTACTTTCAAAGCAACGCTGTACAGCATTGCGCTGTAAGTACAGGAACGGTCAGCCTTTGGCCTGGGCATGGAGTGGCAAGTGAACAAGCTTACGTCTGCGATAAAGGTTCTGGTAGTCGACGATCAGCCGCTGATTGTTGAGGAACTCTGCGAATTCCTCGAGAGCAGCGGTTACCGTTGCGTGCCTTGCGAATCGAGCAAGCAGGCGATCGAACAATTCATCGAAGACCCTGCTATCGGCCTGGTGTTGTGTGACCTGCACATGCCGGACATGGACGGCATTGAACTGGTGCAGGAACTGCAACGGTTGTCGGGCAAGCACCGTGCTTTCGAAGCCATCATGCTCACCGGGCGCGCCGACAAGCAGGACGTGATCAAGGCATTGCGCGCCGGGATTGCCGACTACTACCAGAAACCGATTGATCTGGATGAATTGCTCGAAGGTCTGCAACGCCAGGAAGTGGCACTGCAAGAGCGGCAGAAAACCCTGCAGTTGGGCCACCTGAATCAGAAGCTGCAATACCTGTCCGAGTCGATTGACGACCTTTACCAGGACCTCGACAAAGTCCGCCGCGGTCCTGCCACGGTGAATGACGAAGGATCGGCTGATGTCGAAGGGCTGGAGATACCGGCGATTTTCAATCAGCTGTCGCCACGTCAGCTCGATGTCGCACGGTTGGTAGGCAAGGGCCAGACCAACTACCAGATCGCATGTGAGTTGGGGATTACCGAGAACACGGTAAAACTCTATGTCTCGCAGGTGCTGCGCCTGACGCATATGCACAACCGCACCCAATTGGCTTTGGCGTTGTCACCGAGCAACTCGGGACGTCAACGCGTGACCGCGCACTGACCCTTGTCGACCCCGCCCTTGCGCGGGGTCACTTATCTCAATCGCCGTGATTCAACCGATAAAGGCCTTCGACTTGGGGAACAGGTTGTCGAGGGTTTCCAGCAGGCGCACGTGATAAATCGGTTTGCGGAACAGATCCAGCACCTGCAGACGCAGCATGTCGCTGACATCCTCCATGTCCGCATGCCCGGACGTGACGATCACCGGCAAATGCTGGCGCGAGGTGTGTTCACGCAGACGCTTGATCAGCGACATGCCGCTTTCTTCCGGCATGCGCAGATCAGTGATCACCAGGGCGATATCGGGATGGCGGGTGAGATGGTGAAGGGCGAGTTTCACCGAGGTTGCGGTATGACAGGTGAAGCCTTCGCCCTCCAGCAACTCCGCAAGCTCCAGCAGTGCGTCCTCTTCATCGTCGACGAGGAGCAACTGCTGGCGTGGAGTGTTTGAAGAGTTCATAGGCAACACCTGCAATGGGCTGAGTGCTGACGTTAGAACCCAATGGCTGCATTGACAAGTTATCGGTTCGATCAGGTGAGGGCGGTCTGGATCGTGGTCAGGATGGTGGTGACAGCGGTGCCTATGCCGTTACCGAAAGCGGCAACCGCCAGCGCCACCAAACCGACCACCAACGCATATTCGATGGCTGAAGCACCCTCGGTGTCTTTGGCCAGGCCTTTGAAGAACGCGAACTCGGATTTGATTTTTGCAACAACGCGCGAATACGACATAAGGATTCTCCTTGAGCGCACCAGGTGTTGCGCGTTCGCAACATGATTTCCCTGTGCCAGCATCAGCATTGTCGGCATTTCCTGCCCCAACAACTGTAAGAACGGATTAACGCTTTAGTAGTAGTGCGCCGTTTAACGGCATAAAACGACGTTTGGCGCGTGAGCCCTCTGATTTTCGCGGATATTTGAGTGGGTTTAATGGCGTTTTGTTCGCGCTGCGCTACCGTCAAATAGCGAAATAGTTACTTGTTCATAGCTGCCTGATTGCGAATTTGTCTCGATGGAAGTCACGGGTCATTGCAAAAGACACAACGCAGCAGGAAAGGGAGAGCCGTCATGAACAGTCGCGTCACTTTGGGTCTGGCCGGATTGCTTCTGCTAGGTGCCATCATCGCCGGATACTGGGGGCTGACTTTAAGCCGTCAACCGGTCGTCGAACCGGTCGCAGCGCCCGCTGCTGTCGCTGTCGTGTCACCGAACGCTGCGCCTGCGACACCGGTTGAAGACCCGACCCGCCAACCCGTTGTTGTCCTGCTGCGCGATATCGCGCCGTTCGTGAAAATCACCGCAGCCGATGTCGCCGTGGAAAAACTGCGCACCGCTCCCGCCGGCAGCCTTGGCGCTGTCGACCAGGTGATCGGCCGCACGCCTTGGCGCCCGTTGAGCGCCGGTAGTTGGTTGAATGAAGAAAGCTTCGAAGCGGGCAGCCAACTGGCACGCATGATTCGCCCTGGTGAGCGCGCATTGGCCGTGGCGGTGGATGAAGTGATTAACGCCGGTGGGCAATTGGCGCCCGGCGATTACGTCGATGTACTGCTGTTTCTGCGCAAGGACGAAAACAATTTGCAGGCCTCGGCGCAACTGGTGGTGCCAGCGGTGCGCGTGCTGGTCGTCGGCAGTCAAATGGGCCTGACCAACGAGGGTCAACCCGCCAGCCCCGCGCGCACCGATGAAGAGCGCCTGAGACAGGATCAACAACGCATGGCCGCGCGCAGCGTGGTGCTTGCGGTGCCGGAACCGTTGCTCAGCCGTTTGATGCTGGCGTCGGGCGCCGGTGTGCTGCGCCTGGCGGTGCGCAGCGCCGATGAGCAGCAACTGGCGAAATACTGGGCCGGCGAAAACGATGTGGCGACGCGGCTCGATACACCGCGCCGGGATTTGCTCGAGTTCAGCCAATTGTCCCTGACACCCCCGCCAAGGCCCGTCGCTGTGGCCGGCCAACCGGTTGCGCGCAAACCCGCCGTGGAAGTCATCCGCGGTGCCGAAGCCGCTCAACCCACTCCCTGACCCGAGCAAGGACGCCTTTACATGCGCAAACGCTTTACGCCCCTGTTCAATGGCTTTTTTCGAGCTGCGCTGCTGAGCATCACCTCGATCGCAAGTGCAGGCGCCGCCGCCAGCAACTGTGCCGCACTTGGTCCGTTGCCGGCGACGCTGGAAGTCGGCGAAGGCCTGCAGCAGGCGCTGCAATCACCCGTGCCCATCACTCGGGTTGCGGTGGGTGACCCGAAAATCGCCGATGTGCGCGTGACCGGCGATCAAGGCGTGTTGCTCACCGGCGTCGCGCCCGGCGCCACCACGCTCATGATCTGGACGGCCTGCGCCAGCGCGCCGCGCCAAAGCATGGTGTTTGTGCAGGGCAAGGCCAGCGCGGCGATGACCGCTGTTGTACTGCCGGCCGATGACCCGAACCTGCCCTCGCAAGTGCAGACCGACATCCGTTTTGTCGAAGTCAGCCGATCCAAACTGAAAGAGGCCGGCACCTCGATCTACGGCAAGGGCTCCAACAACTTCCTGTTCGGCGGCCCGGGCACGGTGCCGGGCACCGTAGTCAGGCCGGGTACGGTGCCGGTCATTGCACCGAGCATTCCGTTGGTCAACGACGCGTTCAACATTGTCTGGGGCGGCGGCAGCAGCAAATTTCTCGGCATCGTCAATGCGCTGGAGGGCAGCGGTTTTGCCTACACCCTGGCGCGGCCAAGCCTGGTAGCGCTGAGCGGGCAGAGCGCGAGCTTCCTTGCTGGCGGTGAGATTCCGATCCCGGTGCCGAGCGCCAACAGCAACAGTTACTCCATCGAATACAAGGAGTTCGGCATTCGTTTGACGCTGACGCCGACCGTGGTCAGCAACAACCGCATCGCGCTCAAAGTCGCCCCTGAAGTCAGCGAGCTGGACTACAACAATGGCGTGACCATCGGCGGCACCAAAGTGCCGGCGTTCAACATCCGCCGCACCGACACCAGCATCTCTCTGGCCGACGGTGAAAGCTTTGTGATCAGCGGGTTGATCAGCACGCGCAACGCTTCTGAAGTGAACAAGTTTCCCGGCCTTGGCGACATCCCGGTCCTGGGCGCATTTTTCCGCAACTCGTCGATCAATCGCGAAGAGCGCGAGTTGCTGATGATCGTCACCCCGCACCTGGTGCAGCCACTGGCTGCCAATGCGCCGCTGCCTTCGCTGCCGGGGGAGAAACTGCGCAACTACGACCCGAACTGGTATCGCCTGTACTTCCTCGAAAACGGCAACTTCGATAAACGCAGCGGATTATCGCAATGAGCCAGAACCTGAGTCAGACCTTCCTCGCCATCACCCGAAACGACACCGACCTTGAATGGCTGCAAGGCGCGCTGGCGCCACTCGGTCAGGTGGTCAGCGCCGGTGGCGGCAGCCTTGACGAGTTGCTGGCGCTGGTCGATGTGACCTTCGCCAGCCTGGTGTTCGTGGGACTTGATCGTGATCATCTGGTGGCGCAAAGCGCCCTGATCGAAGGAGTGCTGGAAGCCAAGCCGATGCTCGCCATCGTCGCCCTCGGTGACGGCATGGACAATCAGTTGGTGCTCAACGCAATGCGCGCCGGCGCGCGGGATTTTGTCGCCTACGGTTCACGCTCCAGCGAAGTTGCCGGGCTGGTGCGACGCCTGAGCAAACGTCTGCCGGCGGTGACGCCGAGCACTCAGCTCGGTGGTTTGACCGTGCTCTACGGCGTACAAAGCAACGCCGACGGCGCACTGCTGGCCAACCACATGGCGCTGGTGGTGCAGAAGAGCGGCCAGCAAACCCTGCTGCTCGATCTGGGCCTGCCGCGCGGCGACAGTCTGGCCTTGCTGGGGCTTGAGAGTTCGTTCCATTTCGGCGATGCGCTGCGTCACTTGCGGCGGCTCGATACGACCCTGATCGACAGCGCCTTCACCAGCGCCGAAGCGGGCCTGCGCATTCTTGCCTACGCCAACGGCGACGAGCCGCTGGAGCGCACCAGCGCCGCCGAGTTGTACATGTTGCTCAGCGCCTTGCGCCAGCACTTCCAGCACATCGTGGTCAACCTCACCGGCCAGCCCGACAGCGAAGCGCTGCGCACCTTCGTCAGCCATTGCGACAAGCTGATCTGGTACACCGACCAGAACGTTCTCGACTGTCGGCGCAACCTCGCGGTGCTCAATCTGTGGCGCGAAAAAGGCATGAAACTCGACCACGGCCGGTTGCTGGTGGATCGCTACCTGCGCAACGTCGCGCCGGATTCCGACACCCTCGGCAAGACCTTCGGCCTGGAGGTGATCGCGGTGCTCGCTTACAGCCCGGAGATTCGTCTAAACGCAAAAAACCAGGGCGTCAGCCTGTTCGAACTGGCCCCGCGTGAGGCCATCAGCCAGAGCCTGCGTACCCTCGGCGAACGCCTGGCGAAACGCTCCGAAGGCCTGGCCAAACCCAAAGTCAGCTGGTTCGACCGCTTGCGAGGCACCTCATGAACGGCGAGCAACTGTTCGGCGGGTCGCAGCGCCCCGCGTCCGGCAACACCGATCACGATGGCCTGAAACTGGTGCTGCACCGTTACATCATCGACGCCATCGAAGAGTCGGGGAAAAACCTGCTGGAAGGCTCGCGGCAGGTGCTTTCGCAATTCGTCATCGACAAGGTCGCCGAATACATCGCACGCCTGCACCTGGCGATTTCCCGTTATGAGATGGAGCGCCTGGCCGAAGAAATCGTCGATGAGCTGACCGGTTTCGGCCCGCTGGAAGTGCTGCTGCGCGACAGCGCGGTGACCGAAATTCTGGTCAACGGCCCGCACCGGGTGTTCATCGAACGCGACGGTGTGCTGCACCTGAGCGACCTGCGCTTTATTGATGCGCACCACGTTGAACGGGTGATGCAGCGCATTCTCGGGCCACTCGGTCGGCGTCTCGATGAGTCGTCGCCGATGGTCGATGCACGCCTGCCGGATGGCAGCCGGGTCAACGCCATCATCCCGCCGATTGCCCTCGACGGCCCGTGCCTGTCGATCCGCAAATTTCGCAAGGACATGCTCAAGAGCACTGACTTGATGGCAATGCAAACCATCGATCAGGCGATCTTCGACTTCATCCAGGAGGCGGTGGGCAAGCGCTGCAACATCCTTATCAGCGGCGGCACCGGCACCGGCAAAACCACCTTGCTGAACATCCTCAGTCAATTGATCAATCCTAATGAACGTCTGGTGACCATCGAAGACGTTGCCGAACTGCAGCTCGGTCATCCTCACGTTGTGCGCCTCGAAACCCGGCCGCCAAACGCCGAAGGCCATGGCGAGGTGAAAGCCAGCGACCTGATCCGCAACGCCCTGCGCATGCGTCCCGACCGGATCATCCTTGGCGAGATTCGCGGCGTTGAAGTGGTCGATGTGCTGACGGCGATGAACACCGGTCACGACGGCTCGATGAGCACCGTGCACGCCAACAATGCCCAGGACGCCTTGCTGCGTCTGGAGACCCTGGTCGGCCTGACCGGGCGCACCATCGCCGAACGCACCTTGCGCCAGATGATTTGCGCCGCGCTGGATGTGGTGATTCAACTGACGCGCATGCCGGACGGTCGTCGCTGCGTCAGCGAGGTGGTGGAAGTGGTTGGCGTGCGCGAGGACGTCTACGTCACCAACACACTGTTCCGTCTCGACCGCCGCACAGGCTTCGGCTTCATGCGCGAGGCGGTCAACCCGGCTGGCGACAAGTTGCGCCGTGAACCGATGCTCGCGCACTGAGGGCCCACAGCATGCTTAAACCGCTGTTGCTGTACTTGCTCAGTCTGGCTTTGTTCGTGCAATCCATGCGTTTGTTCTATAAGGCATGGCGCTTGAGTGGTGCCACTCGAGTAATGGAACGATTGAACGAGGGACAGCCGCAGGGCCTCTCGCCGAAACCCGGCTGGGCGGGCCTTGAACGTGCTTTCTTGCGCGCAGGCCTGGGGCGTCCGACCGAGCGTCTTGGTGCATGGATCCTGCTCTGGATGTTCGCCATCGTGCTTAGTCTGGCGCTCGCCGGATGGATCGGCTTACTGGTGATGCTGGTATTGCCGCCAGTGGCCGTGCGGTTGTACGTCAGTTGGCGTTACCAAAGGCGATTGCGGCGAATGATCGAACAATTGCCGCAACTGCTCGACCACACCGTACGCAGCCTGAAGTCCGGACGTACCCTCGCCGATGCGGTGCTCGGTGCCATCGAGGCCAGTGAAGATCCGCTCAAGGATGCCATGGGCCGTGTACAGCGCAGCGTGCAGTTGGGCGTGAGCCTGCCGGACGCCGTGTCGGATCTGGCCGAACTCTATGAGCGCGACGAGTTTCGCCTGTTCGCCCTCGGCCTCAAGGTCAATCATCGTTACGGCGGCAACGCCAGCGAGCTGCTGGAAAACCTGATCAAGATGATCCGCGAGCGCGATCAGGCCGCGCGTCAATTGCGCGCGATGACCGGCGAAACCCGCCTCACCGCGTGGGTGCTGGGCCTGCTGCCGATCACCATGGCCGGGTATTTCCTGATGGCCAATCCGATTTATCTGGTCGCCATGTGGCACGACCCTTCCGGGCAGCGGATGCTGGCCACGGCGTTCGGCATGCAGGTGATCGGCAGTTTGTTGCTCTGGCGGATGTTGCGCAGCCTATGACGACGCCACTGATGATCAGCGCCTTGCTCTTGCTTGGCGCCGCGCTGTTGCTGCTTTTCAGCCTGCTGGACCAGCGCCGCCGCAGCCAGCAGATCAGCCGGCGACTGGAGGGCGACCTGCTGCGCCAGAATCGCTTCGGCAATCTGCTGCAAGTGCTTGGCGAGAGCAAAGTCGGCCAGCACAGCGTCAAGCTCGACAACGAAACCCAGACCCTGCTCAACCGTCTCGGCTGGCGCAGCGCCCGTCAGCGCTCGCTGTTCGCCGCCTGCCAGATCGGCTCGCCGTTGTTGTTGCTGGCGCTGGCGGTGCTGCTGCAATCGGTATTTTTCCCCGCCGTGGAAAAACAGTGGATCGCGCCGCTGTTCGCCCTCGGCGTGGGCTACCTGTTGCCCAAACGGCTGTTGGTGATCGCGGTCGCTCGCCGGCAAAAACAACTGGCCAGCGAGATCAGCACGTTCATCCCGCTGTTGCGCATCCTCTTCGAATCCGGCATGGCCGTGGAGCAGGCGCTGCGTGTATTGAGCCACGAAAGTCAGGCGTTGCTGCCGGTGCTGACCCAGGAGTTACGTCTGGTGCTGGCGCGGGTCGACTCTGGCCTTGAACTGGGCGAAGAACTCAACAAGGCGACGCAGTTGCTGGCGGTCGACGAGTTCACCGACACCTGCGTGATCCTCCAGCAGTTGCTGTATCAGGGCGGCGGCGCGATGAAATCGCTGCTGGCGCTCAAGCAACTGCTGGATGACCGGCGCCTGACGCGCCTGCAGGAATACATCTCGAAAATGTCCGCGAAGATGTCGGTGGTGATGATGCTGTTTCTGTTTCCGGCACTGCTGATCGTCCTCGCCGGCCCGGGCTTCACCGCGATTGCCCGGGCATTCGCCAACTGACCTTGCTCATGGAGAGCGTTTGATGAAAGTACTGATAGTCATGGCAAGTCTGTTGCTGCTCGGCGGTTGCGCCACCGACGGCCAGGCACCTTGGACGGCACTGCTGGCACCGAGCAGTTGCAGCAAAATGACTCAGGAGCAGGAACTGGCCCTGAACCTCGCGGACGACCTGGCCAACGACGGCAAACTGCACGCCAGCCTGGCCAACCTGCAAAGCCTGCCGGACAACATCAGCGAAGTGCGCCTGCGCAAGGCCAAGGTCTATCGCCTGCTCGGCCGCAGCGAAGCCGAGCCGCTGTACCGCGGCCTGCTTGGCGGCTGCCTGACCGCCGAAGCCGAACACGGCCTCGGCCAACTCTACGCCGCCCGCGGCGACAACGGCCAGGCCCAGGCCCACCTGCAACGCGCCGCCCGCCTGGCCCCCACCGACGAGAAAATCCGCAACGACCTCGGCGTGGTCTACCTCAACCAACTGCGCCTCAACGACGCACGCTTCGAGTTCCTCACCGCCATCGAACTCAAGCAGAACAACCAACTGGCGACCCTGAACATGGTCACCCTGCTGCTGTACCAGAACGACTGGCCACAAGCCGCCGAAATCGTCAGCCGCGCCAAACTGACCCCGCAACAATTCACCGAAGCCCAGCAACGCGCAGAAAAACTCAAAGCCCCGGTAAAGGCCAAACCCGCCACTGGCAATCAAGTGGCCGCCATCGCTGAGCCGTTGCCGTCATCGCTCAAATAAGGAGACAGCCATGCATCCCTTCAAAGGCCTGTGCTACCTGACCCTGCTCAGCCTGCCCCTCAGCGCCGCCGCCATCGACGCCGGCCCCGCCTCCGCGCAACAACAGGAAACCGAAGGCTGGCTGGTCCTGCAAAGCCGCAACAAAGCCGCCTCGCCCAAGCCACAAGCGGCAACTGCGACCGAACGGGATCTGGCGATGCAGCGCTGGTTGAAGAAGTACAAATATGAGATTCCGGATTTTTATGACCCGGATGCGGGTGGGAAGATCGAGACCAAGAATTAGTGATGTGGTGACCTTGCGGGCGCTTTCGCGAGCAGGCTCGCTCCCACCTTTTGA
>OFQU01000161.1_pt1 | contig 14923 bp, 12 predicted proteins | sample 1542981 | NCBI WGS metagenome assembly OFQU01 (sample SAMN07774233, study PRJEB24372) | wastewater metagenome | isolation source: Exp Tend CN 90WW | collected 2016-02
TGTTGTCTGTTGGCGAGCATGCCGCGTTTATCGGTGCTCAGCCCCACGTTTTCCAGACCCAGGCCCTGGGTGTACGGACGACGCCCGATGGCCACCAGCACGTAGTCGGCTTCCAGCAACTCAGCGCTGCCGCCGGCCGCCGGCTCGACGCTGAGCTGCACACCGCTGGCTGACGAGGTAGCGCTGGTGACTTTCGAACTCAACTTGAAGGCGATCCCTTGTTTGCTCAGCGAACGCTGCAGGGTTTTGCCGGCCTCGGCATCGACTCCGGGGCAGATGCGATCGAGGTATTCGACCACGGTGACCTGCGCGCCCAGACGCCGCCACACCGACCCCAGTTCGAGGCCGATGACCCCGGCGCCGATCACCACCAGATGGTTGGGTACTTCGCTCAGCGACAGGGCGCCGGTGGAATCCAGAATGCGTTGGTTGTCGATCTCCACGCCGGGCAGGGGAGTGGGCTCGGAGCCGGTGGCGATGATGATGTCCTTGGCGGTCAGTTCGACCTTGCTGCCCTGATCGTTGGTCACGCTGACTTTGCCCGGGCCGTCGATATGGCCCCAGCCCTTGATCCAGTCGACCTTGTTTTTGCGAAAGAGAAACTCGATGCCTTTGGTCAGGCCGCTCACGCTTTCGTCTTTCTGCTTCATCATCTGCGCCAGATTCAGCGTGGGTCTGACCTCGATGCCGAGGTTGGCGAATTCCGCACCCATTGCTGCGTCATACAGCTCCGAAGCATGCAGCAGCGCTTTGGAAGGCATGCAGCCGACATTCAGGCAGGTGCCGCCCAAGGTCGCGCGACCTTCGACGCAAGCGGCTTTGAGACCCAACTGGCCAGCGCGGATCGCCGCGTTATAACCACCGGGGCCGCCGCCCAGAATCACTACGTCATAGTTGCTCATGCGCTTGCTCCTGCTTGATGGATGCGGATGCTAAAAGTAGTCGGCGAAGAAAATTACGAACGTAATATGTGCGTTTATGGACATTTCGGTCAAGGCTTCAGGCAAGCGACAGGTTGGAAATCTTTAGATAAATGCAATTGTGTACGAATATTTCACGATTATCGTTATATCGTAACGATATGCGCAGTGAACCAATGATTTCGGGGTGTTATGCAAGTCGATCTGGAAGTTGAAGGCACGCCAGTGACCGGATTGCCGCGCTTTCAGCAGGCGGCGATGCAAGGTCGGCGATTACGGCGCTGGGCGATCGGCCTTGGCGGCTTGGCCGGGGCCGGGTGGGTGTTGGCGTTTTTTGTCGGGTTGTTCGCGCCGCAGTCGTTGTGGCTGCCGCTGTTGGTCAACCAGAGTGCGGCGTTGCTGGTGCTGGTCGCTGGTTTGCAATCGGCGTGGTGGGTGGCGCGATGGCGTGAGCGGGTGATGACGCCTCTGGCGTCGAATCCTCCAACAGTGGAAGAACCGTCTGCTGCGCAGGGATGGTACGAGCAGCTGTTGGAACGCGTGAGTCAGCGCAGTTTGCATTGGCTTGGCCAGATCGGTGCGGCGACGTTGTGGCTGGGTGGCTGGGCGTTGTTGGTGTTGCTTGGCATCGAGCAGGCGTGGAACCTCGCGCTACCGGCTGCGGCGGTGGGTTTGTCTGCCACCGTTGGCGCGGTGATGGCGTTGTTGCTGGCCTTCGCCTTGCTGGTACTGGAGCGGCACCTGGCACAAGAGAGTCCGGCGCAATGGCCAGAAGCGGGCTCGCTGGCGCAACTGACGCGGGTGGTGATTATCACTCTGGTGCTGGGCGCACTGTGTTTACTGTTCGCCAGCGAGAGTGCCGTGTGGCCGGTTCGCGTGGCCGTACTGACTGGAATCTTGCCGGGACTGGTCGCGATCGAGCTGTTATTGCGCGCCGTATTGTCACTATTCAGTCCTCGTCGCGAGCAACTCGAGCCGACCCTGCTGGCGCGCACTTTTAGCGCCGATCTGCTGCGTTGGCCGCCACAACCGTTACTCGCGTTGCAGCACGAGTTGCACAACCGTTTCGGCATCGATCTGCGCCAGATCTGGGCGTTCAGCTACATGCGCCGCGCATTTCTGCCTGTGCTGGCGCTGGTTGTGGGACTCGGCTGGCTGCTGACCGGCATTCATGAAATTCCGTTGCAAGGTCGTGGGATCTACGAGCGTTTCGGCAAACCGGTGCAGGTGTTCGCTCCCGGTTTGCACGTTGGTTTGCCGTGGCCGCTGGGACGGGTGCTGAACGTGGAAAACGGCGTCGTCCACGAACTGGCGACCAGCGTCGGCGAAAACCCGGCGCCGGTTCAGCCCGATCCTGCCGAAGGCCCGGCCCCCATGACGGCCAATCGTCTGTGGGACGCCAGTCACGTCAACGACAAGTCTCAGGTGATTGCCAGCAGCCGCGGCGAGCAGCAGAGCTTCCAGATCGTCAACATGGACGTGCGGTTTGTCTATCGCATTGGCCTGAGTGACCAGGCGGCATTGGCGGCGACCTATAACAGTGCCGATGTCCCGACGTTGATCCGCAGCACGGCCAGCCGGATTCTGGTGCACGATTTCGCTTCGCGCACGCTCGACGGTTTGCTCGGTACCGATCGGGTAGGGCTGGGTGATCAGATTGGTCGCGCGGTGCAAAACGATCTGCAAAAGCTCGACAGCGGGGTGGAGATTCTTGCCACGGTGGTTGAAGCCATTCATCCGCCGGCCGGTGCGGCCAACGCGTATCACAGCGTGCAAGCAGCGCAGATTGGTGCGCAGGCGTTAATCGCCCGTGAGCGGGGAGCGGCGGCTGAAGCGAGTAATCAGGCGCAGTTGCAGGCCAGCCTCGCCCGCGACCAGGCCAGCGCCAATGCGCGCGAAATCAATGCTTCGGCGCAGGCCGCGGAGCTGAAATTCACTGCCGAGCAAAAAGCCTACGCCAGCGCCGGCCAGGCGTTTGTTCTGGAGCAATACCTCAGTCAGCTCAGCCAAGGCTTGAGCAAAGCCAAATTGCTGGTGCTCGACCATCGTCTGGGTGGCAGCAGCAATGCGCCGACCATCGACTTGCGTACGTTTACGCTGCCGGCTGATCCATCGCCCGCGCGCACCACCGCTCAACCAGGAGTTGCCCATTGAGCCAGTCGCACACTCACGATCACCATGACCACGGCGGCCACGATCACGGCCACGGCGGGCATCACCATCATCATGGCCATCACCATCACGGTGCGCCGGAAGAAGCGGGGCCGTTCCCCTGGCGACGCATGGCTTGGGCGGCATTGCTGGTGGCGTTTGCCATCGCGGCGGCGAGTCTGGTGCAAGTGCGCTCGGGCGAGGCCACGGTCATCACCCGGTTCGGCAATCCGTCGCGTGTGCTGCTCGATCCGGGTTTGAGCTGGCGTTGGCCGGCGCCGTTTGAAGCGGCGATCCCGGTGGACCTGCGTCTGCGCACCACCTCCAGCGGCTTGCAGGATGTCGGCACGCGCGACGGTTTGCGCATCATCGTTCAGGCTTACGTGGCGTGGCAGGTGCAGGGCGATCCGGACAATGTGCAACGTTTCATGCGCGCTGTGCAGAACCAGCCGGATGAAGCGGCGCGGCAGATTCGCACGTTCGTGGGCTCGGCGCTGGAAACCACCGCCAGCAGTTTTGACCTGGCGAACCTGGTCAACACCGACGCCAGTCAGGTGCATATCGCTGATTTCGAGGCGCAACTGCGTCAGCAGATCGATCAGCAATTGCTCGCCACTTATGGTGTGCGCGTGGTGCAGGTGGGCATCGAGCGCTTGACCTTGCCGTCGGTGACGCTTACCGCCACGGTGGATCGCATGCGCGCCGAGCGTGAAACCATTGCCACTGAGCGCACGGCGATCGGCAAACGCGAAGCGGCGCAAATCCGTTCTGCGGCCGAGCGCGATGCGCGCATTGTGCAGGCGGACGCCACGGTAAAAGCCGCTGATATTGAAGCGCAATCGCGGGTTGAAGCTGCACAGATCTATGGCCGCGCCTATGCCGGGTCGCCGCAGCTGTATAACTTGCTGCGCTCGCTGGACACCCTTGGCACCATTGTTTCACCGGACACCAAACTGATTCTGCGCACCGACGCCGCCCCCTTCCGCGTACTGGTTGACGGCCCGCCCAGCGTCGACGGCAAATCCGGATCGCAGCCATGAGTAAAGAAGTTCCACGTGGAACACATGCGCTGAACAGTCCGTGGATTCAGGCAGGGCGCTTGGCGTTTTTCGCCCTGTATGCGGTGACATTGCTGGCCGCCCTGGCCTGGGCATTTTCCAATGTGCGGCAGATCGATCCGCAGAATCGCGCGGTGGTTTTGCATTTCGGTGCGCTGGATCGCATTCAGAATGCCGGTCTGTTGTTGGCCTGGCCGCAGCCATTTGAACAAGTGGTTTTGCTGCCGGCAGCGGACCGCGTGATCGAGCGCCGGATTGGCAACCTGCTGCGCAGCGCTGAGGCGGTGAAGGCAGATCGAGTCGCCTCGTTTGCGGTGCCGATCAGTGATGCGCTCGCCGGATCCGGATACCTGTTGACCGGTGATGCCGGTGTCGTGCAACTGGATGTGCGGGTTTTTTATAAGGTCACCGACCCCTATGACTTCGTGCTTCAGGGCGAACATGTGCTTCCGGCACTGGATCGCCTGGTCACGCGCAGTGCCGTGGCACTCACCGCCGCACGGGATCTGGACACCATTCTGGTCGCTCGTCCGGAGTTGATCGGCGCCGACAACCAGGCCGCCGAACGTCGCGAACGACTGCGCGGCGATCTGGTGCAAGGCATCAACAAACGCCTGGCCGAGCTTAAGGCGGGTGGGCAGGGCATCGGTATCGAGGTGGCGCGGGTCGATGTGCAATCGAGTCTGCCCGATCCGGCGGTCAGTGCCTTCAATGCGGTGTTGACCGCCAGTCAGCAGGCCGACAAGGCTGTGGCGAATGCACGTACTGATGCGGAAAAACTCACTCAGGCGGCCAATGAACAGGCCGACCGCGCGCTGCAAGTTGCACACGCTCAAGCCGGCGAGCGACTCGCCAAAGCCTCCGCCGATACCGCCACCGTATCGAGTCTGGCCAAAGCCCAACAGCAGGGCACTGACCCGCAGATGCTGTTGCGTCTGTATCGCGAACGCATGCCGAAAATTCTCGGTCAGGCTGGATCCGTGACCACGGTCGATCCGAAGGACGATTCCCGTCTGATCATTCAGGGAGCCGCAAAATGACCGCGACTACCGCTGCACCGAGCCTGTTGTCCTCGGCTGAACAACGCCGCGCCGCGCGGCAATTGACCTTGGCAATGCTCGCCTTGGGGCTGCTCGGCCTCGGTTTGATCTGGCGCTGGTTGAGCCCTGAGCAAACCGGCGTCAGCCAGTTGCTGCTCGGTTTCGCTTCTTTATTGGTTGCCGTGCCGGTGATGCGCTCGGCGTGGTTCAGCCTGCGTTACCCGAGTCTGCACGGCATCACCGATCAGTTGATTGCCCTGGCGATGCTCGGCGCCTGGGCGACCGGTGATCTGCTGACCGCAGCATTGCTGCCGATCATCATGATCTTCGGTCATGTGTTGGAGGAGCGCAGTGTCATCGGTTCCCAGGAAGCGATTCATGCGCTTGGCCAGTTGACCCGCAGCCATGCCCGCAAGGTTCAGGCCGACGGAACGATCATCGAAGTCGACAACGGCTCGCTCACATCCGGTGACACGGTCGAAGTGCGTGCCGGTGACCGTGTACCGGCAGACGGGCGGGTGTTGTCCGGCCAGGCCAGTCTCGACACAGCGTCGATTACCGGTGAGTCGGTGCCGGTAGAAGCGGGCGTCGGCATGACGGTGTTTGGTGGTGCGATCAACCTCGACGGTCTGCTGCGCATCGAAGTGACGCGCACCGGCGGTGAATCGACCCTCGGCAAAGTCATCGCGCTGATGCAAAACGCCGAGCGTTCGAAACCCCCGATCACCCGTTTGCTGGAGCGTTATGCCGGCAGCTACATGGTGCTGGTGTTGTTGTTGGCAGCGGTGACCTGGTTCATCACGCACAACGCGCAAGCGATGCTCGCGGTACTGGTGGCGGCGTGTCCCTGTGCCCTGGTGTTGTCGGCGCCGGCCACGGCGATTGCCGGTGTGGCGGTGGCGGCACGCCACGGGATTCTGATCCGCAGTTCGGCGTTCCTCGAAGAGTTGGCCGATCTGACGTCGCTGGTGGTCGACAAGACCGGCACGCTGACATACGGCACGTTGCGCTTGCAGTCGATCGACAAGCCGCGTGCCGACGCATCCATCGTTATGGCGTTGGCCGCAAGCCTCGGCGCGGCGAGCAGTCATCCGGTCAGTCGCGCGCTCGCCGGGCTGGTCAGTCAGGAAGAATGCCTGGCGCTGACGGATATCCACGAACGCCAGGGCCTCGGTGTGGTGGCGATGACCGCGCAGGGCGAAGCGGCACTCGGCCGTCCGGAGTTGTTTGCTCAACTGGGCATTACCACCACGGCCATTCCCGAGCACGATGGCCCGATCGCGGGCCTGGCCTTGAACGGTGAATTCCTCGCCTGGTTGCTGCTGGCCGATAGCGTCAAACCGGAAGCGCGCTTTGCCCTCGGTGAATTGCGCGACTTGGGTCTGGGCCGGCAACTGTTGTTGACGGGTGACCGGCAAAGCGTCGCCCACGCCCTGGCCAGGGAGGTGGGCCTGCACGAGGTTGAAGCGCAGGCGTTGCCCGAAGACAAACTCAATTGCGTGCTCAAGGAGATCGACAACGGTTTCCGGCCGATGGTGGTTGGCGACGGTATCAACGATTCGCTGGCCCTCAAGGCGGGCGTGGTGGGCGTTGCGATGGGGGCGGGTGGTGCCGATATCGCATTGGCCTCGGCGGATATTGTGCTGATCGGCAGTGACCTGCGTCGACTGGGGACTTGCGTGCGCCTGAGTCGGCAGTGCCGGCGAACCCTGCAAGTGAATGTGATCATCGGTCTGGGCTGGACGCTGGCCATCGTCGTGTTCGCTGCATTCGGCTGGCTGGGCGCCGCCGGAGCGATGATTGCCGCGCTGCTGCATAACCTCAGCACATTGCTGGTGCTGGGCAATGCCGGTCGTTTGTTGCGCTTTCAGGAGCCGCTGCTCAAGCTCAAGGAAGATGCCTGAAATTATTTTTTTCAGCCTCTGTAACGCCACAAGGGTAGGCCCTCTCTAGTGCTATGTCGGGACTGAACAACCTTCCAGCCGACAACCCCTGACGATGACCGAGGATAAAAAAATGACTATCAAGACCGCTGCTGCCGGTGCCGCTCTCGCTCTGGCTGCTGCCACAATGTTTGCCGGTGTGGCGACCAATGCGATGGCTGCCGATGCCAACGTTCACTGTTACGGTGTGAATGCCTGCAAAGGCCAGAATGACTGCAAAACCAAAGACCACGCTTGCAAAGGCATGGGCTCCTGCAAGGGCCAGGGCTTCAAGGCCATGACCCAGGCGGCGTGCGAAAAGGCCGGTGGCAAGGTCGGCGAATAACCTGACCGCCAGGTGTCGCCGCAGTGGTTAACGCCACTGCGGCCACTATCAACAGGAGTTCGCCCATGTCCGCCTCTCTTCCCTGTCTCGGTTATGGCCTGGGCTTGCGCAGCGCCTATTACCAACAGATCCTCGAACAGGCCCCTGACGTCGACTGGTTCGAAGTGATCTCGGAAAATTTCATGGTGCCGGGCGGTAAGGCCCTGTACTACCTGGACGCCATCGCCGAGCGTTATCCGCTGGTCATGCATGGCGTCTCCCTGTCCATCGGCGGGCCGCACGCCCTCGATCGCGACTACCTGATACACCTCAAACAACTGGCCGAACGGGTCAAGCCGGCGTGGATCTCCGACCACTTGTGCTGGAGCCGTGGCAACGCCCATCAACTGCATGACCTGTTGCCGTTGCCGTACACCGAAGAAAGTCTGGAATACATTGCCGGGCGCGTCGCGCAGGTGCAGGACTTTCTGCAGCGTCCACTGGTACTGGAGAACGTCTCCAGTTACGTGCGTGCCGCTTCCGATGATTTCACCGAATGGGAATTTCTCGCCGCCCTGAGCCGGGTGAGCGGCTGCGAATTGCTGCTGGACGTCAACAATGTCTACGTCAGTTCACGCAATCACGGCTTTGATCCGTGGACCTTCATTCAGCAGTTGCCGGCCGACAAGATACGTCAGCTGCATCTGGCGGGGCACAGCGATTATGGCGACTACGTGATCGACACACACGATCATCCGGTCAGCGATCCGGTCTGGGCGATGTATCAACGTACGCTGCAACACCTCGGCCCGGTGGCCACCCTGCTGGAACGCGACGATCACTTTCCGCCGTTCGACGAACTGCTTGATGAATTGCACAAGGCTCGTGAATTGGCGGCAATGGTCCTGCAGGGGAGCACGCAATGCGCCTGAATGACTGGCAGTTGGCGTTCGAAGCATTTCTGCTGGATGAGGCCGTCGCCGATCCGGCACTGGTCGACTCGCTTATCGGCGGCCCGACGCTGGATGTCGATACCGGTCTGGCGATTTACCACAACGCTTACCGAGCGCGACTGCTTGAGGTGCTGCGCAGCGACTTCCCGACGATCTGGCACTGGCTGGGCGACGAAGAATTCGACCTGCTGGCCAGCGCCTACCTGCGCCAACATCCTTCGACACATTACAGCCTGCGCTGGCTGGGCAAAGGCTTCGAAGGGTTCATCCGCGAACATCTGGTGCTGGCACAGAGTGCGCCGTTGGCTGAATTGGCAGCGCTTGAGTGGGCCTTTACGCTGGCCTTTGATGCGCCCGCAGGCGCGCCTTCAAGCATCGAGACAATGGCGACGCTGGCACCTGAAGAATGGCCTGGGTTGCGATTCAAACCGACCCCTTCATTGCAATGGTTTGAGTGTCGGTTCAACAGCCTTGCGCAATGGCGTGCGGTGAAGGAGCAAAGCGCTTTCCCTGCCAGCGTCAGCCTTGCGACGCCTCAGATCTGCCTGATCTGGCGAAAGGGTCTGGTCAGTCATTACCGCAGCCTGCCATCTGCCGAAGGCGAAGCGCTGAACGGGGTGCTTAACGAGAACTGGAGCTTCTCTGAACTGTGCGCACAGTCAGCAGTCACTTATGGTGAGGGCGCGCCACTTCAAGCCGTCACCTGGTTGAAACAGTGGGTACAGGATGGCTTGCTGGAGCGTCTGCAATCATAGTTTCGGCTAATTAATTCGATAGCCTGCTATTTTTTCAGGATGGTCTACCCTCAGATCAGACGTCTGAAACAAGGGGGATTTTCCATGCTCGCGCAACTTCCACCGGCCTTACAGAATCTGCAGTTACCGCTTCGTCTGCGGCTCTGGGACGGCCATGAAATCAATCTGGGGCCGGCGCCCAGCGTCACCATTGTGGTCAAGGACCCGCAGATGGTCAGCCAGTTTACTCATCCAAGTCTCGACGCGCTGGGGGCGGCGTTCATCGAGGGCAAACTGGAACTGGAAGGCTCGATCAGCGAGGTCATCCGGGTCTGCGATGAGTTGAGCAGCGCGTTGCTCGATGAAGACGAAGACAGTCAGCCGGTGCGTTCCGTGCACGACAAGGAGACTGACGCTAAATCCATTTCCTACCACTACGACTTGTCCAATGCGTTCTACCAGCTCTGGCTGGACAGCGACATGGCGTATTCCTGCGCGTATTTCGAAACGGGCAGTGAAACCCTCGAGCAAGCGCAACAAGCCAAGTTCCGTCACCTGTGCCGCAAGCTGCGTTTGCAGCCGGGCGACTATCTGCTGGATGTCGGCTGCGGTTGGGGGGGGCTGGCGCGTTATGCCGCGCGGGAGTTCGGTGCCAAGGTGTTCGGCATCACCCTGAGCAAGGAACAATTGGAACTGGCCCGTGAACGGGTTAAAGCCGAAGGGCTGGAAGACCAGGTCGAACTGCAGTTGCTCGATTACCGCGATTTGCCGCAGGACGGGCGCTTCGACAAGGTGGTCAGTGTTGGCATGTTCGAACACGTCGGTCACGCCAATCTTGCCGAGTATTGCAAGACCCTGTTTGGCGCGGTGAAGGAGGGTGGACTGGTGATGAACCACGGGATCACCGCCAAGCACACGGACGGTCGTCCGGTGGGGCGCGGTGCCGGGGACTTCATCGAGAAGTACGTGTTTCCCAACGGCGAGCTGCCGCACCTGGCGATGATTTCGGCCGAGATCAGCGAGGCTGGGCTTGAGATCATCGACGTCGAAAGTCTGCGCCTGCATTACGCGCGCACACTGGATCACTGGAGCGAGCGCCTGGAGGACAACCTCGAAGCGGCGGCGAAACTGGTGCCCGATCAAGCGTTGCGCATCTGGCGTCTGTACCTGGCCGGTTGTGCGTACGCGTTCGCTCGCGGCTGGATCAATCTGCACCAGATCCTCGCCGTCAAGGCGCATCCGGATGGCAGCCATGAACTGCCATGGACACGGGAAGATATCTACAATCCATGACGCCAGTGCGCCTTTTGCCTTACGGCAAAGGGCTCAAAGAATCGGTGAAATGAGCCGGGCGATCCGCATGCCGACCTGTTGCAGGCGGTGGATCTCCCGGCTTTCTTCTTTGGCGACCTCATAGGATTGCTCGAAATCCTGATTGAGCATGTGTTCCACACTGGTGGCGAAGTCGCTATCGACGGTCAGCAACATCACTTCGAAATTCAGCCGGAATGAGCGGTTGTCCAGGTTGGCGCTGCCGATCGCACTGATCTCGCTGTCGATCAGCACCACTTTTTGATGCAGGAATCCGGGTTCATAACGAAATACCCGCACACCGGCGCGTACCGCTTCAAAGGCGTAAAGGCTGGACGCCGCGTAGACGATCCGGTGATCGGGCCGCGATGGCAGTAACAAGCGCACATCGACGCCGCGTAATACTGCCAGGCGTAACGCGGCAAATACCGCTTCGTCAGGAATGAAATAGGGGCTGGTGATCCATACTCGCTCTGTCGCGGCGTGAATGGCTTCGACGAAAAACAGCGAACAGGTTTCGTAGGCATCTGCCGGGCCGCTGGCCAGCAATTGGCAGAGCACGCCATCGTCCGGGTATTCATCCGGCAAAATCAGCGGCGGCAAGGCCCGTGCGGCCCAGAACCAGTCTTCGGCAAAGGATTCCTGCATGCACGCCACCACCGGACCGCGTACTTTCACATGGGTGTCACGCCACGGTGCCAGCGGTGGCTTCTCTCCCATGTATTCATCGCCGACGTTATGTCCGCCGACAAAACCGACTACACCATCGACCACGACGATTTTGCGGTGGTTGCGGAAGTTGACCTGAAAGCGGTTGAGCCAGCCACTGCGGGTGGCAAACGCCTTGACCTCGACGCCGCCGTCGCGCAATGCCTGCACATAGCTGTGGGGCAGGGCGTGGCTGCCGATGCGGTCGTAGAGCAAATGAATCGCCACGCCGTCGGCGGTTTTCTTCAGCAGCAGATCGCGCAGGCGCTGACCGAGGCGATCATCGTGGATGATGAAGAACTGGATCAGCACGGCTTCCTTCGCGTGTTCGATGGCCTGGAAGATTGCGTCGAAGGTGGCCGTGCCGTTCACCAACAACTGCACCTCGTTGTTCGCCAGACACGGCATGCGTCCCAGTTTGGGCATGGCGCGCAATGAGGTATAGGCGTTCGAGGCGCGAGCAGCCAGCGCTTCTTCGACCCACGGCCGCCAGTTCAGCTCGGAAATCGCCTGACGCATCTGTTCGTTGGCCTGGCGTCGCGCCTTGATGTAACCATCGAAAGTGCTGCGACCGAAGACCAGGTAGGGAATCAGCGTCAGGTAGGGGATGAAGATCAGCGACAATGCCCAGGCGATCGAGCCTTGGGCCGTACGCACGGTGAGCACCGCATGTACGGCGGCAATCAATCCGAGGGTATGTATCAGAGCGATGAGATAACCGAAAATGTGCGGTCCAAAATAATCCATGGGGCAGCCTTGCTCCGGAAGATTTAATGCTTAACAGACCATGTTCTGTTGCGAATGTCGCTATTTAATTGGTGCATGAACCGAAGCAATCGGCCGACGTCTAACGGCCACTACTGATCAGGAGTTTTTCGATGAACGTTCGTCTGCTGGGTTTGGCGCTGGGCCTGGGTTTGGCATTGCCGGTGATTGCGCAAGCGCAGATGTTGCAGCCAGGGCTGTGGGAAATGACATCGAGCAACGTCAAAGTCGATGATCAGCCGATGGATGTGCAGTCGATCCTCGGCCAGATTCAAGGCCAGATGACCCCGCAACAGAGGGCGGCCCTGGAAAAGAACGGTATCAATATTGGCGGTAAAGGCATTCGTGCCTGCCTGACGCCGCAACAGGTGGCAACCAACGATATCCCGTTGGCTGATCCGCAATCAGGTTGCAAGCAACAGATCACCGAGCGCAACGGCAACCAGTGGAAATTCCGCTTCAGTTGCCCGAAAGCCCAGGGCACGGGCGTGGCAACGTTCCAAAGCGATCGGGAGTTCACCACGGTAGCCAACGGCACGTTCAATGCCATCGGGATCAACCAGAAGGGCAGTCTGGAGACCCGCGCCGTGTGGTTGGGCCAGGATTGCGGCGCGGTTAAACCAAGAGCTTAAAAACATCGCGGGCAAACCCGCTCCCACAAGGTTCTGCTGTGGACATCAATGTTGTGTTCACCGGTGCAACCTGTGGGCGCGGACTTGCCCGCGATCGCGTCTTGTCAGTCACTGAATGCCTCAGCGCAAGAATCGCAACGCCAACCCTCGACACCCGTCATGCACCCGGTCGTCCCGCCACGCAATCTGCCCCGAAACAATTGTCGTATTCACCCGATGCCGAAAGCGGCGACCGGCAAACGGCGTCCATCCACATTGCGACAGAATCGGTTGCCGAGACACCTCCAGCGTCTGCGGTTCAATCAACACCAGATCTGCCCAATATCCCTCTCGCAAATAACCGCGATCCGGAATGGCAAACAGATCCGCCACCCGGTGACTGGTCTTCGCCACCAGCGTGGTGATCGGCAAGACAGCGTCCGCCACCAGCTCCAGCAAGGCGGGCAGGGCGTGTTGCACCAACGGTAATCCCGATGGCGCCTCGCTGTAAGGTCGCTGCTTTTCCTGCCAGGTATGCGGCGCATGATCGCTGCCGATGACATCCAGCCGCTGGCTGTTCAACGCGGCGCGCAATGCATCACGGTCGGCGGGGGTTTTGATCGCCGGGTTGCATTTGATCAGGTTGCCCAGCGTTGGGTAGTCACGATCATCGAACAGCAGATGGTGCAGGCAGACTTCGGCGGTGATGTGCTTTTGCGCCAGTGGTTTGTCTTCGAACAGTTCGAGTTCACGTGCGGTGGTGAGGTGCAAAACGTGCAGGCGCGTGCCATGACGCTTGGCCAGGTCCACGGCCAGTGACGAGGAGCGATAGCAGGTCTCGGCATTGCGGATCAGTGCATGGGCATCCGGCGGCAGATGTGCACCGAACCGTTTGCGCAGGTTGGCCGCATTGGCGTCGATGCTCGGCGTGTGTTCGCAGTGTGCCAACAGAAGGGTCGGCACCTCGGCGAACAGCCGTTCGAGGATTTGCGGGTCATCCACCAGCATGTTGCCGGTGGACGCGCCCATGAACACTTTCACCCCGGCCACCTCACTCGGATTGAGCGCCGCCACCGTGTCGAGATTGTCCTGACTCACGCCAAAGTGAAAACCGTAGTTGGCCACCGAACTCATCGCTGCCCGGCGCTTTTTGTCCGCCAGCGCTTCGAGGGTGAGGGTGGCCGGTTGGGTATTGGGCATGTCCATGAAACTGGTGATGCCACCGGCAACCGCCGCGCGGGACTCGGTATATAGGCTGCCCTTGGCTGGCGCACCCGGCTCACGAAAATGCACCTGATCATCAATCATGCCAGGCAGTAGCCACTGACCGTTGGCGTCGATTTCCACCGCCGCGTTTTCGCCTTCGATGCTGCGGGCGATCTTGACGATGCGTCCGTTGCCAACCAATAAGTCGCCGTCGAACTCACGCCCTTCGTTGACCAGTCTGGCATTGCGAATCAGCACGCTGCTCATGGTTCAGAACTCGTTCTGCAAGGCTTTGTAGCCACGTACCAGATCGACATTAGTGCGCGCCACGTCTTCGGAAAACTCCGAGGCGCTGACGCTCACCGGTGGGAACTGCGAGAGATCGGTCTTCGGCCCGATGCGGGTGGTGGAGGGCACGTAGAACGCGTCGGGCAGATCGCGCCCGTCGACCACCGAGTTGTGCCGAACCACGCAGCCGTTGCCGACCACGCAGTTGAACAGCACGCTGTTGAAACCGATGAACACGCGGTCGCCGACCACGCATGGGCCATGCACGATCGAGCGGTGGGCGATGGAACTGAACTCGCCGATGGTCACCGCCGCGCCGGATTTGGAGTGGATGACCACGCCGTCCTGGATATTCGAATTGGCGCCGATGGTGATCGGGTCCATGGCGCCGCTGGCGTCGACTTCGTCGGCGCGGATCACGGCGTAGGGGCCGACGAAGACGTTCTCGCCGATGATCACCTTGCCGCAGATGATTGCGGTCTTATCGACGTAGGCCGATTCGGCAATCACGGGCAGATCGCCGGACGGGTTTTTGCGGATCATGCTAAGGGCTCCGTAATGATGTGGACGTAGTCGCCGTCGATGGCGTTGTAGAAGCAGGTCGGCCGACCGGTGTGGCAGGCCGGACCTTGCTGGTCGACGATCAGCAAGACCGCGTCGCCGTCGCAATCCAGGCGTGCTTCCACCAGATGTTGCCAATGACCGGAGCTTTCGCCCTTGCGCCACAACCGCTGACGTGAGCGCGACCAGTAGCAGACCTGCCCGGTGCCCAGGGTTTCCTTGAGGGCCTGGCGGTTCATCCAGGCCAGCATCAACACCTCGCCGCTGCCATGTTGCTGGGCGATGGCGGCGATCAGGCCATCGCTGTTCCACGGCAGGGCATCGAGCACGGGTTCGAGGGGAAAGCGGCTGCCGACGGCAGCCCCTTCCA
>OFQU01000163.1_pt1 | contig 14787 bp, 13 predicted proteins | sample 1542981 | NCBI WGS metagenome assembly OFQU01 (sample SAMN07774233, study PRJEB24372) | wastewater metagenome | isolation source: Exp Tend CN 90WW | collected 2016-02
TAAAACTCAAAGTATCAGTATAGGTCGACGGGTTGCCTTGAGCATCTGCAATGTGTTTGAGTGTGACTTCATAAGTATGTTGTTTCATTCTGTTTTCCTAGAGACGTGCAATATTCACTGCTGCTTGATCGATTTGTTCTGCAATAACACGAATTTGTTCAGCGCTCAGCTCACTGTGTTGTATCTTGAGCTTTAAGGAAGCTTTGAGGTTTTCCATCGCACGTTTAATATCAAGATATTGTTCATTATTTTGAATTTGTTTACGCGTATCGAAACGAGATAAAATCTTTTCCACATTTGCTTGCTCAACCCCAAGTTGCCCGACCCCCAAGGCCGTTATCCGGTATTGCTTGCGTTGAGCATCATCTAACGCGACCTGAACAAACTGTTGCTCTTCCAAATAATTCAAGGTTGGATAGATCGTTCCTGCACTTGGGCAATAGCCCCCTCCCACAATTTCACCCACCTCTTTAATGAGGTCATAGCCATATTTAGGCGCCAATGAAATGAGATGTAAGGCTAAAAGTTTCATCTGACCCGCTTCAAATAGGCGCTGTTTACGTAACACTGGCGCTATTTCCAAATGAGTAAAGGATTCAACTTTTTGTGTTCTAGACATATCTAAGATACAACTTTAAATCATTAAGATATATCTTAAATAATTTTTTAATGATTGCAACCTCAAATCTTGAAATAGAACATCAGAATTTATAATCAAATAGGTAAACGTGAAGGAGTACTTGATCTTTTTAGATAAGATTGCTGAACAGTTGTAATACCGCTAAAATTTAACCTCTGTTTGCATGCTCACACCCTCAAGCAAACTCTGACAAAACTCCTAAAATTCAGAATTAAATTAAAATGACAGATCAACTTAGAAAAAAATTTGAAAACCTACAACTCAATGCTGGGCAAGGCAAGATCAGTGCATTTCTTTCTGTTTCCTTAGGCTTTTTGGGTATTTTTGCTGCTTTATGTTTTTTATTTCCCACTGTGCTCACCACACCAGAGCTACGCCCGCTATATAGCAAACACTATGATGTTTTCTACTATACCTTACTGTTTGGCATTGTAATCAGTGCTGGCTTTGGTACCTATAGTGCGACCATTAAACAGAATAAATATGGTTTTTATGGTTTGTGTATCACCATTTTAGCGGCTATTTTAGGCTGTGGGCTGATCAAAGCACCGACATTGCCTGCTCTACCCTTTTATGCAGGTTTTGATTATTTCGTTATTACCTTAATCATCCTTGCTTTAGTTTTCATACCACTTGAAGGATTCTTTGCAAAGAACACTGAACAGAAAATTCTGCGCGTTGGCTGGGTCACAGACATGAAATATTTCATGTTTAGCCATATTGGCATTCAGCTTTTTTCGTTTTTAACGGTCATGCCTATTCAGTATTGGATCACACATATTCCCAATAACCCGATTGTGCCTTATGTGCAGGCGCAGCCAATTTGGTTGCAGTTTATTGAGTTATTGATTGTGGTGGACTTCACCACCTATTGGTTACACCGTGCGATGCATGAAGTGAACTTTTTATGGCGCTTTCATGCCATTCACCATTCAACGGAACAAATGGACTGGCTAGCCTCTTCACGCTTACACATCGTTGAAGTGTTAATGACCCGTTTTATCGCAACCTTACCAATTTTCTTGTTAGGTTTTCATACGTCTGCTGTCTTTGCTTATTTGGTCTTTATTTCTTTCCATGCCATTTTTATTCACTCCAACGTGCGTTTCCGCTTTCCCTATCTGCGCTGGCTGATCGCAACACCTGAGTTTCACCATTGGCATCATTCTTCTGAAAAGCCTGCGATTGATAAAAATTATGCAGCCTTTATTCCACTTTATGACGTGATTTTTAAATCGATTTACATGCCTAATCATTTGGCCAGTGTATATGGCACAGTCGGCTATAAAATTCCAAACAGTTTTGTGAAGCAATTTACTTGGCCATTTAAACGTTATGTGAATAAACTGAAAAAGCGCTTAAACAAAGATAATGAGACTTCCTAACAAAACCAATCGATTAACAATCTCAATAATTAAAGCTTGTCTAATCCCTCACCAAAATAGAAAACCTGTATCTCCGCAGGTTTTCTTTCATTTTCCAAGCTTTGTAGATCGAACTTAAATTACGCTCGCCCTTTAAATTCTTTTACCATACGATCACTCACGTCTTCTGGATAACAAAGTGGCGAGCACCACCGACTCGATTGTAAGCACTACGTTTACCACACCGACTTCCATTTCTTGCAGTATTGTAAGGACAATTTCCCGAATACGTTTGTATCGATTGTTGAATAATTTCCTTCTTAATCGCTTCATCACTTTGCGTAGCCTGTTTAGCATCAGCAGCAAAAGTTAAAGTTAAAGTTAAACCAATAAATAATAATATTTTTTTCATAATACCCCTCTACAAAAGAGGCATTCTATAGCACTGAATTTTTATTGAAATATCACATTATTTATTTGAATAATATTTATCCATCTAAAATAGAAATAAAAAACCCACCTTACGGTGGGTTCCTTCAAATCAGCTCAATCTCTTATAGGCGAACCAATTCCACAATTTTATCAGCTAGCTCTTCAACCGCATCTTGAGTGAATGCGACATCTGTACCGTCGACAAGGTCAGTCACCACAACCACACCTGTTTCACGTACTAATGCAACCTGATCAGCAGTTAGACCTGCTTTCGCAATTGCAACCACACCTTGTTGAATTAACAAGGTTTCAAGTGCTTGTGCATTTTCTAGGGCTTTCGCAGAGACAGTTACCGCAGCAGGTTTTTGACCTAAACGTGCAGCACGGTCTTCCGCTGTGACAGGGTTGCTATGCGCAGACCATTCCACAGACTCTTCCACCATACCCGCACCAATCGTCACGTTGTTTAAACGGTCGATGAAGATAAACGAACCTGTATAACGACTGTCTTGGTAGCGATCAAATACGACAGGCGCATCAAACTCAACGGTAACATGAGCAATAGCATTCAGCTCAAGGCTATCGACTTGTACCTTTTCCAATGTATTGACATTGGTACGGTAGTTAATTGCAGTGACTTTTGCAGGAACAGTTTGCGTACCCACTTTTAAGTTATACAACTTACCAATCACCAGCGGTTGATCTGCCATCCAAACCACAGTGGCATTCACTGAACGTGAAATTTCTGGCGCAGCTTGATCCGCACGCACAAGTACGTTACCACGCGAAATATCAATTTCGTCATTCAGCGTCAACGTTACGGCTTGACCTGCAACGGCACGCTCTAAGTTCCCATCATAAGTAACGATTTCTTTAACCGTCGACGACTTACCTGATGGTAAAGCCACGATTTTGTCACCTACCGATACATCACCTAGCGCAACCGTACCGCAGAAACCACGGAAGTCGAGGTTTGGACGGTTCACATATTGCACAGGGAAACGGAAATCGTTGGTCACTGAACTGCGGTTAATTTCCACAGACTCAAGCGTACCCATTAACGTTTCGCCTGTATACCATGGCGTATTTGGTGATTTATTGACAACGTTATCACCATTCAATGCTGAAATAGGCGTAAAGATAATGTTGTTTGGCTTACGGTCACCCAATTGCGCCACAAAACCTGCATACTCCGTCTGAATTTCATTGAAGCGCGCTTCAGAAAATTCAACCAAGTCCATTTTGTTAATCGCAACAATAATGTTCTTAATGCCAAGTAAGCTTGCAATATAAGTATGGCGACGCGTCTGAGTTTGTACACCATAGCGCGCATCAATCAAGATAATCGCAAGATCACAGGTTGACGCACCAGTCGCCATGTTACGCGTGTATTGCTCATGTCCTGGCGTGTCGGCAATGATGAACTTACGTTTTTCAGTTGAGAAATAACGATAAGCAACATCAATGGTAATACCCTGCTCACGTTCAGCTTGTAGACCATCTACAAGGAGTGCTAAGTCAGGTGCATCGCCTGTCGTACCGACTTTTTTAGAGTCACGAGTTACTGCTTGCAATTGATCTTCATAAATCAATTTTGAATCGTAAAGCAAACGGCCAATTAAAGTTGACTTACCATCATCGACGTTACCGCAAGTCAGAAAACGCAATAAGTCTTTATTTTCATGTTGTTTTAGATAGCCCAAGATATCTTGGCTAATCAGTTCTGATTGATGAGACATTGCTCAAAACTCCACATATTCTTTAGAAATCGGTTTTTAATCTCTTTAATCCCTCTAAATCTCCCTTTGTTAAGGGAGACTTTCCCCTTCACAAAAGAAGGGCTTTTCTCCTCTCTTGGAAAAAGATGAGCAGCACTGCTGCGCAAGGGGAGAGATTTATCAACAGTTAGAAATAACCTTCTTGCTTTTTCTTCTCCATCGAGCCCGCTTCATCATGGTCAATCATACGACCTTGACGTTCAGAGCTGGTTGCAAGCAACATTTCTTGGATAATTTCAGGTAAGGTATTTGCCGTTGACTCCACTGCACCCGTAAGTGGGTAACAACCAAGTGTACGGAAACGTACCGATTTCATTTGTGGAACTTCGCCTTCTTTTAAAGGCATACGTTCATCATCAACCATAATCAGAGTACCACTACGCTCAACCACAGGACGTTCTGCAGCTAAATAAAGTGGAACCAATGGAATGCTTTCCAAGTAGATGTATTGCCAAATATCAAGCTCAGTCCAGTTTGATAGTGGGAATACACGAATACTTTCACCTTTGTTCACTTTACCGTTGTAAAGATTCCAAAGTTCAGGACGTTGGTTTTTTGGGTCCCAACGGTGTTTCGAGTCACGGAATGAATAGACACGTTCTTTCGCACGTGATTTTTCTTCATCACGACGTGCACCACCAAATGCCGCATCAAAACCATATTTATCAAGTGCTTGTTTTAAGCCTTGAGTTTTCATAATGTCGGTATATTTTGAGCTACCATGGTCAAATGGGTTTATGCCCGCATCTTTCCCTTCTTTGTTTTGATGTACGATCAAATCAAAACCATGGGTTTTTGCCATGTTGTCGCGGAAAGCAATCATGTCTTTAAATTTCCAGCCCGTATCTACATGCAGAAGCGGAAATGGAAGCTTGGCAGGATAGAACGCTTTAAGCGCCAGATGCAGCATCACTGCTGAATCCTTACCAATAGAATAAAGCATTACTGGGTTTTCAAACTCAGCAGCTACTTCGCGGATAATATGAATACTCTCAGCTTCAAGCTGTTTAAGATGAGTAAGTCTTTCCTCATTTAATGACATTGACAGCACCAACTCACAAAAATCGTGTACTTATTACACTTTTAAAAATATATATTCATTATAAAGATTTAGTTATACACACTATTGCTTGTTTTATTATATTTATATGCAAAAACCTCATATAAAACAAAATTGATAAGCTCTATAAGTTTTATTCAACAATCATAAATCCCTAAATAAACTCAAATATTACATCAACTTCATTCAAAGTATTCAGCCTATTTACCAATTCACCCTTCAATTTTCCTCTAATTTTCTGCTAGGTAATACATCTACAAATACCTAAAGTCGGTTTCATTTAGGTTCTATGTATATGACTTATCAAACTCGCAACCTACAAGACTAAAAATAACAGCCAATACAGAACAGCTTGTTGATTGTATATATCAACATGATAGCAAAGAAAGTTAAGCTAATTGCACGAGCCATAAAAAACCCGCAATCAATGCGGGCTTTTATGTTCATATCAACTTAGTTTTTATGACGCATGTGTGGGAACAGAATCACATCACGAATACTTGCTGCATTAGCGAATAACATGACTAAACGGTCAATACCGATACCCTCACCCGCTGTCGGCGGTAAACCATACTCAAGTGCTTCAACAAAGTCTGCATCGTAGTGCATTGCTTCGTCATCACCTGCGTCTTTTTCTGAAACCTGAGCTTGGAAACGTTCAGCTTGGTCAATCGGGTCATTCAACTCAGAGAAACCATTCGCAAGCTCGCGACCACCAATAAAGAACTCAAAACGGTCAGTAATGTGTGGGTTATGATCATTACGACGCGCCAATGGCGAAGTTTCAGCTGGATATTCAGTAATGAAAGTCGGTTGGCGTAGCTGAGTTTCAACAGTTTCTTCAAATACGATGGTTTGAAGTTTGCCCAAACCAAAACCTGGTTTCACCTGCTCTTTCAGTTCTTCTTGTACAAATTTTGCCAAGAATTCACGGTCATTGACATTTTCAGGCGTGAACTGTGGGTTGTGTGCAAGAATGGCATCAAACATTGAAATTTTCTTGAATGGCCCTTTGAAGCTATACACTTCTTCACCATAAGGCACATCAGTTGAACCCAAAATGTCCAGCGCTAAGCGCTCAAGCATATTTTCGGTAAGTTCCATCAAGTCTTTATAGTCTGCATAAGCTTGATAGAATTCAATCATGGTGAATTCTGGGTTGTGACGCGTCGAAACACCTTCGTTACGGAAGTTACGGTTAATTTCAAACACACGCTCAAAACCACCAACCACCAAACGTTTTAAGTAAAGCTCAGGCGCAATACGTAAGAAAAGTGGCATATCCAAAGCATTATGATGTGTTTCAAATGGACGCGCTGATGCTCCACCCGGAATCACATGCATCATCGGTGTTTCTACTTCCATGAAGCGTTGTTCAGTTAAGAATGCACGAATGCCTGAAACCACTTTGGCACGGATTTCAAAAGTCTTACGTGTTTCTTCGTTCACAATCAGGTCAAGATAACGCTTACGATATTTAACTTCAGTATCGTTTAGACCATGGAATTTATCTGGAAGTGGACGAAGCGACTTGGTTAAAAGCTCAAAGTGTTCGATATGTACATAAAGGTCACCCTTACCTGAACGACCAATATAACCTTTCACCGCGATAATATCGCCAAGATCTAAACTCTTAATAGTTTCTAGGGTTTCTGGTGCTAACTCTTTACGCGCCACATATAACTGGATACGACCCGTCATATCTTGGATCACGATGAATGAACCGCGGTTCAACATCACACGGCCCGCTACAGACACATAAACATGCTCTGCTGCTTCAATTTCTTCTTTGCTTTTGTCTGCAAATTGATCTTGTAAGTCTTGCGCATAATGTTCACGTTTAAAGGTGTTTGGCCATGGGCTAGTGCCCGTTTGTTTGGCTTGATCTTCAATCTGCTTTAACTTGGCATGACGCTGTGCAATTAAATCGTTTTCGGAAATGGCTTGTTCAGAAGTCGATTGAGCGTTTTGTTGCGTCATCTCTGCCTCGTATATGTATTAAAAAACGGAAGTTGCATAGCATAGCAGAATTCCAGACGAATGAGCATCATCAAAAACCACGCGGTATATAAAAAAGTATACATCCTGTTTATTTCAGAGCTAAGACACCCACCGTATAAAAGGTCTGTCTATTTCTTAGACCAAAAGCTAACTTCATTTCACAGTCAATCCCTCTACAATGGACATTATAAATCGTGGAAAAGTAAACTTTTCTCCACTCATAAAATAATTTAGTTTTTTAATTGAATGATAAATCATGAGCAGATGCGAATCTAAGATTTTGTTTTTGCATGGATTAGACTCCTCTCGCGAGTCCACTAAGTTCCATGCCATTGATGCAAAGCAGAAATTTTGTATCGATATCGATTATCGCTATCTCAATTTTTCTACCGTAGCCAGTTTCTACGACGATATTATTGAAAAAATAAAACCTGAGATTATTGTTGGACATTGTATTGGTGCATATTGGGCATTGAAAATGTCGCTGCTACATCAAATTCCGTGTGTAATTGCTAACCCACGCTTAGCCCCTGACTTTCGTGATGATTACCCCAGTATTGATGAGACTGACTTAGACCACAATGTACCGCAAGTGGCCTACTTGGAGCTGGGAGATGAATTAATTGATATGTATGCAGCACAGGAAGTTTTAGAAAATTATATGTTAATTCAAGCGGTTGAAGGTGGGCATCACCGACTACTTAAACCTGAAAATATTAATCAACTGATTGAACATCTAGAACAACAATATTTATATAAATAAAAAAAGCCTTGGATGTCCCAAGGCTTTTTAATGTGCTTACGCAGCAACAGATTCTGGTTTCGACTTGTCATCTAACACTGACCAAATCTTTAAACCTAAGTCAGGATGCAAATCAGGCAAATCAAGAAAAATACTAGCACCGAGCACTTCATGGTTACATTTTGCCACCAGCTGTTTAACCGCTTTTAATGTCCCGCCTGTCGCTAAAACGTCATCTACAATAATCACTTTTTGCGATGGAGTATTGGCAGCCATTTCTAAACGGTCTAAACCATATTCCAAACTATAACCTACACCCACCACCGGTGGTGGCAGCTTGCCTGCTTTACGTACCAACAATAAACCCTTACCTAAACGTTGTGCCAATAAGCTCGCAAGCACAAAACCACGCGCTTCTACAGCAACAAAACTGTCTACTTCCGCCAACTGTTCAGCAGGAATACTTGCAATTAACGCGTCGGTTAAAGGCTCAATATTGCTGATAAACAATGGTGTTAAATCGAAGAAGCAAATCCCAGGGTTTGGAAAATCTTGGACCGTACGAATGTGCGACCACAACGTTGTAGACAAGTTGTTCATAGGAGATCAATAAAATTTGAAAAGGAATAGATAAATTTTACAGCTTTATCTGTGAAAAAAACAGTCAAGTACTGGCTATGCAGCCAACTGAACAACCAAAATATTTATGTAAGTTATTGTTTTCAATTAAATCATTTATTTAATAAATATTAGGTATAGATGTACTCAATGATAAAATAGCAATTTAATTCTACATTTGCATCACGACCATAGTCTATATTTTTAAGGATTTTAAAAGACTAGCCGATTGAAAAACACATCTTTTTGACTTGCAATCATCTATATCTTTCACACTTTTGCAAAATACAATCTGGTTTTAAATGATACGTTTTGTCCTGATCATCGCTTTTAGTCGATAGATTCAATCATTAAACTCCGATATTTACTTTACATTCGTATTAGAACTGCGTAAAAATTTAGATTAGCGAAGTATGCTAACAACTCAGATGAATAGCAGCTTGCGTAATGGATTATTTTGCTGAACCCTTTCTTGTTCAGCGTTTTGGAGAGTCAAATGAAGAAGTATCAATGCATCGTTTGTGGATGGATTTATGACGAAGCAGAAGGTTGGCCACAAGATGGCATCGTGGCGGGAACGAAATGGGACGATATCCCTGACGATTGGACTTGCCCAGATTGTGGCGTGTCAAAAATCGATTTTGAAATGGTTGAAATCTAATTCATAGTGTTAAAGACCATGCAGCATGGTCTTTTTTTACGTCTTTTAAATAATCTCTGGAGAACCTTATGCATCCCATCGTCATCATTGGCTCAGGTATGGCAGGCTATGCTGTAGCACGTGAATTTCGCAAGCTGAACCCTGAACAAGAGCTGCTTATGCTATGTGCAGATGATGCGACTAATTATGCCAAACCAACGTTGTCCAATGCCTTTGTTGCCAACAAAGCGCCTGAACAAATTGCTTTGGGTGATGCAGAGAAAATGGCAACACAACTGAAAATGCAGATTGTCACGCATACTTGGGTAAAAGAAATTCATGCTGAACAACAGCAGTTAACCCTTGTTAAAGATGGCGCTGAATCTACACAGCCTTACTCTCAATTGGTTTTAGCGGTAGGTGCAAACCCAATTCGCTTAGCCATTGCGGGCGATGGAAGCAATGACATTCAAGTTGTAAACAATCTAGACGACTATAAAACCTTCCGTGCAGAACTTGAAAAGCGTGCAGACAAACGTGTAGTCATTTTAGGTGCAGGTCTCATCGGCTGTGAATTTGCCAATGATTTACAACATACAGGCCATCAAGCTACCGTCATCGACTTGGCAAACCAGCCTTTGGGTCGTTTATTGCCAGCGCATGTTTCAAGTGCCTTTAAAGAAAACCTTGAAGCAACGGGTATTCATTTTGTCCTTGGCACCACAGTTGAAAAAGTGTCTAAAATTGAAAATGGTGACTATGTTGTGACCTTAGCCAATGGTCAGTCTTTGGTCGCAGATGTAGTGTTATCTGCGATTGGCTTACAACCAAGCATTTCCCTTGCAAAAGAAGCAGATATTCAAACTAGCCGTGGGATTTTGACCAATGCACAACTTGAGACCAATCAGCCGCATATCTACGCGGTCGGAGATTGTGCTGAAGTCAATGGACTCTTGCTGCCTTATGTCATGCCGATCATGCAGCAAGCACGCGCTTTAGCGAAAACCTTAAATGGCGAGACCACTGCGGTGCATTACCCTGCTATGCCTGTAGCAGTTAAAACACCTGCTACGCCGCTCACTGTTTTACCTGCACCAATTGATGCAGAGGTGAACTGGGAAACTGAAGAGTTAGATGATGGCATGATTGCCAAAGCCCTAGACAGTCAAGGCACACTTCGCGGCTTCGTACTGCTTGGAGCAACCGCAGCGAAACAACGTTTAGCATTAACAAAACTGGTTCCAGACTTGATTCCAGCACACGTTTAGAGTTTAAATAAAAGGACATTTATAACAATAGATGTCCTTTATGTGAGGATTACAATAATGAATAGCGCACTCCAATATAATCTTTCACCCTATACCTCTTTCATGCGCGAAACCAAAGTCGACTTAGGCAATGGTATTGAACTCCATGTCGAAATCGGTGGCGAAGACCATCATCCGACCATTGTTTTAATCATGGGCTTAGGAGCACAGCTCTTATTTTGGCCTGATTTCTTCTGTAAATCTCTGATTGATCAAGGATTCCGTATCATTCGCTTTGATAACCGCGATATTGGTTTATCTTCAAAAATTAAACATCAAGGTCCACGCTTAAACACCTTCAAACTGATGGGGCGTTTTGCTTTAGGTTTAGATAACCGTGGTGCACCTTATGACTTATATGACATGGCTGACGATGTAGCACTACTCTTAGACCGTTTAGGTTTAGATGAAAGCTATGTGATTGGAGCATCCATGGGCGGTATGATTGGGCAAATTCTAGCAGCGCGTCATCCACAAAAAGTCAAAAAGCTCGGCTTAATGTTCACCAGTAACAACCAACCTTTACTGCCACCGCCTTTTCCAAAGCAACTCTTTAGTCTAATTGGTCGACCTGAATCGACCGATGAAGAAGGGATTGTAAGCCATTCTTTGAAAGTGTTTAAGCTTATTGGCTCACCTGATTATCACAATCCAATCGAGTCAATTCAGACTTCTCGCAAATTATATCGCCGAAGTTATTACCCTGCGGGTGTACTTCAACAGTTTTTAGCAATATTATGTACAGGTTCTTTATTGCAACTGGACAAACAGATTCAACAACCGACCCTTGTGGTACACGGTTCGCGAGACCGTTTACTCCCGCCTAGTCACGGAAAGGCCGTTGCAAAGGCAATTATGGGCGCTAAATTTGAATTAATTGATGGAATGGGGCATGATATCCCACCGCACTTCATTCCAAATCTTAGCGAATTATTTGCACAACACTTTAAATCATAATCATTAGGACACTATGGCTGCATTACCATCCTTAAGACAGCTGTCATATCTCGTTACACTGTCAGAAACGCTGCATTTTACTGAAGCTGCACGACGTTCATTTGTAACCCAATCGACTTTGTCGGGCGGGATTATGGAGCTTGAACGCCTACTCGGTGGCGTACTTGTAGAGCGTGATCGCCAAAATGTGCGCTTAACTCCTCTAGGCGAGCAAGTCGTTGCTCGTGCTCGTGTTCTACTGGCAGATGCTCAAGACCTGATGCGTTTAAGCCGAGAAATGAGCGAGCCTTTAACTGGTGATTTACATCTAGGTGTTATTCCAACCATTGCGCCATTTATTTTGGCGCAATTGTTAGATGAAGTGCATAAGCAACTCCCTAAAATTCAACTACATTTACACGAAGCGCAAAGTGAGAAAATTGTAGAAAAACTCGAACATGGTAATTTAGACATGGTCGTTTTGGCTCTACCTTTTGATACACGTGGCTTAAAAGTTGCTGAAGTCGCAAAAGAAAGTTTGTTTTTGGTCTGTAATAAATCAGATATCGCAAGCCAAGCCAAATCGCTAGATGACTTAGACCTTTCGCGTTTAATGTTGCTTGAAGAAGGCCACTGCTTACGTGACCACACTCTAAGTGCCTGCCCTATTGGTGAACGTAAGAATGACCATCGTTTAAAAGCGAGTTCTTTACCGACCCTTGTAGAAATGGTATCGGCTGATCTTGGTTTTACCTTATTACCTGAAATCGCAATTCATACCAATATGATTAAAGCGAATCCAGATTTGATGGTTAAACAAATTGAAGCCGCTCCAAGCCGTATCTTGGCTTTGGTAACACGTAAAAGCACCCCGCTACAAAGCGAATTTGATGTGCTATTACAAATCCTGCAAAAAATTACTCAAGATCTGCATTAAGCTTATTTTAGTGCATAAAAAAGGAGTCAAACATGACTCCTTTTTTTGTGCCTGAATCTTTTTAGACTCAAGCACCCCTAAAATTATTTAATCACATCTAGCAAATAACGCTGCGCATTATGCTCGGTTTCGCCTTCAGCTGGCGTCGCACGAAGCCAAGTTCCATCACCCTGTAGTAACCAAGCTTGTTGATTATCCTGTAAATAGGTCAACAAACCTTGCTGATAAATACGTTTTTTCAAAGCAGGATCTTCAATTGGGAAACAGGCCTCAACACGATTAAATAGATTCCGATCCATCCAATCGGCACTTGAGCCATAAATACGCGCATCGCCATTATTACTAAAATAGAAAACACGGGTATGTTCTAAGAAACGCCCCACGATTGAACGTACACGAATGTTTTCCGAAAGCCCTGGCAAACCTGGACGTAGACAACAAATCGAGCGAATAATGAGATCAATTTGTACACCTGCTTGTGATGCCTCATACAGCTTGTTGATCAATTGCACTTCAGTTAGTGCATTCACTTTCACAATAATCTGCGCTTTCTTACCCGCTTTCGCATTGGCAATTTCATCATCAATAAAGTTGATCAGTTGAGCATGGAGCGTAAACGGCGCATGCAGTAGCTTTTTCAGCTTCGCCATTTTCCCCATACCTGTCAATTCTTGGAAAATACGGTGTACATCTTCACACAACTCTTTATCGGTCGTGAGCAAACCATAGTCGGTATAAATACGTGCATTACCCGCATGGTAGTTACCTGTTCCTAAATGCACATAACGAACGAGTTTATTATTTTCACGGCGTACCACAAGAATCATTTTGGCATGGGTTTTATAACCCACAATACCGTAAACAACCACTGCGCCAGCTTCTTGTAGCACATTTGCCACTTCGATATTTGACTCTTCATCAAAACGCGCACGCAGCTCAATCACCGCGGTAACTTCTTTACCATTACGCGCCGCTTCTGCTAGGACTTGTACAATTTCAGAGTCTGCACCACTGCGGTAGAGGGTTTGTTTAATCGCCAACACTTGTGGATCACGTGCCGCTTCACGCAACAAGTTAATCACAGGTGCGAAAGACTCAAACGGATGATGTAGTAAAATATCCTGCTTCTGCATTGCAGAGAACATGCTTTCCGACTTTTTCAACACTTTAGGAATAACAGGAATATGTGCGTCATACCGTAGATGTGGACGTTTAAAATTGGACAATAAACGCGCCAAGTTCACCGGTCCTTCGACTTTATACAACTGCTCCTGATGCAGATCAAATTCATCTAGCAAGTAGTTATAAATATGTTCTGGACAGTTTTGAGTAACTTCCAAACGTACTGCTCGTCCAAAACGACGTGAACTTAACTCACCTTTCAGTGCTTTGGCTAAATCTTCCACATCTTCATTGAGCGCCAAATCAGCATTCCGTGTGACACGGAACTGATAACAACCAGTCGCAGTCATCCCTGGGAACAAGTCAGAAACATGCTCATGAATAATGGCTGAAAGCATCACATGATGCTCTTTTCCACCTGTGAGTTCATCAGGTAGACGAACCACACGTGGCAATGAACGCGGTGCAGGAACAACAGCCAAATCAATCTGACGACCAAATGCGTCTTTCCCTTCCAAAGTCACGATAAAGTTGAGACTTTTATTCACTAAACGCGGAAATGGATGCGCAGGGTCAAGGCTAATCGGTGTTAAGACAGGCGCGACCTGTTCTTGGAAATATTTCTTCACCCATGAAGACTGTGCAGGCGTCAGTTCCCCACGGCGTAAGAAGCAAATGTCTTCCTCACGTAGTTTCGGCAGAATTTCATCATTGAGAATACGATACTGACGTTCAATTGCAGCATGTGCAGTTTGCGAAATTTGGTCGAGTACTTGGCGTGGGGTTAAGCCATCGGGGCTACGACTTTCATTACCCAGATCCAACTGTTCCATGACGCCTGCAACACGAATTTCAAAGAACTCATCTAAGTTACGTGAAAAAATCAGTAAGAAATTCATCCGTTCTAGCAGCGGATGTAAAGGATCTACGGATTGTTCCAATACACGTAAATGGAAATCTAATATCGATAACTCACGGTTAATATAGCGATCGTTATACGCGTATTCAGGTTGTAGTATCGGAGATGTGCTTGCTGCCGTATTCATAGCTAACCTTTGATTATTTGAATGCGTTTTATCATGATAAGTATGCTTCAATTTTGTGACAATTTCATAAAAAAAAGCCCATAAATTTGTAATGCCAGTCAGTTAAGCAAAAAAAGTTAAAATACTGTAAAAAGAGCGTATGTAAATACGCTCTTTTTTTATGA
>OFQU01000164.1_pt1 | contig 14771 bp, 11 predicted proteins | sample 1542981 | NCBI WGS metagenome assembly OFQU01 (sample SAMN07774233, study PRJEB24372) | wastewater metagenome | isolation source: Exp Tend CN 90WW | collected 2016-02
CCCCCCACCATTCGGCTGGCGCCGAACGGTCCCCCTCCCCCTGGCGGGGGAGGAATTTGGGGGCGCGGCTTGTACCGCGCTGCATTCCCGCCCTAGCATGCGGCAACATCCCTGCCGGAGATCCCCGATGCGTCGTTCCGTTCTGCTGCTGTCCTCGATCGCGCTTCTGTCGGTGGGGGTGCAGGCCCAGACGCAGACGAACCCGAACTTGGCGCCGCCGGGAGGCGATATCCCGGCGAAGTTCGTGCTTCCAACCGCCGACCACGACTATATCAAGCGCGACGTGATGATCCCGATGCGCGACGGGGTGAAGCTGCACACCGTCATCGTCATCCCGAAGAATGCGACCAACGCGCCGATCGTGCTGACCCGTACGCCGTACAATGCCTCGGGCCGTGCCAACCGCAGCGATTCGCCGTCGATGGTCAATGCGCTGCCGCTGTCGGACGAGATCTTTTCGAAGAACGGCTATATCCGCGTCTATCAGGACATCCGCGGCAAATACGGGTCGGAGGGCGACTATGTCGTGACGCGGCCCGTCATCGGCCCGCTGAACCCGACCAAGGTCGATCACACCACCGACGCCTATGACACGATCGATTGGCTGGTGAACAAGGCGAACCTGCCGCAGTCCAACGGGCGCGTCGGCATGATCGGGTCGAGCTACGAAGGCTTTACCGTCGTCATGGCGCTGCTCCATCCGCACCCGGCGCTGAAGGTCGCGGCGCCGGAAAGCCCGATGATCGACGGCTGGATGGGCGACGACTGGTTCCATTACGGCGCGTTCCGCCTCGCCAATATCGCCTGGATCGGCGGACAGACTGGCTACAAGAGCGGCGGGCCGCTGCCGCCGACCGGCGGGTGGGACGATTATGACAATTTCCGCACCGGTTCGGCGGGGGATTGGGCGAAGAAGTCGGGCTACGACCAGCTGCCCTATTGGAAGCGGATGTCGGACCATCCGGCCTATGACGCCTTCTGGCAGGGGCAGGCGCTCGACAAGTTGCTCGCCGCCAACCCCTCCAACGTGCCGACGATCTGGGAACAGGGGCTGTGGGACCAGGAGGATATGTATGGCGCGATCACCAGCTGGGAAGCGCTGAAGGCCAAGGGGAAGACCGGCAACAACTTCCTCGTCATGGGGCCGTGGCGGCACAGCCAGATCAACCGCGAAGGGCGCAGCCTGGGGCCGTTCCAGTGGGATGGCGACACCGCGGCGCAGTTCCGCGAGCAGATGGTGCTGCCGCTGTTCGACCAGTATCTGAAGGACGGGCCAGCGGCGAACCTGCCGACCGCGGCGATCTACAACACCGGAGAGAACCACTGGGATCGGTTCGCGAACTGGCCGCTCGCCTGCGACAGCGGCTGCGCGTCGCCGCTGAAGCCGATGTACCTGCAGGCGAATGGCGGACTGGGCTTCGACACCGCGGCGGCGGGGGGTGACAGCTATGTCTCCGATCCGTCCAAGCCCGTGCCGCACCTGCCGCGGCCGGTGAATTTCGACGACGGGCGCTGGGGCGACTGGCTGGTCAGCGACCAGCGCCATGCCGATGGGCGGCCCGACGTGATGACGTACATGACGCCGGTGCTGACCGAACCGATGCGCGTCTCGGGTGCGCCGATCGCCGACCTGTATGCGACGACGACGGGGACGGACGGCGATTTCGTCGTGAAGGTGATCGACGTCTTGCCCGCGCAGAATGCGACCGATCCGAAGATGGGCGGGTATCAGCTGCCGATCAGCCTCGACATCTTCCGCGGGCGCTATCGCGACAGCTTCGCCAAGCCCTCGGCGATCCCGGCGGGCAAGGTGCAGCATTACCGGTTCCGCCTGCCGACGGTGAACCACGTGTTCCAGCCGGGGCATCGCGTGATGGTGCAGGTACAGTCGAGCCTGTTCCCGCTCTACGACCGCAATCCGCAGACGTACGTGCCGAACATCTTCTTCGCCAAGCCGGGGGATTACCGGAAGGCGACGGTGACGATCGAGCGCGGCGGCAAGACGCCGAGCGCGGTGCTGCTGCCGGTGGTGCCGGTGGAGCAGGCGCAGGCGAAGTAAGCCTTCGTCACCCCGGACGTGATCCGGGGTCCCGCTTTCGGCGCGGAGGAGGAGCGGGATCCCGGCTCGAGGCCGGGATGACGGGGATAGGGTCCCCTTACGCCGCGACGAGTTGGTCGGCGGTGGCGTCGGCGAGGCTGGTGCCGTCGAGGATGCGGGCGGTTTCGTCGCGGACGCGCATCATCGCGTGGCGGATCGCGCAATCGGCCTCGCTCTTGCAATCCTTGCACGGACGGTAGGCGGTGCGGCTGACGCAGGGGACGAGCGCGAGCGGCCCTTCGATCACGCGGATCACGTCGCCCAGCGAAATGAGGTGCGCGGGCCGCGCGAGGACGTAGCCGCCCATCTTGCCGCGCGTGCTCTGGATGAAGCCGGCATCGCGCAGATCGGCCAGGATCAGTTCCAGGAACTTGCGCGGCACATTGGCGGCGACGGCGATCTTGCCCATCGGGATCGGCGGGCTGGCGGCGGGTGCTTCGGCGAGAAACAGCATCGCGCGCAACGCGTAACGGGAACGCTGGGTCAACATGATGGCGCCGCTATGGCCGGATATTGTGGCTAACGAAAGGCGTGGATTGCAGGGACGTGACGCTGCCCCTATATCGATCGGGCCGGCTTCCAGCCGGCTATGGCGATAAACGGTGGCGTTAAATAGGCGCAGCGGACCCGGGGGCAGTACCCGGCGGCTCCACCACCGACGCTGAGCCGCTCGGCGGCACGCTTCATGCGTGCTGGCGATTGGCACAGCGTCGATGACGGGGCCGAACTAGGATCGACGTGTGTTGAAAAGCGCTGTCTTTCGCTCGGAATGGGACCACCGCAACGGCCCATTACACAAGTGCCAACGATAACGAAGCACTCGCGATTGCGGCGTAACTGAGGGCCTCACGGCCTAAGGTTACTCCAAAATAGCGCGGTTGGACCCCACCGGGCAACAGAAGGGGATTCCAGCGGTACGGGGAGCACCGGGCAACAGAAGCTCCCCACTGTCCCTAGCGATGGTCGTACGAAACGCAGCGTTCCCGCTGCGGGCGTTGTCGCTGCGCGGTGTTGCCGCCATCTTGCGCGGGAAGGAGCCTTTCGCATGACCGCCCGCACGCTTGCCGCCATCCACCCTGCCCATCGCGACGATATCGGCGATCTGGTCACGCGGCGGCCGGTGCCGGGGCCGGGGCTGGAGCAGGTCGATCCGTTCCTGTTCCTCAACCATCATGGCCCGCAGACCTACGCGCCAGGCAACAACGGCCTGCCGTTCGGGCCGCATCCGCATCGCGGGTTCGAGACGGTGACGTTCATCCTCGACGGCAGTCTGGCGCATCACGACACCGGCGGCCATGCCAGCATCATCGAGGCGGGCGGCGTGCAGTGGATGACGGCGGGGTCGGGGCTGATCCACGCCGAAATCTCGCCGCCCGCGTTCAAGCGCGACGGCGGGCCGATGGAGATCCTGCAATTGTGGGTGAACCTGCCTGGCCGGCTGAAGATGACCGCGCCGGCCTATACCGGCTTGCAGGCGGATGCGATTCCCGTGGTGCCGCTGCCGGACGACGCGGGCAGCATGGCATTGGTGTCGGGGCGGTTCGGCGACGTGGAGGGACCGATCCGGTCGCTGACCGGGGTGATGCTGGCTACGGTGCGGGTGCGGAGCGGTGCGTCGGTGACGCTGCCGGCGCCGAAGGGACGGTCGGTGTTCCTGTATGTCGTTGCCGGCACCGTGGCGATCGGCGGAAGGAGCGTGCCGCACTGGCATCTGGCGACGCTGCGCGACGACGGCGATTCGGTGGAACTGACGGCGAGCGACAATGCCGTGCTGCTCTACGGTCATGCCGATCCGATCGGCGAGCCGGTGGTGGCGCATGGGCCGTTCGTGATGAACAGCCGTGAGGAAATCAGCCAGGCGATCCGCGATTATCAGGCGGGGCTGTTCAACGGCACGGGGCCACTGCCGGCGGTGTGATCATTGCGCTGGAAGAAGTGGTGCCCGGGGACGGATTCGAACCGCCGACACTGCGATTTTCAGTCGCATGCTCTACCAACTGAGCTACCCGGGCAGGGCCGTCACGCGAAGGCTTCGCGTTCGGAAGTGGCGCCTCTAATGGTCCCCGCCGGTGCTGTCCAGCCCCTCATGCGCATCATTTTGCACCGGGATGCGATATCCTTCGCCCAGCCATTGCAGCAGGTCGCGATCGCGGCAGCCGCGCGAGCAGAAGGGCGTGTGGAGCGGATCGACGGCTTTGTCGCAGATCGGGCAGGTCGTGGCGGTCATAGGCTGTCGAACAGATGGGTGACGCCGGTGCGGCGTGCAAGCTCGGCCAGCCAGTCGGGGCGGCCGGTGAGCCGGGCGTGGACGGGGGCGGGCAAGCGGTGATGCAGCGGGCTGCCGGGGGGCTCGCGCTCCAGCCGGCGCAGCAGCGCCCGGGTCGCGGCGCCGACCGGATCGGTGCGGAGCAGTTCGGGCAGCGAGGCGCGGGGGCGGGGACGGACGATTTGCAAGAAACCGAAACCGTTGACCGCGGTGCGTTCGAACGGCGGCACCAGCGCGGCGTCGAGCGCTTCGGCGACCGCCTGGCGTGCCGCCTTCCCCTCCAGCGTCGGAAAATCGATGCCGATCGAGCCGCCGATACCGTGACGGCGGATCGCTGCGGCGACCGCTTTCGCGGCGGCGACGGCGAGCGGTTCGAGCGGGGGCGGCCCGTCGACGTCGAACAGCGTCATCGCCGGGGTGGGCGACAGGCGCAGCGCCCCGAGCGGGAAGGCGATCGCGCCGTCCATCGCCTCTTCGAGCAATTCGGACCAGCCGGCCGCTTCCAGCGCGTCGGGTTCGTGGGGGCGGAGGGTGCGGACGGGGAGGCCGGTGGCGTGGAGGCGGGTGAGCAGATCCGGGCCATCGGCGGGCGTAGCGTCGGTCGCCACGGCGCGGGGCGGCTTGGGTCGGCCGGGTTCGGGGATGGCTTCGCGGACGATCTCGACGGTGAGGCTCGCGCCCTTGGTCAGCCCTTTGGGGATGCGGGGGAGGACTGCGTCGTCGCCGGCGATCGACAGGCGGCCCATGCCGCCGGCGGTCAGCTCGACCAGCTGGGCCCTCACGATGGTGCCGAGGCGGAGCGTATTCGGCAGTTCGATCGCGGCTTCGACGATGCGGTCGTCCTCGATCAGCGCGGCGCGGGCTTCGCCGATGCCGGCTTCATAGACCCATTCAGGCAAGGGGGAGCCCGGCGGCGCGGAGGAGGGCGCGGGTTTCGGTCAGCGGCAGGCCGATGACGCCCGAATGGCTGCCGTGGAGGAAGCGGACGAAGGCTTCGGCGCGGCCCTGGATGGCGTACCCGCCGGCTTTTCCAAGGCCTTCGCCGCACGCGATATAGGCATCGATCTCGGCGGGGGAGAGCGGGCGGAAGGCGACGATCGTGTCGGACAGGCGCGTGCGCTGCGTCCCGTCGGGGCCGATCACGCAGATCGCCGACAGCGCGTGGTGGCGGCGGCCCGACAGGCGGAGCAGCAGGTCGCGCTGGATCGCCTCGGTCTCGGCGGGCGGCAGGATCGCGCGGCCGAGCGCGATCGTGGTGTCCCCGGCGATGACAATTTCGTCGGGCGCGCGCTGAACCGCCAGCGCCTTTTCGACGGCGAGGCGCTGCGCATAGACGCGGGGCAGTTCGCGGGGGCGCGGGGTTTCGTCGATCGCGGGCGCGGCAATGCGATCGGGCACGACGCCGAGACGCGCCAGCAGATCGCGCCGGCGCGGCGAGGAAGAGGCGAGAACCAGTGGCATAAGGTCGGGCGGCACGCGGGTGCCGCCGCCGCTTATTGCGGGCCGGGGCCGCCGCGGCCGGGCATGAAGCGGTAGGTGATCCGCCCCTTGGTCAGGTCGTACGGGGTCAGTTCGACCAGCACCTCGTCACCGACCAGCACGCGGATGCGGTTCTTGCGCATCTTGCCGGCGGTATGGCCGAGAATTTCGTGGTCGTTTTCGAGCTGTACACGGAACATCGCGTTGGGGAGCAATTCCACCACGCGGCCGCGCATCTCGAGCAGTTCTTCCTTGGCCAAAAATCAACCTCTGTTCGCGTGTTCGGGCGCGCCCTTAGCGCAAGTCGCCGAAAAAGGGAAGCAAGGCGGACGGGCGGCGCCGGTCCAACAGAGGGCGGCGCGTCGCAAGGCCTTGCAGGGTGCAAGATGGGGGCGGCGGGGACGATACGCAAGTCGGCCGGCCCCCTCGGAAGTGGACGAAGTGGACGGTACGTCATGTGCCGGAGACCCCCTCATGCGCGGGGAGCGCGGGGGGTGGGGCCGGACGTGTCAAAGAGCGATTGCGGGATGATGCATATTCGGGGGCGTGTAGGACAGCGAAAAACGGGTCCGCTGCCGGTGGGTGACCGCCGGCAGCGGAGGGGCGCCGCGTCAGGCAGCGCGGTGGAAGTGGGCGTCCTCGGCATCGGCTTTGCCCAAGGTCAGCGCGAGGCCCTTCGTGCGGACGGCGCCGGGCGTGCGGGCCTTGGAAGCCGCGGCGGCGCGGACGGGCGTGCGGGGCGCCGGTGTCGCGTCGTCGTCGTGCTTGAAATAGGCGATGCTGCCTTCCAGTTCCTCGGCGCGACCGGCCATTTCCTGCGACGTTGCCGAGATCTCCTCGGCCGCCGCCGCATTCTGCTGCATGACCTGATCGAGCTGTTGCAGCGCCTGGTTGACCTGCGCAGCGCCGATATCCTGTTCGCGGCAGGCGGCGCTGATCTCGTTCACCAGCTCGGTGGTGCGGCGGATGTCGGGGACGAGCTTGGCCAGCATGTCGCCCGCCTGCGCGGCGGCGGCCATCGTTTCGGTGGACATGCCGCCGATCTCGCCCGCGGCGACCTGGCTGCGTTCGGCAAGCTTGCGCACCTCTGCCGCGACCACCGCGAAGCCGCGGCCGTGTTCGCCGGCGCGCGCGGCCTCGACCGCGGCGTTGAGCGCGAGCAGATCGGTCTGGCGCGCGATTTCCTGCACGATGGCGATGCGATCGACGATGGAGCGGATCGCCTCGACCGCCTGGGCGACGGCGGTGCCGCTGGCCTCGGCCGCCTGCGACGACTGGTGCGCCATCTTCTGCGTCTGCGCTGCGTTGTCGGCATTCTGTTTAATGTTCGCCGCCATCTCTTCCATCGAGGCCGATGCCTCTTCGGTCGCGGCGGCCTGTTCGGTTGCGCCTTGGCTGACCTGATCCGAGGACGACGACAGTTGCTGGCTGGCCGAGGCGACGTTCTGCGCCGCGCCGATGGCATCGCCGATCACGCTGCGCAGCCGATCGACCATCGCACCGATCGCGCTGCCGAAGGCGCTGCTGAGCCCGCCGTAATCGCGTTCCAGCCGGGCCGACAGATTGCCCTGCGAGAGTTCGCCAACGACGCGCGAGAAGTCGCCGAACGCCGCCTCGACACCGGCGACGCTGCCTTCCATCCGGCCGATTTCGTCATGACGATCGGTGGCGATCGGATCGGCGAGCATGCCGAGCTTGGCGGTCACGCGTTCCAGCGGCCGGGCGATGGCGCGCGTCATCAGCAGGCCCATGCCGATCGACAGGACCACGCCCAGGATCATGCTGCCGAGGATCGTTTGGGTGATCGTGGAAAAGGCCGCCGCCTGCGATGCGGAGCGTGTGGCGAGCAGGGATCGTTCGGTGCCGATCACGCTGCCGACGCGGGTGCGCAGCTCATCCATCAGCGCCTTTCCGGTGCCGTCGAGCATGCTGGCACGCGCCGCGGCCTGCGTCGCCGGCGCGCCCATCAGCGCGATGTTGCGTTCGGCGACCTCGCTGCGCCAGCGCCGGGCGAGGGCCGCCACCTGCGCCAGCCGGGTCTGCTGCTGCGGATTGTCCGAGGTCAGCCCGCGCGCTTCGTCGATGGCCTTGTCGAAGTCGGCGCTGCCCTGCGTATAGGGCGCGAGGAAGGCGCGATCGGCGGTCAGCAGATAGCCGCGGAAGCCGGTTTCCTGGTTCACCATCGCTTCGACCAGCTTGTTCGACGCGGCAATGACCTTGTACGTATGTTCGTTGATCGCCGTCGTATCGCGGACCTGGTTCTGTTTCGTATAGATAACGAAATTTGCGAGCAAGGTGAGGGCAAGGATCAGGCCGAGACAGAGTATCAGTTTTCGCGGCATGGACAGGTTGTCGAAGAAACGCATGGGGGTGCATCCGTTGATGATCGTCGCGCATCACGACGGAAGTTGGACAGGAATGGCTCATGTCGGCGGCGGGCCGACGACCTATCCTGTGACGGCCGGACATCGACCTTCGCGGATATTTGTCGTCATCGTTACCGCCACGACATGTCGATAACGGTCCAATCGTTAACGCCGCTTTGCAGCGTGCCGGAAAACGGCCCGCAGGCGACGATTTTTGCGCGCGGTGAAAAAATAGCGGTGCGTTGTGAAACCAATGGCCGGCTCGGGAATTTTGGGCGCCCTACATCGATTTGTCTGATGTAATCACGGGCTCAGCGAATCATTGCGTTCGGTGGGCCGGGGGTAGGGCGAATCGGTGGCCGATTCGGGCGCATCGGACGCGTCGCGGGGTCGTCCCCGGCGCGGCGCTTCAGGCCGGGTTATAGTTTGCCAGTAACGCGCCTATCGCGGTGAGACATTCCGGCCGGTCCTGGCGGCGGTTGATCGGCGACGGACCCGGCAGGCCCGTCCCGCTCACCCGGCCGAGCGGAAGCCGTTACGCCCGCCGGCCTTCGCGCGGTACAGCGCATCGTCGGCGCGGGCGATGACGTCGCGCAGGCGATCGGGGGGCGTGATGCCGGCGATGCCGCAGCTGATGCTGAGCAGGACCTGCGTCGCGGCGTCGGCGGCGATCGGCTGCTGGCGCAATGCGGCCTGGATGCGCGTGCAGATCGCCTCGCCCGTGTCGTGATCGCCGACCTGCAGGATCATCACGAATTCGTCGCCGCCCAGCCGGCCGATCAGATCGTCGGGACGGGTGTTGGCGCGCAGCGTCGCGGCGAGGTGGCGCAGCACGTGATCGCCGAAGGGATGCCCCCAGGAATCGTTGATGCCCTTGAAGTGATCGATGTCGATCGCGACGCAGCACAAGGGCGAAGCGGCGCGATCGAGCAGCGCGCCGGCGCGGCGTTCGAAGCCGCGGCGGTTGAGCAGCCCGGTGAGCGTGTCGGTGATCGCCTCGGCATGCGCTTCGGCGGCCTGTTCCTCCAGCTTGCGCGACAGGCGGGTGCGCGCGGCAATCTCCGCCGCGACGGGCAGGCAGGTGATCAGCATGATGGCGAGGAAGGACTGGAACAGATGCGCCTGGAGCACCGGGTCGCCGGTCGTCATCACGACCGGACCATGGCCCGACGCGGTAGCGCACGCGCCGATCACGGCAATGGCCATGACCGCCATCTTGGTGCCGAGCGGCCCGACGCGGAAGGTGACGAGCATGACCGGCGCGTACAGCAGGAACAGCGCAGGCAGCACCGCTACGTAGAAGACGAGATAGGCGGTGGCGACGACCAGCCCGAGATAGGCGAGCGATTCCAGCCGCTGCATCGGCGATTTGCTGCGGATACAGTCGGTCAGCTGGCCGCCGAGGATGGCCATGAACACCGGCGTGAAGACGAGCAGGCCGAGGCCGTCGCTGAGGAACCAGGTCTTGAACGAGGAGACGAACGCCTGGTCGTAGACGAGGGTCGCGGTGGCGGCGCCCGCCGCGCCGCTGAGCGCGGGCGCGATCAGGCCGGCGGCGAGGATGAAGCGCAGCAGCGCGCCGGTGGAGCGGAGCAGGTCGATCGACCCCGAACCGCGGCGGATGAGGATCGTGGCGACCACCACCTCCAGCCCGTTCGCGATCGCATACAGCAGCGGGCCGGCGATGCTGCCCCGCGTCAGCCAGTTGGCGGCGACATTGCCGACGAGGCCGGCGCTGAGCACCGTCCACCAGCGCGGGCGCCGATCGAGCAGCAGCAGCGCGACGAGGACGGCGTTCGCCGGCCATACCGTCGCGATCGTGCGGCCGTCGCTGGTGAGGTGGATGGTCGAGGCGGCGAACAGGAAATAGAGCGATGCCGCGACCAGCCAGATGTTGCCGGATGGCGTCCCCGATGGGCGCGCGGTGCGGACTGTCTCTCCCATCCACCCAAATTGATCGAGATCAGTCAAAACGGGGTTAATATTTGCCGCGTCGCGCGAGCGAAGCCGTGGGAAGATGACGACAAATCACCCGCCGCGGGTTAATCGATCCTCGTCATACGCGGGGCGATGGCCGGGTGCGGCAATCCTCCTCACGCCGGATTATACTTCGCCAGGAACGCGCCCATTGCGGTGAGGAATTCCAGCCGGTCCTGGCTGCGGGTGAAGTGGTGATCGCCCAGCGGCTGTTCGATATATTGATAGGGCTTGCCGGCGGATTTGAGCGCATCGGCCATCTGGCGGGATTGTTTGACCGGCACGCGCTTGTCGGCCTTGCCGTGCAGCAGCAGGACGGGGATCGTTACCTGATCGGCGCCGAAGCGGGGGGAGACGGCGTGCAGGTCGGTCGCGCGCTTGGTCCAGTAGCGGCCCAGCGTCTTGCCGTTGAGGAATTGCGCATCGTATTTCTTGATGCCGGCAAGGTCCGACACGCCGGCATAGGAGATGGCGCAGCGATAGAGCGCGCCGTCGCGCTGGGCGGCGCGGAGCGCGGCATAGCCGCCATACGACGCGCCGGCGATGCAGACGCGCTTGGGATCGGCGATGCCCTCCTTCGCCAGAAAGGTGATCGCGTCGTTGAGGTCGTCCTGCATCTTGAGGCCCCATTCGCCTTCGCCCGCCTTGACGAAGGCGGTGCCATAGCCGGACGAGCCGCGGTAATTGGGCTGGATGACGGCATAGCCCTGTTCGGCGAGATACTGGACCCACCAGTCCCAGCCTTCGCTGTCGCGTGCGATCGGGCCGCCGTGGGGCAGGACGACCAGCGGCAGGTTCTTCGCGTTCGGGCGATGGCGGGGGAGCGTCAGGATCGCCTCGATCGCCGTGCCGTCGCGCGCGGTGTAATGGACGGTCTTGACCGGCGACAGGCTGCGCCCGGCGAGCGTGTCGTTCTGGTAGGCGTAGCGCTGCATGCGGTCGCTGCCGAGATCCCAATAATAGAGCGCGCCGGCCTGCGACGGGCTGCCGACCTCGACCAGCATCTGCGAACCGCTGGCGCTGCGCGAGACGATGCGCGCGCGGCGATTGCCGACCGCGGCGTCGGCGACGGCCTGGATCCGCTTCAGGGCGGGATCGAGCCAGACGATATGGTCGAACGTGTCGGTGACGCTGATCCCCAGCACGTCGTTGCCGTCGCGGTTTTCGACGACGCCGTCGATGTCGTAGCCGGGATGGTCATACACCTTCTTGCCCAGCGTCAGATCGGGCAGCGAGACTTCGTACAGCGCGTCGCGGCCGCCGCTGTCGCTGGTTGCAAGCGCGGTGCCGTCGGCGCGGAAGGTGGTGGGGACGATGAAGCTCTGCTCTTTGCGCGAATCGCTGCGCGCGATGGTGCGGAAGGATTCGGCGTTGGAGCCGCGATACAGCAGCGCGCCGCGGCCGGTATCGTCGATGTAGCGGATGCCCATGCGCAGCGTGCCCGCACCATCGGCATACCAGTCCCATACGTCGGGCTGGCTGGCGGCGACGCGGCGGACCTTGCCGGTCGAGACGTCGGCGTCCCACACGGACGGATAGATGTCCGCCATCGTGTCGATCCCGGTCGAGCGTGCGAACAGGATGCGCGGGCTGCCGTCCTTGGCCGACCAGAGCAGGTCGTCGGCGCGGATGCCGGAATTGCTCCAGTCGATGCGGTTGAGCGTCTTCAGATCGGCGCTGAGGCCGACCATGCGCGTGATGTAGATGTCCTCCCCGCCGAGGTGCGACTGGCTGCCGATGCCGGCGACGAGCCACTTATCACCGACCCAGCGCCACCAGTTGATGTCCATATTCTCGCCGACCTTCAACGCGGCGGGCTTGCCGTCGAACAGCGGCATGACGACGAGGCTCTGGACGCCGTCGATCGCCATCTTCGCGGCGATGCGCGTGCCGTCGGGCGACAGGCGGGGGGATTCGAACTTGGGCAGCTGGGCGAAGACCGCGGCGGGGATGGGGGCGTCTGCGGCGGGTGGGGCGGCGGTCGGCGTCTGCGCGATGGCGGTGGTCGCGAACAGAGCGGTGGCGAGCGACAGCGCGCAGGTGCGAAGCATGGAAATCCCCCCGGCGGCCTTCCCCAAGGCCAGTGACGGGAGACTAACGCAGGTTAGTGCGGCGTCAATTGGTGGCAAGTCAGGGCGGACGTCACGGGAGAAGTGGAAGGTCAATCATGCCCCCGGCATGATCTGAACGATGCGGGGCATCGTTCGCCTTCCACTCCCCGTGACGTCGGACGGATCGGGCGGGAGGTGCTCCCGCCCGTCCGCCGGCCGGTCGCGCTCTCTTAGCCGTTGCCGGCAGCCAGGGCTGCCAGCAACAAGAGCGCGACGATATTCGTGATCTTGATCATCGGGTTGACCGCGGGGCCGGCGGTGTCCTTGTACGGATCGCCGACGGTGTCGCCCGTGACGGCGGCCTTGTGAGCTTCGGAGCCTTTGCCGCCGTAATTGCCGTCTTCGATATACTTTTTGGCATTGTCCCACGCGCCGCCGCCGCTGGTCATCGAGATGGCGACGAACAGGCCGGAGACGATGACGCCGAGCAGCATCGCGCCCAGCGACGCGAAGCCCTGCGCCTGGCCGGCGACGGTGCGGATGATGAAGTAGAGCGCGACCGGCGACAGGACAGGGAGCAGGCTGGGGACGATCATTTCCTTGATCGCGGCGCGGGTGACGAGGTCGACGGTGCGGCCGTAGTTCGGGCGGCTGGTCCCTTCCATGATGCCGGGATTGTCGCGGAACTGACCGCGGACCTCTTCCACCACGGCGCCCGCGGCGCGACCGACCGCGGTCATGCCGAACGCGCCGAAGAGGTAGGGGAGCAGCGCGCCGAGCAGTAGCCCGACGATGACGTACGGGTTGGAGAGGCTGAAATCGACGCTCACATCCGGGAAGTAGGTGGCGAGGTCGGTGGTGTAGGCGCCGAACAGCACCAGCGCGGCGAGACCGGCGGAGCCGATCGCATAGCCCTTGGTCACGGCCTTGGTGGTGTTGCCGACCGCGTCGAGCGCGTCGGTGCGGGTGCGGACGTCGTCGGGCAGGCCCGCCATCTCGGCGATGCCGCCGGCATTGTCGGTGACGGGGCCGTAGGCGTCGAGGGCCACGACCATGCCGGCGAGCGCGAGCATCGCGGTGGCGGCGAAGGCGATGCCGATGATGCCGGCGAGCTTGTAGGTGGCGATGACCGCGATGACGATGACGATCGTCGGCAGCGCGGTCGCTTCCAGGCTGATCGCGAGGCCCTGGATGACGTTGGTGCCGTGGCCGGTCTGGCTGGCGGCGGCGATCGATTTCACCGGGCGATAGTTGGTGCCGGTGTAATATTCGGTGATCCAGACGATCAGGCCGGTGACGGCGAGGCCGATGACCATGCACCAGAACAGGTCCATGCCGGTGAACGCCTGCGCGGTCGCGGCGGCGGCGCGGGGGGCGTCGAAGCCGGTGGTGAGATCGTCCGACACCGCGTCGAGGAAGCCGGCGCTGCCGATCGTGCGGTTGAGGTCGCCGAGCACATAGCGCGCGGCGAGGTAGATCGCCGGGATCGACAGCAAGGCGCTGGTCCAGAAGCCCTTGTAGAGCGCGCCCATGATGCTGCCCTTGCCGAGGCGGACCATGTACGTGCCGATGATCGAGGTGACGATGCACACGCCGCCGACGATGAGCGGGAGGCTCATCAGACGCATCAGCTCGGCCGCGTCGGCGCGGATGAGCAGGGCGATCGAGATCATCGTCACGCCCAACGTGACGACATAGGTTTCGAACAGATCGGCGGCCATGCCCGCGCAGTCGCCGACATTGTCACCCACGTTGTCGGCGATGACCGCGGGGTTACGGGGGTCGTCCTCCGGAATGCCCGCCTCGACCTTGCCGACGAGGTCGGCGCCGACGTCCGCCGCCTTGGTGAAGATGCCGCCGCCGAGGCGCGCGAAGATCGAGATGAGCGATGCGCCGAACGCGAGCGCGGTTAGCGCCTCGACGATGACGCGATCGTTGGGGGCGTGGCCGGCGGGGCCGGTGAGATACCAGAAGAAGGTGCTGATCGCGAGCAAGCCGAGCCCGGCGACGAGCATGCCGGTGACCGCGCCCGAGCGGAACGCCATGGTGAGGCCGCCCTGCAGCGAGGTGCGCGCGGCTTCGGCGGTGCGGACGTTGGCGCGCACCGAGATGTTCATGCCGACATAGCCCGCGACGCCCGACAGCACCGCGCCGACGACGAAGCCGATGGTGGATACCGCGTTGAGCGTCAGGAACAGGATCGCGGCGACGATGACGCCGACGATCGCGATGGTGGTGTACTGGCGGCCGAGATAGGCCTTTGCGCCCTCCTGGATGGCGGCGGCAATGTCCTGCATCTTCGCATTGCCGGGGGATGCGGCGAGGACCTGCCGACTGGTGACGAAGCCATATAGGACGGCGATGACGCCGCAGATCATGGCCAGATAGACGGTCGTCATACGGCACTATCCCTTTTTTCAGTTCCTCCCCGGTCTCGGCTTTGCCGAGTCCCGTCCAAGGAACCTATCAGTGCAGGGGTATTGCGCAAGCGACCGTCAGGCGCGGTGCTCATAGCCTAGACTTGGCGGCAGCGG
>OFQU01000165.1_pt1 | contig 14679 bp, 14 predicted proteins | sample 1542981 | NCBI WGS metagenome assembly OFQU01 (sample SAMN07774233, study PRJEB24372) | wastewater metagenome | isolation source: Exp Tend CN 90WW | collected 2016-02
CTGTTCTCGGTGGTGGCGCAGGTACTGGTGCCGTTTGCGGCCACGCTGGCCGCGCCGGAACATCGTGGCCGCGTGGTCGGCACATTGATGAGTGGCCTGCTGCTGGGCATCCTGCTGGCGCGCACCGTGGCCGGCCTGCTTTCCAGCCTGGGCGACTGGCGCCTGGTGTATGCGATCGCCGCCGGCACCCTGGTGCTGACCGCGCTGGCGCTGCAGCGCGGCCTGCCGCGATTCCACCACAGCGCCGGCCTCGGCTATTTCGCATTGCTGCGCTCGATCGGCGTGCTGTTCGTGCAGGAGCCGGTGCTGCGCCAGCGCACCCTGCTGGGCGCCTGCAGCTTCGCCATGTTCGCGATCTTCTGGACGCCGCTGGCGTTCCTGCTGGCACAACCGCCCTACGCCTACAGCGATGCCACCATCGGCCTGTTCGGGCTGGTCGGCGCCGCCGGTACGCTGGCCGGCGTGGGGCGCGAGGCGGAATCGGGGGCGCGCGCCCGGATGCGCGAATGGATCGGCGGGCTCGATTTCGTCAGCCGCGACGAGTTCGAAGTGGTGAAGGCGATGGCCGTCGCCGCCCGCGACGAAAATGACGCGCTGAAGGCCCGGATCGATGCGCTGGAGGCGAAGCTTGCCACCAGTGCGGCGCCGGTTGCCTGATTGGGGCGCCTGACCCACTTTTCCACAGCTTTATCGACAGGCTTGTCCACGACGGGGTTGCATGGGGCTTTTTGCCTCGGCAGCCTCGTCGTGCGATAAGGGGCACGATAATGCTCGATTCCGCCGAACACGATACCGATCCCGCCGCCCCCATTGACATGCTCGAGGCTTACTACGCCGCGCATGGCTGGGAGCATGAGCGGCATGACGACGAGATCGTCGCGACGGTCAAGGGCAGCTGGACCACCTACGAATTGCGCGCGCTGTGGCGTGAGGACGACAGCGTCCTGCAATTCCTCGCCTTCCCCGACATCAAGGTGACCGACGATCGGCGCGGCGGCGTCTATGAGGCGATCGGGCTGGTCAACGAGCAATTGTGGATCGGCCATTTCGAGCTTTGGTCGTCCTCGGGCGTGCTGCTGTATCGGCATGCGGCGATGATCGACGGCGAGGACGAGGGCACGATGTCGCTGGGTGCGGCAGAGCTGCTGGTCGAATCGGCGATCGAGGAGTGCGAGCGCTTCTACCCGGTGTTCCAGTTCGTCCTGTGGGGCGGCAAGACCCCGCGCGAGGCGCTGGCCGCCGCGCTTATCGAGACGCAGGGCGAGGCCTGACGCGGTGAAGCTGCTGATGATCGGCGCCGGCAATATGGGCGGCGCGATGCTGCGCCGCTGGCTGGCGGCGGGCATGGAGGCGCGCGACGTCACCGTCGTCAGCCCCAGCGGCCGTGCGATGCCCGAGGGCGTGCGCGTCGTGCCCGCGGTGCCGGCGGCGGAGGGGGGGGCGTATGACGTCATCCTGCTCGGGTTGAAACCGCAACAGCTGCGCAGCCTGTCGGGCGGTGCGATCGCGGGCCATGCGCCGCGGCTGCTCGTGTCGATCCTCGCCGGGGTGGAGGAGGCGACGCTGACGCCGCTGTGCCGCGCCGGAGCGGTGGTGCGCGCGATGCCGAACCTGCCCGTCGCGATCGGCAAGGGCGTGGTGGCGCTCCATTCCTCAACCGCGGACGCAACCGTGCGCGACGAGGTGACCGCCTGGATGCGCCCGCTGGGCCATGTCGAATGGATCGCCGACGAAGCGCGGTTCGACGACGTGACCGCGCTGGCGGGCTGCGGGCCGGGCTTCGTGTTCCGCTTCGCCGATGCGCTGGCGCAGGCGGGGGCGGCGCTGGGGTTGCCGGCGGATCAGGCGGCGCGGCTGGCGCTGGCGACGCTGGAGGGCGCCGCGGTCATGGCGGCCGATGCCGATGCTCCGCCGGCGATGCTCGCCGATCGCGTGGCGAGCCCGGGCGGATCGACGCGGCAGGGGCTGAACGTGCTCGACCGTGCCGACGGGCTGGTCGCACTGCTGACCGATACGCTGGCCGCCTCGGCGCGCCGGAACCGCGAGATGGCGGCCGAAACGCGCTGAACGGCCGCGGGGCCGATAGGGCGTGGGGGTTAGAGCCCCAGCTTCTGGATGTTGGCGCGCTCGGCTTCGGGGATCATGCCCTCCAGCACCGCCCAATAGCCCGACACCGCCTCCTGGCCGGCGGATTGATAGGCCTGCGCCATCTTGACGCGCACCGCCTCGAACAGGTCGCTTTCGAGCTGCGCGCCCTCCGTGGTCAGGCGCAGCAGCCGCTGGCGGCGGTCGCGTTCGCCGGGCCGGGCGGTCACGAGCTTGCGGTCGCTCAGCTCGTTGAGTACGCGACCCAGCGATTGCTTGGTGATCGCCAGCATCGCCAGCAGCTCGCTGACCGTCAGATCGGGCTTGCGGGCGATGAAATACAAGGCACGGTGGTGCGCGCGGCCCAATCCCTGGGCGGCAAGCCCCTGGTCGATGGAGCGCGTGAGATGGCTATGGCCGAAATACAGCAGTTCCATGCCACGACGGAGTTCGGGTTCACGCAGGAATTGCGCGGATGCGGAGGACACTGGGGCAGCCATATTGACCGGTTTAGCCACCGTCCCTACGCGTCTGCAACCCCTGATGTCTGAGAGAAATCAAATGAATGCGCCTTCGACGGCCGGGTCGGCCGCTTTTCGCTTCGATCCCAGCACCACGCCGGTGGACGCCAACGAGCGCGCGGCGCGGCTGGTCGATCCGGGGTTCGGCCGCGTCTTCACCGACCATATGGCGGTGATCCGCTACACCGAGGGGCAGGGCTGGCACGACGCCGTCATCACCGCGCGCGCGCCGGTGACGGTTGATCCGTCCACCGCGGTGCTGCATTATGCGCAGGAGATTTTCGAAGGGCTGAAGGCCTATCGCCTGGATGACGGCGGCATGGCGCTGTTCCGTCCCGACGCGAACGCGCGCCGCTTCAACAACAGCGCGCGGCGCCTCGCGATGCCCGAACTGCCCGAAGACCTGTTCCTCGAATCGTGCCGCCAATTGGTCCGGACCGAGCGCGACTGGTTCCCGCAGATCGATGGCGGCGCGCTGTACCTTCGCCCCTTCATGTATGCGAGCGAGGCGTTCCTGGGCGTGAAGCCCTCCGCCGAATATCTCTACATGGTCATCGCATCCTCCGTCGGCGCCTATTGGAAGGGTGGCGCGCGCGCGGTGTCGATCTGGGTCAGCCAGAATTACACGCGCGCCGCGCCCGGCGGTACGGGCGAGGCGAAGTGCGGCGGCAATTACGCCGCCAGCCTCGCCGCGCAGTCGGAAGCGATCGCGCAAGGGTGCGACCAGGTCGTGTTCCTCGACGCGGTCGAGCGCCGCTGGGTCGAGGAACTGGGCGGCATGAACGTCTTCTTCGTGTTCGACGACGGATCGATGGTGACGCCGCCGCTGACCGGCACGATCCTGCCCGGCATCACCCGCGATTCGATCATCCGCATCGCCCGCGACCAGGGCCTGACGGTGCGCGAAGAGCCCTATGGCATCGACCAGTGGCGCGCCGACGCCGCCAGCGGCCGCCTGACCGAAGCCTTCGCCTGCGGCACCGCCGCGGTCGTCACCCCGATCGGCCAGGTGGTGGAATCGACCGGCCGCTTCACCATCGGCAGCGGCGGCACCGGCCAGCTGACGCAGCGCATGCTCGACGCGCTCTCCGCGATCCAGCGCGGCCGCGCCGCCGACCCGCACGGCTGGCTCGAACGACTGGATTGAGGACACGCGGCTGGGTTTTCGTGGTTCCCATGCGAAAACCCGGCGCGTTGGGGCTTTTCACACGCCGCCCGCCAGCTATAAGGCGCGCCTCCCGGTGGGGCGTCGCCAAGCGGTAAGGCAACGGTTTTTGGTACCGTCATACGCAGGTTCGAATCCTGCCGCCCCAGCCATCTGCCTGAAATCCCAGCCAATCGGCTGCTAAGTTTCCGAAGACGCTGGCTGACTATCAGGGTCGGTCGTTGGCACCTGCACAAGTGTGCATCGGATTGTGCCAATGCGCTGGCCGGAAAGGCCGCGGTTTTGGACTGTCTTCAACACGTTTGCCGGCGCGGTGCGGCAGCATCTGCCGAGCGGATGGGCCGGCGAGCATCCTGATCTCGTCGACACGGCCCATCAACTCTGGGCGGACGAGATCAGCGCCTTCCGCACGGGCTGGACCAGGATCACGGCGGCGGCCTGAGTGGCACGGGGCGGCATCGGCCGCCCCGTATCCTACAGAATCAGCGATCGCCCATCACGTCGGTCCAGCTCAGATCGAACCGCGCCAGATATTTGCGCAGGCGATCGGCGTCGTTGGTTGAGGTACGCTGACGGCGGGATGCGGCGAACAGGGTGCGGCCGGCTTCGGACAGCGAGCGGCTCTCGCGACAGGTCTCCACCACATGGGTCAACTGGACTCGATCGAATGGGTCCAGCGCGTCCAACTGCTCGGGTGAGAGCAGATCGGCGAGTGCATTGGGTGCGTCCGCCGCGCCCGTCCACAGGCGCTTGAGCCGCGCGATCTCCGCGGTGACGCAGTCGACGTTGATCCGTCCCGACAGACTGAAGGTCGCCATGCGGGTGACGCTGGCGGCGAGGTCGCGGAAGTTGCCCGGCCAGCGCGCCTCGGCACTGGTCGCGAAGCCGAGATAGCGGTCGCGCGCTTCCTTGTTGAAGGTGATGCGGTCGCCCTCGCGCTCGGCATGGCGGTCGAGTTCATAGTCGAGGTTGGGCGCGATATCCTCGCGGCGCTCGGCCAGGCCGGGCAGCGCGAAGGTCCAGAGATTGAGTCGCGCATACAGGTCGTCGCGGAACGTCCCCGCTGCCACGCAGGCGGCAAGGTCGCGATTGGTACCGGCAATCAGTTGGAAGTCGCTTTCGACTTCGCGGTCGGCGCCCACGGGAAGGAAGCGCTTGTCCTCGATCGCGCGCAGGATCATCGCCTGTTCGTCAAGGCCGAGTTCGCCAATCTCGTCGAGGAACAGCACGCCGGTGTCCGCCGTGCGCAGCAGCCCGGCACGGTCCGCAGCGGCGCCGGTGAAGGCGCCCTTGCGGTGGCCGAACAGGGCCGACATCGCGCTGTCACCCTTCAGCGTCGCGCAGTTTACCTCGACCAGCGGACCCTTCACCTGCCGCTTGACCCGTTTCAACTCATAGATGCGCCGGGCGAGCTGGCTCTTGCCCGCGCCGGTCGGCCCCATCAGCAGCAAGGGCGCGCGGCTGCGGACGGCGACCTGCTCGATCTCGTCGATCATCGCGTTGAAGGCCGCGTTGCGGGTGTCGATGCCCGACTTCAGGAAGCTAGTGCTCTCGGCGCTGTCGGCAGCGAAGCGCGTGGCGATGCTGTCGTAGCGCGACAGGTCGAGGTCGATGATGTTCCACGTCCCCGCCGCGCCGCCAGACCCACGGGCAGGCTGTGTCTGGAGCAGGCGACCCGGCAGATAATGTGCCTCGGTCAGCAGGAAGAGGCAGATCTGCGCGACGTGCGTGCCGGTCGTGATGTGGACGAGATAGTCTTCCGCATCAGGATCGAACGGATAGGCCCGCGCAAAATCCAGCAGCTTTCCATAAACCTCCTCGAAGTCCCATGGGTCGGCGAAGTCCATCACCTGCATCTCGACCCGCGTTTCCGGCGACACCGAGGCGATGTCGAGCGCCACGAATGCGGCAAGGCGCGCATGCTGGGTCCCGTGGATCAGGACGAGCCGGTCGATCCGCAGGTCTTCGTGCATGGTGAGGCCGACTGTCGGCCGCCATCGGCTCCACCTCCCGGTATCGAATTTGCCCGCGTCGAGTGTCGAGCCGAGAAAACCGATAGCAACAGTGGGTTTCATGGCGATACGATAGGATAAACTACGATCTATGTCGATCGTAACCGCGTCAGGTGCAGATCAATCCGCTTAGCATCGGACTTTTGAGAAAAGCACGAGTTGTGAGGTGGATAGGCCAAATCTTCGACGGTCTGGCGGCATTTGGCACGCTCCTCGCAAAACAGCATTCGTCGGATCGCATGGCATTGAACGGTCCGACACGCGGCAGAGGCGGCCGGAATAGGCCGGCCGCCTCAAAGGTAAGTCCGAGGAGTTAGACGATGACCGCCACCGCTTACGAATACACCGACGTTCCCGGCGGCGTGCCGATCAAAGCCTGGACGCGTGGCGTGCCGGTCGAGGACGGCGCGCGGGCGCAATTGGCGCGGGCAGCGCAGATGCCGTTCATTTTCAAGCATGTTGCGGCGATGCCTGACGTCCATGTCGGAATCGGCGCGACCGTGGGTTCGGTGATCCCCACCAAGGGCGCGGTCATTCCGGCGGCGGTCGGGGTCGATATCGGATGCGGCATGATGGCGGCGCGCACCTCGCTGATGGCAAGCGATCTGCCCGACCATCTGGAGGGTGTCCGCTCGGCGATCGAGCAGGCGGTGCCGCATGGCCGCAGCGTCGGCCGGGGCAAGCGCGACAATGGGAGTTGGGGCTCGCCGCCGCCCGCGATCGTCTCGGCCTGGGCGACGCTCGTCCAGCGCTTCGACCGGATCTGCGAGAAGCACCCGCGGCTCAAGAACACGAACAACCTCGTGCATCTGGGGACGCTGGGCACCGGCAACCACTTTATCGAGCTGTGCCTCGATGAAGAAGCGCGGGTGTGGGTGATGCTGCACTCCGGCTCGCGCGGCGTCGGCAACGCGATCGGCACCTTCTTCATCGAACTGGCCAAGCAGGACATGCGCAAATGGCATCTGAACCTGCCCGACGAGGATCTGGCGTACTTCCCGGAAGGGACTGACCATTTCGACGATTATGTCGAGGCGGTCGGCTGGGCGCAGGATTACGCGGCGCTCAACCGGCGGATGATGATGACCAACGTCATCGCCGCCTTGCGCAGCGTCATCGCCAAGCCGTTCGAGGCGGAGTTGGAGGCGGTCAATTGCCACCACAATTACGTCACGCGCGAAAACCACTTCGGCGAGAACGTGCTGGTGACCCGCAAGGGCGCGGTGCGGGCGGCCAAGGGTGTGATGGGGATCATCCCCGGATCGATGGGCGCCAAGTCGTTTATCGTCCGCGGACTCGGCAACCCGGACTCGTTCGACAGCTGCAGCCACGGCGCGGGCCGGGTGATGAGCCGGACGGCGGCCAAGAAGCTGGTGACGCTCGACGAGCATATCGCCGACACCGCCGGCGTCGAATGCCGCAAGGACGAGGGCGTGATCGACGAGACGCCGAGGGCCTATAAGCCGATCGAAGCCGTGATGGCCGCCCAGGCCGATCTGGTCGAGATCGTCCATACGTTGAAACAGGTGGTGTGCGTCAAAGGGTGAAGCGGGAGACAGCGACAGGCCGGGGGCCTGTTGCCCCGCTTCACCGGCCGCCAAGGCGGCCGTGGACGACGCACACCATTGGTCAGAGTGAATATCATGATCGAGATTGATGGCAGCGAGGGCGAAGGCGGCGGACAGGTCGTACGCAATGTGTGCGCGCTGTCGCTTGTTACCGGGGAGCCGGTCCGCATCACCAACGTCCGCGCCAAGCGATCGAAGCCGGGACTGATGCGCCAGCATGTCACCGCGATCGAGGCGGCGTGCGCGATTGGCAGCGCGACGTGCGAGGGGCTGGTCGTCGGGTCGTCCGACCTGATCTTCCGTCCCGGCCGGGTGGCGGCGGGCGACTATCGCTTTTCGGTCGGAACGGCGGGATCGACGGGGCTGGTGTTGCAGACCGTCCTGATGCCGCTGCTGATTGCTGACGCTCCGTCGCGGCTGGTGCTGGAGGGCGGGACCCACAACATGCTGGCCCCGCCGTTCGAGTTCATCGAGCGCAGCTTCTTGCCGATCGTCCGGCGGATGGGCGGGCAGGTCGAGGCGCGGCTGATCCGGCACGGCTTTTACCCGCGTGGCGGCGGGCGGATCGAGGTGGATATAACTCCCCGTCCGCTCCAGCGTATCGAGTGCATGGCGCGCGGCGAAGGGCTGGGCGTGTCGGCCTGCGCCTTGTTCGCCGGGCTACCCATGTCGATTGCCGAACGCGAAATCGCCGTGGTCCGCAAGGCGTTCGACTGGTCGGAGCGTGAATGCTTCATGCGCGAACTGCCGGTCGACCAGGGGCCGGGTAACATCCTGTTGCTGGAGGCGCAGTTCGAGCATGTCACCGAGATCGTGAGCGGCTTCGCGCAACTGGGCGTGACGGCGGAGCGTGTCGCGAAGACGGCGGTCGGCCGGATGCGCGGCTATCTGGCGTGCGATGCCTTTGCGGGGCCGTATCTCGCCGACCAGCTGCTGTTGCCGATGGCCCTGGCGGGCGGCGGCGTGTTCACAACCGTCAAGCCGAGCGAGCATGCCCGCACGGCAGCGACGGTGATCGAGCGCTTCACAGGGCGACGTACCCGGTTCGAGCAGCAGGCGGGAGGGGCGCATGCCGTGACGATCGGCTGACGGATTGCGAGCGTAACGACTTTCTGCTATCAACCCTGCGAGCCCGCACCAACTGGCGGGACATACGGAGACATGCTGTGTTCGACCTTGCCGCCTATTGCGGTGCACGGGTCGGCGGTCTCCGGCCTTTCGCGTAAACGTCCCACGACGTTGGCGGCGGGCCGGCATCCGCCCCCGCCGCACCTCACCTTTTCGACAGGAATGACGTCGACGCGCGCGCTTGCGCCGTCGGCCTGAGAGACGCGTGGATACGACATGGACGAATTGGATATCGTCCGGGGCCTGATGCTCCGGACGGCGGGCGCGTTGCCCGCAACGGCACCGCTCGCCAAGGCGCTGCTGGAATGGGCGGAGCCGCATCGGCCCTGGCTGCTGCCCGACATAGAAGGCGAATGGAACTGGGAAACCCTGTTCGCCGGTTTCACTGCTCCGCGCGGGGGACCGGTGCGGGCGGAGGCGCTCGAACTGGCGGGCACGCTAGCGCAGTTGCTGGGATTGTCGCCGATCGATGCGGAGCTGCTGCGCCTGATGATCGCGTGCGACCGACTGCCGCGCGTCGGTGCCTTGGCGCGATTGCTCAGCCGTCACGGGCATGACCTGCCGCAACTCCTCGGCGAGATGGCCGGGGCGGGTGCCGAGGACGCGGACCGCGCGGCGCGGCGGGGTGCGGTCACGCGGCTGGGCCTGGCCTGCTTCACGGCAACCCGTGAGGGTGAGGCGGATGTCGAGATCCGCTGGACCTTGCAACGTCTGCTCGACCGGGCTCCGGCGAGCGAAGAGGCGATGCTCGATACGCTGGTCGGTCGGCGGCAGGCGGCCACGCTGGGGCTCAACGCCTTTGCGCATATTGGGCCGATCGACTTCCTCGTCCGCCTGCTGCGCGGTGCGCTGGGCGCGGCGGCGGCGGGGGTCAACATCCTGATCTACGGCCCGCCCGGCACCGGCAAGACCGAACTCGCGCGTACGCTGGCGGCGGCGGCAGGCGCGGTGTTGCACGGTGTGGGTGAGGCGGACGAGGACGGCGAGGAACCCCGCCGTTGGGAACGCGTCGCGGCGCTGGCCTTGGCACAACGTCTGCTCGGCGGGCGGGGGCCTGCGGTGCTGCTGTTCGACGAGATGGAGGACCTGATAGGCGATGCCAGCCCGTCCGCGGGCGGCGACTGGTTCAGTCGGCGCGAGGGCAGCAAGGTCTTCGTCAACCGGCTGCTGGAGGCCAACCCGGTGCCGGTGATCTGGACGACCAACGCGATCGGCAATGTCGATGCGGCGATCCTGCGGCGGATGAGCTTCGTGCTGCGGCTCGACCTGCCGTCGCGGGCGGCGGCAGCGGCGATGCTCGACCGGGTGGCGCGTGAGGAGCGGGTGACGCCCGGTGCTGCCTTCGCCACGTTGCTCGACGCCGCGCCGGAAACGGCGGCCGTCCTGCGCATGGCCGCGCGTGCGGGCAAGCTGGCGGGCGAGACGGATGGCGGCACCGTCGCAGCCGAGGCATTGGTGCGCGCGTTGCGTGGCGGCACGTTGCCGCCCCCTGGCCCAGCGGCGTTCGATCTCGACCTGTTCGAAACCGATCGGCCGGTCGACCGCCTGTTCTCGGCCATGGCGGATGGCGGCGCGAGCGACGTGTCGCTGCTGCTGACCGGGCCGCCTGGCACCGGCAAGACGGCATTTGCACATCATCTCGCACGTGCGCTCGACCGGCCGCTGCTGGTCAAGCGTGCATCCGACCTGCTGTCCAAATGGGTCGGCGAGACCGAGGCGTAGATCGCCGATGCCTTTGCCGAGGCGCGGCGGCGGGAGGCCGTGCTGTTGTTTGACGAGGCGGACTCGCTGCTATTCGACCGCAGTACGGCGCGAACCAGTTGGGAAGTGGGACAGGTCAACGAACTGCTGACGTGGCTCGACCTGCATCCGTTGCCGGTCGTCGCGGCGACGAACCATGAGGCGGGGCTGGACCCGGCGACATTGCGGCGGTTCGTCTTCAAACTCCGGCTGAAACCGCTCGGGGCAGAGCGCGCCGCCGCGGCCTTCCAGCGCTTTTTCGGAGAGCCCGCCCCGGCCTGTCTGCGCGCCGTGGAAGGACTGACACCCGGTGACTTCGCGGTTGTCGCACGGCAGTTGCGGTTTTGGCCTGCCGCCGATGCGGCGGACCTCGTAACGCGATTGAGGGCTGAGGTGGTAGCGCGGCCCGGCATGTCGGTCAGACTAGGCTTTTGACGGGCTTACGCGTGGCCGTCGCTGGCGGCCGCGCGTCGACCTGCGCGGTGCCTTTTCACGCGACGGGTAGGTGGCCATCCTAATGAACCCGCTTCGGCGTCAGGGTTCAGCCGTTCAGGCGATCGGACGCTTGCCTGAAGAAAAGGCCTGTGCGGCATACTGCTCTTTGGGAAAACGGTTCGAGCTGCCTTGGGCCAAGGGCTGACCGTTGTCGGTCCGCCTGGGTAGCTCATGCTAGAGTTCAGCCTGTCCGTGTCCCGTCGGCAAGCGGGGTGAGCCAACGTTCGGCCATGCGGCCTGTCATTCGGCCTCGGCCGAGTGCGGGCGGGGGAGACGTCCTGTCACGCTCGCATCAGGCGGTGCTCCATAGTGTCTTTGTGGGATCGGCGGTTCGCCCGTCCTGTATCGCGCCTGGCGTTCGGGAGAAGCGGGGGGCTGGCGCGGTGTGGGGGATGCCGTGCTGATCGACGAACGTGCCGCGCGCCTGGAGATGGGGGTCGTGGAGCGCCTCTTGCGTGGTGAGGACGGGGTAGACGCAGGCGTCGGTGCCGCGGAACAGCGCCGTCCAGTGCGCGCAGGGCTGGCTGGCGAAGGCGGCCTCGAGCAGCCGTGTGGTTTCGGGCCATGCCGCCTCGCGCTGCAGGTCCGACGGGCGGTCGCAGGCGATGCCCAGCGTCGTGAGCAGCTGTGCCCAGAATTGCGGCTCGATCGCGCCGACGGCGATCTGGCGGCCGTCGGCACACATGTAGGTGCGGTAATAGGGGGCGGCGCCGGCGAGGGGGTTTCGGTCGCGGTGTAGCGAGATGCGTCCCGATGGCGTCAGGCCGGTGAACATTGTCATGAGGTTGCTGACGCCGTCGACGATCGCGGCGTCGACGACCTGCCCGCGGCCGGAGCGTTCGCGTTCCCACAAGGCGGCCATGATGCCGAAGGCGAGGAACATCGAGCCGCCGCCGAAGTCGCCGACGAGGTTGAGCGGCGGGGGCGACCGTTCGCCGGCATGGCCCATCGCGGCGAGCGCGCCGGTCATGGCGATGTAATTGATGTCATGGCCGGCCGTTTGGGCGAGCGGGCCATCCTGTCCCCACCCCGTCATCCGGCCGTAGACGAGGCGGTCGTTGCGCCCGCACAGGACGTCGGGGCCGAGGCCGAGACGCTCCATGACGCCGGGGCGAAAGCCTTCGATCAGCACATCGGCCGTGTCGCAGAGGGCGATCGCCTGATCGCGCCCTTCGTCGCTGCGGATGTCGAGCGTCATGACCGTACGACCGCGATCCATGATTGGGTTGGGCCAGCCGTTGCCGCCGGGGCGATCGATCCGCACGACGTCCGCGCCCTGATCGGAGAGCAGCATCGCACAATGCGGGCCGGGACCGATGCTGACGAACTCCACCACGCGAAGGCCGACGAGCGGCCCGGATGCTTCGGCCATGGCTAATCCTCCGGGGCGATGCGGACGCGGAGGGCCGCGTCGGCATGCGTCAGGATCAGCTGGCAGGAGAGGCGCGAGTGCGCGCGGCGATGATCGCTGCTGTCGAGCAGATCGTCCTCGTCCGGACTGACCGGTGGCAGAATGCCGTCGCCGTCTTCGACATAGACATGGCAGGTGGCGCAGGAGCAGCATCCGCCGCACATCGCGAGAAGCTCGTCGATGCCGGCGTCGCGGATCGCCTCCATGACGCTCATGTCCGCCGTAGCGTCGACCTGGCGCATGGTGCCGTCGCGCAGGATGACGGTGATCGCGGTCATGCCGCCATCTCGTGCGGCGCGACGATGCAATGTGTCAGCCGCGACGTGATGATCCGTTCGGCGTCCCGCACGATGCGCGCGACCAGGTCGCGGCAGGTTGGAATGTCGTGGATGAGACCCTGGATCTGGCCGGCCCAGATCAGACCCGCGTCGAGGTCGCCGGTTTCGAGCGCGATCCGCCCCTTCGCGCCGGATACGAGCGGGCGGATATCCTCGAACGTCGTGTCTGGACGGTTCGAGAGATCGACGACGCGATCGGACACGCTGGTCTTGGCGACGCGACCCGTGTTGTGGAAGCGGCGGAAGATCAAATTGGTCGCGCGCTCGTCGTTGGCGACGATGAGCTGCTTCACCGCGTCGTGGATCGGCGCCTCGACCGTCGCGCAGAAGCGCGTGCCCATGTTGATGCCATCGGCACCGAGCGCGAGCGCGGCGGCGAGGCCGCGACCATCGCCGAAACCGCCGCTCGCCAGCATCGGCACGCGCACCTTGTCGGCGGCGGCGGGGATCAGGACGAGGCCGGGAATGTCGTCCTCCCCGGGATGGCCAGCGCATTCGAAGCCGTCGATCGAAATGGCATCGACGCCCATTCGCTCGGCGGACAACGCGTGGCGGACGGCGGTGCATTTGTGGATGACGGTGATGCCGTGCGCCTTGAAATGCTCGACATGCTCCTGCGGGCGATGGCCGGCGGTTTCGACGATGGTGACACCCATGTCGATGATCGCCCGGCGATAGTCGGCATAGGGCGGCGGCGATACCGAGGGCAGGATGGTGAGGTTCACCCCGAACGGCTTGTCGGTCATCGTCCGGCAGCGTTCGATCTCGCGGCGCAGATCGTCGGGCGTTGGCTGGGTGAGGGCGGTGAGGATGCCGAGGCCGCCGGCATTGGATACCGCCGCAGCCAGTTCGGCGCGGCCGACCCACATCATGCCGCCCTGCACGACCGGATGTTCGATACCGAGCAGGTCAGTGATGCGTGTGCGCAGCGCCATCAGAGCGCCTCGACGATGGTGACGTTGGCGATGCCGCCGCCTTCGCACATGGTCTGGAGGCCATAGCGCTTGCCCCGCGCGCGCAGAGCGTGGATCAGCGTGGTCATCAGCTTCGTCCCGCTCGCGCCGAGCGGGTGGCCGAGCGCGATCGCGCCGCCGTTGACGTTCAGCTTGTCGGGATCGGCGCCGACATGCTTCGCCCAGGCGAGCGGCACCGGCGCGAACGCCTCGTTCACTTCGTACAGATCGATATCGTCGATCGAGAGGCCAGCCTTGCGCAGCGCCTTGTCGGTCGCGAACAGGGGTTCTTCGAGCATGATGACGGGATCGCCAGCGGTGACGGTGAGGTCGACGATGCGGGCGATCGGCGTCAGTCCGTGCGCTTTCAGGGCGCGTTCGTTGACGACCAGCACCGCGCTGGCGCCGTCGCAGATCTGGCTGGCATTCGCGGCCGTGATGACGCCGCCGTCGCGCAGCGGCTTTACCGAGGCGATGGCTTCGAGCGTGGCGTCCAGGCGGATGCCCTCGTCGCGCCAATGCGGTTCGTCGTCGACCATGATCGGCACGATCTCCGCGTTGAACGCGCCTGCCTGCGTGGCGGCGGCGGCGCGGCGATGGCTTTCCAGTGCGTAGCGGTCGAGCGTCTCGCGATCGAAGCCGTATTTGCGGGCGATCGCTTCCGCGCCGTCGAACTGGCTGAATTCGGCGACGCCGAAGCGCGCGGCGATGCTCTCGCTGACCGGGCCGATCCCGATGCCCTCCTTTTTGTGGAGCGACATGTTGGAGAACATCGGCACGCGGCTCATGCTTTCGGCGCCGGCCGCGATGACGACGTCCTGCGTGCCCGACATGACCGCCTGCGCGGCGAACTGGATGGCCTGTTGCGACGATCCGCACTGGCGGTCGATCGTCACTGCCGGCACGCTGTCGGGCAGTTTCGAGGCGAAGACCGCGTTGCGGCCGAAGGCGAAGGATTGTTCGCCCGCCTGGGTGACGCAGCCCATGATGACGTCCTCGATCGCAGCGGGATCGATGCCGGCGGAATCGACGAGCGCGTCGAGGACGCTGGCCGCGAGGTCGGCCGGGTGGACGGTCGACAACCGGCCGTTACGACGGCCTCCGGGAAGGCGGACCGCGTTGACGATATAGGCATCGGCCATGATCAGGCTCCTGGAAAAATGGGCTTGCGGCGGGCGAGGAAGGCGGCGACGCCTTCGCGGGATTCCGGATGCGCGCCGGCGGCGGCAATGGTCGCGGCCTCTGCGTCGAGGTGATCGCGCA
>OFQU01000168.1_pt1 | contig 14507 bp, 4 predicted proteins | sample 1542981 | NCBI WGS metagenome assembly OFQU01 (sample SAMN07774233, study PRJEB24372) | wastewater metagenome | isolation source: Exp Tend CN 90WW | collected 2016-02
CTGATGCTGGACAACAACGCCTGGGAACGCGTGCTCGATCAAGTCTCCGACGGCGATTTCTATCGACATGACCACCGCCTGATATTCCGTGCGATCGCCAAACTGGCCGATCAGAACTCCCCGATTGACGTCGTGACCCTTGCCGAACAACTGGACAAGGAAGGTCAGACGTCTCAGGTTGGCGGTCTCGGTTACCTGGGCGAACTGGCGAAAAACACGCCGTCCGTCGCCAACATCAAGGCCTATGCGCAGATCGTTCGTCAGCGCGCGACGTTGCGCCAACTGATCGGCATCAGCACCGAGATCGCCGACAGTGCCTTCAACCCCGAAGGCCGCACTGCCGAGGAAATTCTCGACGAAGCCGAGCGCCAGATCTTCGCAATTGCCGAGGCCCGGCCTAAAACCGGCGGCCCGGTGGGTGTGAACGAGTTGCTGACCAAGGCCATCGACCGAATCGACACGCTGTTCAACACCGACAACGCCATTACCGGCCTGTCGACCGGTTACACCGACCTTGATGAGAAGACCAGCGGCCTGCAGCCGGCTGACTTGATCATCGTCGCTGGCCGTCCGTCGATGGGTAAAACCACCTTTGCGATGAACCTGGTGGAAAACGCCGTACTGCGCAGCGACAAGGCCGTTCTGGTGTACTCCCTCGAGATGCCAGGCGAATCGCTGATCATGCGTATGCTCTCGTCCCTCGGCCGGATCGATCAGACCAAGGTGCGTTCCGGTCAGTTGGAAGATGATGACTGGCCGCGCCTGACTTCGGCCGTCAACCTGCTCAATGATCGCAAGCTGTTCATCGATGACACCGCCGGCATCAGCCCGTCAGAGATGCGTGCCCGCACCCGGCGGCTGGCGCGTGAACACGGTGACATCGGCCTGATCATGATCGACTACCTGCAACTGATGCAGATTCCAGGTTCCGGGGGCGACAACCGGACCAACGAGATTTCCGAAATCTCGCGTTCCTTGAAAGCCCTGGCCAAGGAATTCAATTGCCCGGTGGTCGCACTGTCCCAGCTCAACCGCTCCCTGGAGCAACGGCCGAACAAACGCCCGATCAACTCCGACCTCCGGGAATCCGGAGCGATCGAGCAGGATGCTGACGTCATCATGTTCGTTTACCGGGACGAGGTGTATCACCCGGAGACCGAGCACAAAGGCATCGCCGAAATCATCATCGGCAAACAGCGTAACGGCCCGATCGGCTTTATCCGGCTGGCGTTTATCGGTAAATACACGCGCTTCGAAAACCTCGCACCAGGCAGCTACAACTTCGACGACGACGAATAAAGGCTGGCCGCAATCGCGCTCGGCCAGCCTCGTGGCGCAATGGTGTCAGACCGTTGTGCCTGCCGCCTCCTCAACGGTGCTGCCGGTTGGATACCCGGCCAGCTCCTGGCGGGTCAGGGTTTCGATCAGCGCGCTTTCCGCAACGATCCATGATGCTTGCAGTGAATTGGACTGCGTCTGGTAATCATCCGGCGCCAGTTCGTTGGCCGCATGCAAATCGTCGAGCGCTGCCTGGCGATCCTGAAACGGTTGCCGCTGCGTTTCAAAATCCACCTGGTACTTGTTGGTGATGAATTTCTGCCAGAACTCCCTGGCCACCAGCGCCTGGAACTCTTGCGCGGAGTTGTCCAGCGCCAGCACGCTCTGGTGAGCCGCGTTCACCTGCTCATCTGAAACATTGACCAGGCGACCGAAGCCCATGCGCTCAGGTTGCCCGGGCAATAGCAAGAGGTCGCGCAGGGCATGGCGATAGAACAGTCTGATTTCGACCTCTTCCGGTATCTGCGGCGCGGGCAGCCGACGCGCCTCTTCAGGCGTCCGGGACTCGGCGATTGCGGCCTCGCGTTGGGCAATATCGGCCGCCGCGAGGGTGTCGACCTCGTGTAGCCGGAACAGGGCTCTGGACAGTTGGAACAGTGCTGGCCCCTGTTCCCTGTCGCCCGCCTGGGCGAGTGCGTGATGCATCATGACTCTGGTTTCGAGATTGGCGAAAGTGAATGCAGCGCGATCACAGCAGGTGGCTTCTCCCGCCCGATCGAACACTTCCCGGCGCAAGTTTTCGGATCGCTCGCTGTTTTCGCTGATGCTGTCGATCAGTTTCCACACCCGCTGCTGCAGGTCGGCGCGGCCGGCACTCTCTGGCAACAACAGGCGTTCAAGGGTATCGAACAGGCCGCCCGAGCCTTGCTGAGCCTCCAGGGCCTGCCATTGAATCCTTCTGGCCTGCACGTCATCGGCGGCCATCCCCTTGGTCCAGCGCGCCATTGGATCGGCAGCGGTCGCATGGTTGGCCGCAGGAACATGACCTCGTGCCGTGTCGACCAGATTATTCGGGCCCGACAGCGGTGTCTCGGCCTGAAGCAATCGTTCGTTGTACTGATTGATGCGCGCTAGCGTGGCATCGGACAGGAGATTGTTGCGTAGGTTGGTGACATTGTTGATGCGCACGGTATGCGGGAGGCGCTCGTTCGTTGGCGCGATGACGGCGTCGGGGATGTCGACGATGCGGTTGTTGCTCAGGTTGAACGTGTCCAGTAGTGGCTGATCGACAATGCCGGCGGGGAATGTATCGATGCCGGTATTCGCCAGGTCGAGATGGCGCATGTCGGTGATGCGGCTGAAGTCCGGGCAGATGCCCAGCCGCGGATTGTCCTGCAGATTCAGCGCTCTTAGTGTCGTGCGCTCGGACAGTACGCGGGCAGTCTCGGCGGTCAGGGACAGTTGATTGTTATCCAGCGACAATCGCGTCAGCCCGTGCATCTCTCCAATGGCCGGCGGCAGTTCGCGCAGTTGATTGCGCGACAGATACAGCCAGCGCACATGGCGAAAGCGCGTCAGAAAACCTTCCGGGGAAGCCCTTAGATCCATATTGTTCAGTTTGAGCGAGCCGACGTGGCTGAAGTCGACGTCGATGTCCGGCAGGCTGGGCAGCCTCAGGCCGCTCAGGTCCAGTTCGAGCCCGATGGGTGTGCGGTCGAAGGCGAGTTTTTGCGGCGTCTCCTGGCGCCAGCAACTGATAATCCGCTCGCTGGCCTTCAGACGGTCGCGCCGCGAGTTGGCGTTGGCTGCCAACTGATTGGCCGGAATGTATCCCATGAGGTTGCCTGCTCCGGAATAAACCCAATCGTCGAGCTGACGTTTCAGGCCGCTGAAGTCCTGTTCAAGGCCAGTGAGCCGGGCGGACGCGGCATCTTCTTCCAGACTCCACAGGTATTCCCTGCACTGTTTGATGTTTTTGCGCGGATACAATCGGCGATACCGTTGTGCCTGGGAATTTTCACTGTCAAAAATGATGTCATCGGGGCCAGAGGTCAGCAGTTCGGGGTCCACTTCGTTCACCCGCCGCCAGTAGTCGTCGAACCTGCGCCAGTAGTTGGACGGGAAGTCGCTGCCATCGAGCGCGGTGACGGTGTTGATCCGGGCAATGGTCAGCAATTGTTCAGGCGCGGGGTCGAGGAACTGCGCTGGCACCTCGTTCAGGCGGTTGTTACGCAGGTCCAGCCGTTTCAGCGCCGTTTTGTCGTGCAATCCGCTGGGCCAGCGATTGAGCCCTGTGTCGGACAACAGGAGATTCTCCAGTTGCGTCATGGCGCTGAAGTTGGGGATCACGTTCAGCGGATTGGCGGACAGGTCGAGGGTCGTCAACCGGCTCAGACCACTGATTCGCGCAGCCGCTTGTTCATCAAGAACGAGGGTGTTCGAACTCAGATCCAGTTGGGTCAGTTTGCTCATTTCACCCACGCTGTCGGGCAGGGACTTGAGGCCGCAATGGGTGATGGATAACGATTCCAGGCTGGTGAAGCTGCGCAGGAACAGGTCGCCGGCGTCCGACCAGTCAACGGTTCGCAGCACCAGCGTCCTGACGTGGCTGAAGTCCGCCTGCAATGCCGGGAGTGGCCCGAGGGCCTTGGGCAGTGTCAGCGTGTCTGCGGATTTGTCGAGCCAGCATTGCCTGAGCGTTTCAACGACCTCTTGCCTCCAGAGCTTGAATCGCGGATGGGCCGTGGACGCGTTCTCAACGTATTCCTTCAGCTGCACGTCGATGTGCTCCAACGCTTCCACCCGCCCGGCCAGCCCGTTACGCGTTGCTTCATCCAGCCCCATCAAGTAAACCCTGGCCGTCTGGGCATCCTTGTCGGGGTGCAATCGACGTATCAGGCCCACCTCGGGGATGTCAGCGTCGAGCCGGAACGCGGCCGGGTGAGCGCGGCTGACCAAGTCGGGATGATCGGCGCCGACCCGCTCCCAGAAGGCCTCGAGGGATTTCCAGCAGTCCGCTGCAAAACGGTTGCCTTCCAGCCGCGTAACGCCGTTGATCCGGGCGCGAGCCGGCAGTTGATCCGCTGGCGGATTGAGCACTGCTTCAGGCACTTCAGTCAGTTGGTTGTGCCGTAGGTCGACCAGCGTGAGGCCTGATTGCCGGTGCAAACCTGTCGGCCATTGTTCGATGCCGGTGTTGCTCAGGTTCAACGTCTGCAATTGATCCATCGCAGCGAAATCCAGCGTTCGCCCCAGGGGATTGCCCGACAGGTCGATATGCCGCAGTCGCTGGAGCCTGGCCAGGCGCGCGGCGGGTCGTTGATCGAGGCGGATCTGATTGCCGCTCAGATCCAGCGTGATCAGGTTGCGCATTGCGGTGTTGGCCACAGGCAGCTTGTCCAGCGTGGAACGGTTCACGACGAGTCGAGACAGGTCGCTGAACCGGTTGAGAAAGGCGTCGGCGGCGTCCGACCAGGTGAGGGAGTCCAGCTCAAGGGTGCGCACATTCGCCAGGTCGACCGTGAGCCGTGGCAGCGTCGGATGTTCGTCTGCAAAGACAATTTTCAGCGCGGTGGTTTCCTGTCTCCAGCAACGCTTTATGTCATTGGCTACAGAGGCCATCCATTCTGTGCCGGAACCCTGGGTCGATGTTGCGGTGTTGTCACGTGACCACGCGGCCAACTCGTTTTTCAGCGTCCGGTAATCGGCTTCCTGACGAGTCAGCAGCGCTGCGGCCTCAGTGCCAAACGATCTGACCAAGGCAGTCACTTGCGCCTCGGTCAAGGCTGGATACAGTTTGCGCACGCGCGCCGCCGGACTTTTCAGGCGATTGAGCGCCGAGCTGAAATGATCCTTCCAGCTGGAGGGCTGAGAACTTTGCCCTCGCTGCATGCCTCCCGCGCCGGGGACGTTGACGCCCAACCAACCGTCGACCGCGTCGAACACGATGGCTTGCGACCTGCCTGGGCGCGTGGCGACATAGCGGTTGTCGGTAGCGCCGGCCACCGGGTCTTCGGCACGGACAATCCGCATCACCGGTGTGAGTGCCGTCGATGCGTCGAGGTCGTGCAGGGTTTGGTAGGCGTGATTGTCGATTACTACGTAGAGCTTGCCGTCCAGGCGGAAAAGTCCGTCGTCACCGGGGGGGATACCGGTGAAATCCAGCGCTGTGCGAAATCCCTGCAGGCGCGCTGCGCTCAAGGCGAAAGTGATGGGCGCAACCTCCAGCGGCTCCCACAGGTGGCTGGTCGGATCGCGCACCAGCACCGGCCCGGAAGGGTGCAGCTCGCTCGGCAGACGGGCGCGAAGCTGGCCTGTGGCAGCAATCGGCGCCACTTCGACAATGCCTCCCTCGGCGACATCCACGTACTGCCGACCTTTGTGGATTCTGACCCCGTGTTCGTTGGCAGGCGCCAAGGTGATGTCCGCGCTGATCCAGTAATGCGCCAGTGGCATTGACTCAGTGGTTGGCCGGGCAGCAGCGGTTTCCGTGGGTTTGATGGTCAACACCGGTGCAGGCGTGATCGCGTCCAGGCCGGCCTCATCGAGGGGCATGCCGTGGCGCAAGGTAACGGTTGGCGATAGCGCGTCGTCAGGCCCTGCATGGGTGCGCGTGGACGCATCGCGCCGTTGCGCTGCCGCGAGGTCAGGTTCGTCAGGCCGTGCGTGGATATCGACAGTGATTTTGCCTCTGACAGGCTGTTTGGGTGACATGCGTTCATCCTTGAAGGTTTGTCATTTCATGGGTGACCCGGTCGGGTCGGTTATCGCGCTGGTCTGTCAGCGCGGGCTGGCGGGCGTCGCGGCCGCGAGGTCGAATATCTTGCGTGCGGTCTTGCCATCAAACGTCTCGCGCCAGATGCCCAGGTGCGGGCGTCCGGCCCCGGCATCCCGGCGCTGGGATTCAAGGCCCAGCCGGCTTTGCTCAAGCGTCTTGAGATGGCCGCCCTTGACCCGGAAGTTCAGCGCCGGGCTGTGTTCGTTGTCATAGTGAAAATGCGCCTCCCACAAGGGCGCCTGGCCGGCACGATCCTGGAGGCTGTAAACGTCCAGAAAAGACTTCTTGCTGCCCTTGCCCAATGGTTTGCGAACCACGGTTCGTGTCGCCGTCAGCTCGGCGTTATCCAGCAGGAAATTCAGGCGCATGATGTCCAGCACCTGCCTGTTCTTGTACATCCGGACCTGCACGGTATGTCCGCCGCGAATCAGTGCCGCGCCAGCCGCCCGCAAACGTCTGGACAGGCTGGTCATGACCGGATCCTCGGCGGCACCGGGGCTGTTTTCCAGCGCAGTGGCCTGATCGCTGCAATGATCCGCGTGCTCGCCGAGGTATCGGATGATTTCGCCGGGGTACTCATTCCTGGCTTCTTTCGCCTTTGCTTCGGCCAGGTGTACCTCAACGTCATCCAGCAACCGGTTGGCTTCGCGGATCAATTCCGGCCTTGAGGCAGGGGCGACTGCAGGCCGCACAGGCTGCCATTCGCCTTGTCTTTTTTCGTATCGCTGAGGCGGTGCATCCGGGCTGAACAGGTCAGGAACATTGATCGTAACGTTGCCGTCGGGCGCCGTTTCGGTCTCGCCGATCAACACCTTGTAGGTACCGTGCTGACGGGTGCGGAACATTTTGCTTGGCAGCGGCGGCGCGGCGGTTTCGCTCGTCGCTGGCTGGCGCGGAACGAAGTCGAAGTCGATGTCCTGATCCAGACCTGGCAGCTCCGTATCACCGCCCCACGATTCATATTGCTGGTTCAAGCGGCTTTCGATGCGCTGCTCGAACGGCTCGATCAGCGCCATGATTTCCCTGATGTAGCCGGCCTTTTCCGGGCTGCTGGAGGTCGCCAGCGATGCGATGTGCAACTTGTCTTCCTTGAGGCAATCAAGCGTGTAGATCAGGGCAAAGGGATGCTCTGCCTCGGGAATGCTATCGATATCGGCTGTCAGCAGCTTGATCGCATGCAGTGACTGAGTCCCGACCTCCGGCGGGTGTTCAGGGTTGTCCGACAGCAGGCGCAGATAGAGGGTCAGCCTGTTACCGTTGACCTGATCGTGGCCGGGCACTGTCTTGTTGAGTTCGATGATTTCATCGGCGGAATCGCGTGAGTCCTTGAGGATTTGATCGATCACGGTCTGACGCTCATCGAGCAACTTGAGCTTTTTGTTCAGGTGGGTGAGGGACCGCCTGAAACTGTCGAACGTAAGCGCCGCGATCGTGGGCCGTACCCGCAAGTCCATCACCACCATGAGCCGGTTGAGGCTTTGCACCCTTTCTTTGCGGAAGGTATGCAGTTCCTGTCTGTACAGCCCACTGGTCTTCAGGTGAATCAGCCATTCCCTGTTATCGACGCAGGACTGTACGAAGTCAGCCTCTAATTTGATGTGTTTGAGCAAGTGCACTTCCAGGCCGATCAAGGCCCTGGTTTTTTCATCGCTGGCATCCGGCAATTCACGCGCCTTGCTCCAGAGCTGCTCGTAGGTTGCGTGTGATTGACTCATCACCTGAAAAGCCTCACTGATTGGATGGTACCGCTCCAGCAGCATGTCTTTGGTGAGCCTGGCCTGCGCACTGCGACGCATGCCGCCCTGCAGACCCACCGCGACGCCAACCCAGGTGTCAGCGGCCTCTCGAGTCACGGCCAGGCTCACGCCTGCGCGGCTGGCGTGATAGATGTTCGTGCTATCGGCGGCCACCGGATCGGCTGCCTTGACGATGCGCAGGACAGGCTGCCCGGGCGTGGAAGCTTCGAGATCCTGCAGCGCCTGATACGCCCCTTTGGCGATGACCACGTAGCGTTTGCCGTTGTGGTGCCACAGACCGTCACTGCCGGGCTCGACCCCGCTGAAATCCAGTTCGGTGCGAAAAGGCTGCAGGCGTGCCTCGGTCAGAGGGAATGTCGCGGTATCGGCGTCAGTCAGTGGATGCCAGACCCGGGTGTGAGGGTCGCGCTGCAGCAGCGGGCCGGACGCGATCCGCTCGCTGGACCGGGTTGCTCGGTACAGGCCAGTGTCCACATCCACTGCAACCTGCGTCACGCCTCCGCCATGCAGGTCGGCGTAATGGCGCCCCTTGTGCAGGCGCAAATCGTTTGCGTCGAGCGGCACGTGGGTGGGTGTCGCGTTGATCCGGTACTGCTCCAGCGTCAGGGTCGTCTGCATATGGGGCGGTATTGAGGCCGTGGTAGTGCCAATTTTTCCCACCGTCAGTGCTGGCACATGATGAATCGCATCGACGTCCACGGTGTCAGGCGTCACGCCTGGCCTTGCCGGTCGTGGCGCATGAGTATTCGACGAGTCACCGTCCTGACGATGCGCGGTGCTGCCATCTGTGGTGTGCCGAGGCGGCGTGTGGACATCGACCGAGACGGTGACGCGGGACGGGGTTTTGGTTCCCATTGTGTTCATCCTTGAGTGGTTGCTCCATCAGCCCAGCGGGTACAACGGCTGATGGGGGAAGGTGTGCTGGCGGGGACGGGCGAGTCATCACTGCGCAACATCGAAAATCTTCTGCGCGGTTCTGCTGTCGATTGCTTCACGCCAGATCGGGACGTGCACCCGCCCGGCCTGTTGATCCCGGCGTTGGGATGCCAGACCCGAACCGCTCTGTTCGAGGGTTTTCAGGTGGCCGCCCTGAACGGTGAAATCACCGGCGGCGCTGTCTGCCTTTGCGTAATGAAAATGTGCATGCCAGAGCGGTTCGCCAGTGCGCCTGTCATTGAGCGAATAGATATCCAGATAGTGTTTGTTGCTGCCCTTGCCTCGTTCGAGCCGGGTGTGGGTCTTCATGGCGACAATCTGGTTCTGGCCGAGCAGGTAAGCCACTCGGCTGGCACTCAGGAACGACTTGTCCTTGTAGAGCCGCACGCGGATGTCTTCACCTTCCTGGCGCAGTCGCTGGCTGTTCTGACGCAACTGGCTGATGAGCACAGCGATCTCTTCGTCGGCCGCATTCGGCTGTCGTTCCAGTTGTAACGCGACGTCATCGAGCTGCTCGGCTTTTGCGCCGAGAAACTCCACGATGTTGCTGGCATTGCGCCTGGCTTTTTCATCCTGTCTGGCGCTCCTAAGGTGGGCTTCGCATTGCCCCATTCGCTCATTGGCCAGCGCCATCAGCGTGGGCAACGCCATGTCCGGAGGCGGTGCCTGTCGGCGCCATTCGCCATCGCGGCGCTCGTACGTCTGCCAGACCTGCTCGACACTGCCGGGGTCTGTGACATCAATCACTTCTTCGCCTGAAGCGGTGCGTCGGGGAAGGCCGACACTGATTTTGTAAACGTCGTGGTGGCGGGCCCGAAACAGGCGCCGGCGTGCAGGTGCCGGCCCGGCGTTTTCCTGATTGGGTACGAAGTCAAAGTCGATGACCTCGTCCTGCGCCGGCATCGCCAGAGTGGTCAGCTGTTCGCGGTGATAGCGACTTGCCCGCGTTTCCAGGGTCTCCTCAAATGATTGCATGACCTCGATGATTTGCCGGCGGACACCGGCCTCGGCAGAATCCGGCGCGAACGCGAGGTTTTCGTATGAGGCCTTGATCGCGGCGGTCTGGTCTAGCAGGCCGGTGATGATCGCCAGTCGCGCCTGTTGCGGAACGCTGTCGATGTCATGGAACGCCGAGGCCGTTTCAATATACGAGCGTGCCCATTGCGCCAACGCTGATTGGCTATCGCCGGGGTCGCTGCTGAGCAGTCGGCTGCGGGCCTCGACCCAACCGGAGGTAATCACCTGCAAGTCCATCGAATGCGTCGTGGGCAGGGCGGTTTCGAGCGCCGAAGAGCGTGACTGTCTGAGAATGTCGTCGACCAGTTGCTGACGGATCTGCAGGATCTCGCGTTTTTTCCACAGGTGCTCGGCAATGGCCTCGTACATTGCGCGCGTGCCGCGCAAATCACCCAGCTCGATGAGCTTGCGCCGGTCGCTGGCGCCAATCAGACGGTCACAATTGTCGACGCTCAGCACGCGCAATTCATGCAGTTCGTTCCTGAAAATGCCTTCCGGTTTGACCCGGCTGATCCAGTACTGCTCGTTTACATACCGGCCGATGTAGGCCTTGAGCAGGTCCAGCTCTTGCCGAAGACGCACCTCCAGCATTGCCAGTGCGCCTCTTTCACCTTGGCTGCCCTGCTCCTGAGCGCGCCAGTTGTCGGTTGCCTCTGAGCGTTTTTCACCGGCTGCCTGCACAAGCAATCCTTCGGTTTCGAGAGCGAGTGTCTTGTCGACAAGTTGCTGGTGCATGGCTTGGCCTCGGTGCACGCGCTGCATCCCGCCTGCGCCATGGATGCTGGTGCCGACCCACCCACGCCGGGCATCCAACACGATCGGCTCCGAGCGGCCAGGCCGCGTGCTGAAGTAGACATTGTTTTCATCATGGGCCACGGCGTCCCCGGCGCGCACGATACGCATCACCTGGGTGTCGGGTGTTGAGGCATCGGTGTCATGCAGAACCTGATAAGCGCGAGTACGAATGACGGCGTAGAGCTTGCCGGCAAAGCGGTAGAGGCCGTCGCTGCCGGGTTCGATACCGGTGAAGTCCAGGTCACAGCGAAAAGCTTCGAGGCGGGTATCGGACAGGTCATGGGGCGCCTGAGGTCGATCTTCCTGCCAGTATCGGCCATCGGCATCGGGCACCAGTCGCGGCCCCGACGGTACGCGCTCGCTTGATCGCGTGGCCCGATACCCACCCGTTTCCGGGTCCGCCGCAACCTGCACGAAGCGGCCGTTCGCCAGGGTCACGTACTGGCGCCCTTCGATCGTGCGCACCCCCTGAACATCGGGCTCCGGTAAGCCCGGGGGCAGCGCGATCCAGAAGTCCTCCAGCGTCGGCGCCGCCGTTTGCGCCGCAAGGCCAGTGTGCGCAGGCAAGGCACTGACCTGCACGGCCGGTGCCGGGGTGATTGCGTCGATGTCGCCGCCCGCGCGCGTGGGCGCTGCCGTACCGTGATGTGCGTGAAAGGTGCCGCCAGCGGGATCAATCCGCGCCAGGCTATCAGCCCCCGAGGTACTTGTTTTCGCGGGTTTTACTGCGGTGGGCCCGGACGGGCCCTTGGGTGTTTTGCCGATCATGAATACTCATCCTTGAGCAATCGTCGAGCAGCCCTGTCAGACAGGGCAGCTGCAAGTCCAGTGAATGTTTGGTTCCGCCATGGAACCTCGCGCCCTACGGTTGCCGAGGGGGCAGTGGCGCGGCGATTTCACTCAGCAGAGTCTGCGGCTGCGCTTCGGTGAAGCCGGCGATGCGCAGGCGGACCAGATACAAGCGCAATTTTTCGAGGGTGGCGGTGGAGAGCGGATTGCCGCGGACATAAATCTTGTTGCTCAGCCTTCCCGAGCTCAGCAGCCGTTCTTGCGGGGGCGAGATAATCGAGTCGGCAATTTCGGTAAGTTGGTTGGACCGCAGATCGAGAATTTCAAGAAACGCTGCCTCGTTCACACCCTCCGGCCAATGCTTCAGCCCTGTGCGCGCCAGTCCGAGTTTTCGCAGAAACAGCAGGCGACTGAGGTCGAGCCTGTCCTTGATCAGGTTGTCGTTCAGCACCACCACCTCCAGTGTTAAGGGCAGCGGTGAGCTGTACTTGTCGATGGTAATCCGGTTTTTCTCAAGGTTCAGGTGGGTCAGACCGTGCATTTCACGCAGGTCGTAGGGCAGGTCGATCAGTTCATTTCTCGACAGGTCGAGGCTGGTGATGTGTTTGAAAGGCTTGAGGTGCGTGGCAAGTATCAATTTGTTGTTGCTCAGATCCAGGGCGGTCACATGACGGAAGTCGATGCCGTCCAGAGAGGGCAGGTTGGTCAGGCCCAGACCGCTCAGATCAAGTTTTTCGCCCGGCAGCGGGCCGGCGGCGGCCAGATGCAGAATCACCTTCTTTTTCCAGCAATCGATAACTCGTTGACGGGCGACAGCCTGGTCGCCGTGGTGCCAGAACGATAACTGGTGCTGCAAGGTGCTCAGTTCCCGCTCGTACTGCGCCAGACGCGTCGGCGTATCCACGCCCATGTTCTGCAGCATTGCGTTGATCTGGTTCTCGTCCAGGAAGGGGAATAGCGCGCGCACGCGGCGCTGCGGTGACAGCAGCGCGCGCAACCTTTCGCTGTAGGAGTCCGGGATGAACCACGGTCTGGGTGTCTCGGCGCGGTACAGGCCACCGACACCCGGCACCTCCGCTCCGATCCAGCCGTGCCGAGGGTCGAAAACCACCGGCTCCGAGCGGCCCGGTCGAGTGCCCACGTAGACATTGTCGGCATCGCCAGCGACGGGGTCCTGGGCGCGAACGATGCGCCAGACCGGCGTGGTCGGTGTAGACACTTCAAGGTCACGCACGACTTGATAGCCGTGGCTGCGGATCAGGGCGTAAAGCCTGCCGTCAAAACGGTGCAGGCCATCGGCGTCGGGCGCGATGCCGGTGAAATCGATCTCGCTGCGAAAGGCCTGCAGGCGACTGTCGCTCAGGTGGCGCGGTGATGCTTCGTGGCGAGGGACTTCGCGCCAGTACTGACCGTCGGCGTCGGGTTGCAGGAGTGGGCCGGACGGCGTGCGCTCGCTTGAGTGCCTGGCCCGGTAGAACCCGGTTTCAGGATCCATCGCGATCTGCACGATGTGTTTATCGGGCAGTGTGACGTAGGTACGCCCCTTGATGATGCGCGCACCCTGAGCTGGGGAGTCGTCCCACCCCGGCGGCGTCACCCGGTAATTTTCCAGGCCACGCGATAGCGGGGGCAGCGTCGCGTTCAGCGGTGACTGCATGGCGCTCACCTGCACGGTGGGCGCGGGCCTGATGGCGTCAGGGTCGACGCCATCAGGGCGCGTGATCGCAGGTCGATGGGGCAGGGCCGCAGGATGAGCCATAGGGACGTCGATGCGCGGATGACCATCAGGTCCCGGCGCGCCGGTTTTCGGTAACGTTGTCGTGGTGGCGCCGCTGGCGCCCTTGCTGGTCTTGCCGATCATGAGTACTCATCCTTGAGTCGTTGTCATGTTCGCCCCGCAATAATGCAAGGCTTGAATATCGTGATTGCATGGCCGGTACGCTTGCCCCGGCAGGGGAGTGGGCGTCCGACGGCCTCTGTGATGCAGGGATGAAGAGAAACCGACCATTGCCGTCGGAATTGGTTAAATTTTGTGCTATATTCCGCGACCGCGATTTTTCATCTCAACACCGGTCGTCCGACATGCAAGCAGCCAAGCCGTTATTTGACTATCCAAAATATTGGGCCGAATGTTTCGGGCCAGCGCCATTCCTGCCGATGAGCAGGGAGGAGATGGATCAGCTTGGCTGGGATTCCTGCGACATCATCATTGTTACGGGAGATGCCTACGTCGATCATCCGTCGTTCGGCATGGCAATTATCGGCCGGCTGCTGGAGTCGCAAGGCTTCCGCGTCGGGATCATTGCCCAACCGAACTGGCAGTCCAAAGACGACTTCATGAAGCTCGGCGAGCCGAACCTGTTCTTCGGCGTCGCGGCCGGCAACATGGACTCGATGATCAACCGCTACACCGCCGACAAGAAAATCCGTTCCGATGACGCCTACACCCCGGGCGGCATGGCCGGCAAGCGTCCGGATCGCGCCAGTCTGGTCTACAGCCAGCGCTGCAAGGAAGCCTACAAGAACGTACCGATCGTGCTCGGCGGCATCGAAGCTTCGCTGCGCCGCATCGCGCACTACGACTACTGGCAGGATCGGGTGCGCAACTCGATCCTGATCGACGCCTGCGCCGACATCCTCCTGTACGGCAATGCCGAGCGGGCGATTGTCGAAGTCGCCCAGCGTCTGTCCTACGGTCACAAGATTGAAGACATCACTGATGTGCGCGGCACCGCGTTCATCCGACGTGACACGCCTGCGGGCTGGTACGAAGTCGATTCCACGCGCATTGACCGTCCGGGCAAGGTCGACAAGATCATCAACCCGTACGTGAACACCCAGGACACCCAGGCCTGCGCCATCGAGCAGGAGAAGGGGCCGGTCGATGATCCGGAAGAAGCCAAGGTCGTGCAGATTCTGGCCAGCCCGCGCATGACCCGCGACAAGACCGTGATCCGTCTGCCGTCGATGGAAAAGGTGCGTGGCGATGCGGTGCTGTACGCCCACGCCAACCGCGTGCTGCATTTGGAAACCAACCCGGGCAACGCCCGTGCGCTGGTGCAGAAGCATGGCGAAGTCGACGTCTGGTTCAACCCGCCGCCGATTCCGATGACCACTGAAGAAATGGACTACGTGTTCGGCATGCCTTACGCCCGTGT
>OFQU01000169.1_pt1 | contig 14420 bp, 13 predicted proteins | sample 1542981 | NCBI WGS metagenome assembly OFQU01 (sample SAMN07774233, study PRJEB24372) | wastewater metagenome | isolation source: Exp Tend CN 90WW | collected 2016-02
GAAGAAGCCGTACGTCGTTTCAAGAAGGGCGACGAGCTGGACACCGTTATCCTGTCGGTTGACCCAGAGCGCGAGCGCATCTCCCTGGGCATCAAGCAACTGGAAAGCGATCCGTTCTCCGAGTACGTCTCGGTTAACGACAAGGGCGCTATCGTGACCGGTACCGTGAAAGAAGTTGACGCCAAAGGCGCCATCATCGTTCTGGCCGACGACATCGAAGCTACCCTGAAAGCCTCCGAAATCAGCCGTGACCGCGTTGAAGACGCGCGCAACGTTCTGAAAGAAGGCCAGGAAGTTGAAGCCAAGATCATCAGCGTTGATCGCAAGAGCCGCGTAATCCAGCTCTCGATCAAGTCGAAAGATGATGCTGAAGAGAAAGAAGCCATCCAGAGCCTGAAAGCAGCTCCGGAAGGCGAAGCAGCTGACACCACTATGGCGGCACTGCTGCGTCAAGCAATGGCCAAACAGAACTGAGTTCTGCTTGATCATTAAAAAGGGCGACTTCGGTCGCCCTTTTTTGTGCCTGCGATTTGGTCTTTGTACGTCCGTCCATGAAACCAATAGCTTCGGCTGCGGGTCTGTTTCTTTAATCGGATCAATCGCCTATTCGCGACTAAGCTTGATCTTGAGCATTAGTCGTCAGGCTTGCCTGGCATAAGGAAGTGGATGAACAAGTTACTTGTTGTTGCAGTGGTCTTGGCGCTGGCAGGGTGCACCACCAGTGCGAAAACCCATGCGGTGCGCGGCGTCAGTGGTATCGAGGTCGATTGCTCCGGGTTGGGTTCCGGTTGGGAGAAGTGTCAGAAGCGTGCGACCAAGGAATGCAAAGGCAAGGGCTACAAGGTCATCACCCGTTCTGACGATGCCAAAGATGAAGACGAATACCCGTTTGGCTTCAATCCCGCAGGCTTTGTAACCCGGACCATGCTGGTGATGTGTCGTTAGGGCAGTGGCGATCCGACTCGCCACTGGAGTGCCCTGAAAATGGGCATTTTGACCCCGGGAAAGATATGTCAATCCCTGGGCTGTTCAAAATCTTCCGGGCATGCTAAAACCTTTCAAGCGCTGATCTAGCTGCTTGAAAAAGAAGGGAAAAATATGACGAAGTCGGAGTTGATCGAACGAATTGTCACCCATCAAGGGCTACTCTCATCCAAGGATGTGGAGCTGGCCATCAAGACCATGCTTGAACAAATGTCTCAGTGCCTCGCCACCGGTGATCGTATCGAGATCCGTGGATTTGGCAGCTTCTCCCTGCACTACCGCGCACCGCGCGTTGGTCGCAATCCAAAGACCGGCCAGTCGGTAAGTCTGGACGGTAAATTCGTTCCGCACTTCAAGCCGGGTAAAGAATTGCGTGACCGCGTGAATGAGGAAGAGGAGGAGGGCGCTTGATCTTCGCTATTCAAATTCAAGGGGGCGTGAATGCGTAACCTCAAACGCATACTGCTTGGCATTTTTCTTCTGCTGATGGTTCTGGTGGTTCTGGCGTTTGTGCTTGAAAACCAACAGTCAGTCTCGCTTTTGTTTTTCGGCTTTTCAGGCCCGCAGCTGCCGGTGTCGGTTGTCGCGGTGTTGGCGTTGCTGATCGGTATGCTTATCGGTCCTGTATTGGGCTGGTTTCTGGGGCGCTCGTCCAGAGCTACACGCAAGCGAGTGGTGTGAAAACGACAGGCACACGGCATCTGTCGAAATTGCGCCTCAGCCTGTCTTTATCCATTAGTAAAACCATCATTAAGCTGTAAAATGCGTCCCTTGTTCGATCGTGCCTTAATGCATGTCGATTCAGACTGACTCTGACGGATGCCAATTGATAGTGGCTTCTGCATTCATGGATTAGACCGCGCTCTCTGGCAGCGCCGTCCGCAGCTCAAGGGTATCGCTTCGCGTGAAAATTCTAGTTACCGGCGGCGCCGGCTTCATTGGCTCGGCAGTCATCCGTCACATCATCTCTAGCACTGCCGATGCGGTCGTCAACGTCGATAAGTTGACTTACGCCGGCAATCTGGAGTCGCTGGCGGAAGTCAGTCAGAGTTCTCGCTATGCCTTTGAACGCGTCGATATCTGCGATCGTGATCAGATCGACCGCGTTCTGCGTGAACATCAACCGGATGCAATCATGCACCTGGCCGCAGAATCCCACGTTGACCGTTCGATCTCCGGCCCGTCCGAATTCATCCAGACCAACATCATTGGCACCTACACGCTGCTCGAAGCCGCGCGCCACTACTGGGCTGCGCTGGATGACACGCGCAAAGCCAACTTCCGCTTCCATCACATTTCGACTGACGAAGTTTACGGAGACCTCGAAGGTCCGGAAGACCTCTTCACCGAAACCACGCCTTACCAGCCAAGCTCGCCATATTCGGCTAGTAAAGCCAGCTCCGACCACTTGGTTCGTGCCTGGGCCCGCACTTATGGCCTGCCGACACTGGTTACCAACTGCTCGAACAACTACGGCCCATGCCACTTCCCTGAGAAACTGATCCCGCTGATCATTCTTAACGCACTCGAAGGCAAGCCGCTGCCGGTGTACGGCAAAGGCAACCAGGTTCGTGACTGGCTGTATGTCGAAGATCACGCGCGCGCGCTGTACAAAGTCGTTACCGAAGGCGTCATCGGCGAGACTTACAACATCGGCGGTCATAACGAAAAACAAAACATTGAAGTGGTGCATACACTGTGTGCGTTGCTCGATGAATTGCGTCCGGATTCGGCACATCGTCCGCATTCGAGCCTGATCACTTATGTTCAGGATCGTCCTGGACATGACGTGCGTTATGCGATCGACGCAAGCAAGATTCAACGTGAGCTGGGTTGGACTCCGAAAGAGACTTTCGAAACCGGTATTCGCAAGACTGTCGAGTGGTATCTGAATAACACTGAGTGGGTTGAGCACGTGAAGAGCGGCAGCTACCAGCAGTGGATTGATCAGAACTATGCGGATCGCTCGAATAAAGCATGAAGATCCTACTTCTAGGAAAGAACGGTCAGGTGGGCTGGGAGCTGCAACGTTCCCTGGCTCCGCTTGGCGAACTCGTCGCTCTTGATCGTCACCTTGTTGATGGCCTCAGCGGTGATCTGTCGAATCTTGAATCCTTGCGTGCAACGATTCGTCAGATAAAGCCCGACGTTATCGTTAATGCCGCTGCCTATACGGCGGTCGACAAAGCTGAGTCGGAAACAGAATTGGCAGATCGCGTAAACGGCCTTGCGAGTGGCGTGATGGCGGAAGAAGCCGCATCGCTGGGCGCGTGGCTGGTTCACTACTCAACGGATTATGTTTTCAGTGGTCAAGGCGTCATGCCATGGCAGGAGACAGACCCTGTCGCGCCGGTGAATCATTATGGCGTCAGCAAGCTCGCCGGCGAGCAGGCAATAATCGCGTCGGGTTGCAAGCATCTTATTTTCCGCACCAGCTGGGTTTATGGTGCTCGTGGCAATAATTTCGCAAAGACCATGCTGCGCTTGGCCAAAGATCGCGAAACGTTGAGCGTGATTGCAGATCAGATCGGTGCGCCGACCGGGGCTGATCTGATTGCTGATGTAACGGTGTTGGCTATCCAGCAAGTTCTGAGGCGTCCAGAGCTCGCCGGTCTCTATCATCTAGCCGCTGCTGGTGAAGTGTCCTGGCATGGCTATGCCAGTCATGTCATTGACTTCGCAAAATCCCAAGGCGAGGAATTGGCTGTGACGACGGTCAATCCGATCGAAACAACTGCTTATCCGACACCTGCGCAACGCCCTCTGAACTCGCGCTTGAATACTCAGAAGCTGCGCGACAATTTTTCTCTACACTTGCCGGACTGGCAAAGTGGTGTAACCCGAATGCTTAGGGAAGTTCTGAACAAATGACCACGACAAATCGTAAAGGCATCATCCTCGCCGGCGGCTCGGGCACGCGCCTGCACCCGCTGACTCTTGGTGTGTCCAAGCAGATGCTGCCGATCTACGACAAGCCGATGATCTTTTATCCGTTGTCAGTGCTGATGCTCGCCGGGATGCGCGAGATTCTGATTATTTCTACCCCTGAAGACTTGCCTTGTTTCCGCAAGCTTCTGGGGGACGGAAGTCTGTATGGCATCAAATTGACTTATGCCGAACAGCCAAGTCCCGATGGCTTGGCGCAGGCTTTTATCATTGGCGAAGAATTCATCGGCAATGATCCTTGCTGTTTGATACTGGGCGATAACATTTTTTACGGTCAGCATTTCTCCGACAATCTGCGTTCAGCGACCAACCAGCAGCGAGGCGCAACGGTATTCGGTTATCACGTTTCCGATCCGGAACGTTTTGGTGTTGTCGAGTTCGATGCCTCCGGCCGTGCGCTGAGCATCGAAGAGAAGCCGCTGAAGCCGAAATCCAGCTACGCGGTAACTGGCCTGTATTTCTACGACAATCAGGTGGTTCGGATTGCCAAGAGCATTCAACCTTCAGAGCGTGGAGAGCTTGAGATCACTGACGTCAATCGTGCCTATCTTGAACAGAAATCACTGAATGTTGAAATGCTGGGTCGTGGTTTCGCATGGCTTGATACTGGCACGCACGATTCCTTGCTGGAGGCCAGTCACTTCGTCCACACCATCGAGCAGCGCCAAGGCTTGAAAGTTGCGTGCCTGGAAGAGATTGCTTTCAATAACGGATGGATTGACGCCGAACAGCTGGCCAAGCAGGCCGACAGCCTGAAGAAAACCGGCTATGGACAGTATCTGCAGAAACTCCTGGATTCCAGCACTCGCTGAGATCCGTTGTCCCGTTCACTTTCTCAGAACCGTGCAAGCAGGAATGGAATGCCAGTAACAACTCCCCGGGTTGCAGTTTTGCTGGCTGCCTACAACGGAATGCAATGGATTGAAGAGCAACTGGCTTCAATCCTCGCTCAATCCGCGGTGCAGATCACCATTTACATCAGTGTTGATGCCTCTGACGATGGCACGGAGGTATGGTGCGCAGATTGCGCCGCCCGACATACTAATGTCTTTCTGTTACCGGCGGGTATTCGGTTCGGCGGGGCATCGCGCAATTTTTTCCGGCTGATCCGCGACGTGGACTTGCAAGAGTATGACTATGTGTCCTTCGCCGATCAGGATGATGTCTGGCATGAGGGCAAACTTGAGCGGGCGATCTCCTTGATGCGAGAGCGTGGCGTGGATGCGTACTCTAGCAATGTCACCGCGTTCTGGGAAAACGGCAGGGCTCAGTTGCTCAACAAGGCGCAACCTCAGACGCGCTGGGATTTCCTTTTCGAAGCGGCCGGCCCGGGTTGTACCTATGTGCTGAGTGCACCGCTGGTGCGGGCGATGAAACATTCGATGTTGATGCAATGGAGTGAGTTGCAAAAAGTCAGCCTGCACGATTGGTATTGTTACGCCTTCGCTCGCAGCCACTGCTTTCGCTGGTATATCGATCCCCATCCTTCGATGAAATATCGTCAACACGAACGTAACCAGGTTGGGGCGAACACTGGCCTCAATACGATGATTGCCCGTTATAAAACCATTCACGATGGCTGGTGGTTCACCCAGGTTGCGTTGATCGCACGCCTGACGGGGCAAGCTGGCGACCCCTTCGTCGGCTCGTGGCTACCACTGCGTCGTTGGCAATTGATCAGGCTTTCGTTTTCGGCTTGGCGCTGTCGTCGCCGGATCAGGGATCGTGTGTTGTTTTTCCTCATCTGCTGGGCGACAGCCCTTGCCGGGAAATCCGCACAATGAGCGCGCCAAGAGTCTGGGTGACCGGGGCGAGCGGATTTGTCGGCGAGGCGCTGGTAATGCACTTGCTGCTAGGGCGAAAGTTTGCGCCGGTAGCGGCTGTGCGTGGCGGTACGCGTCTACTCGGTTTGTGTCCTATTGTGCGATTTGAACTGGGAGCAACCTCGCCTGCGCAGTTGGTCGGTATACACATCGTCGTACATGCGGCTGCCAGAGTACATGTCATGCAAGAAACTGCGGACGATGCATTGGCCGAATTTCGTCGCATAAATGTCGATGGCACCCTGCAATTGGCCCGCTCGGCTGCCCAAGCCGGGGTCAAGCGTTTCGTTTTCATCAGCTCAATCAAGGTCAATGGTGAGAGCACGCCTCCCGGACGTCCTTTCACGGCGGAGGATATACCGGAACCGCAGGATCCTTATGGGATTTCCAAGCTCGAAGCGGAGCACGCGTTGCGGTTGCTTGGCAGTGAAACCGGAATGGAGATTGTGATCATTCGCCCGCCACTGGTTTATGGCCCCGGAGTAAAGGCCAATTTTCTCAGTCTGCTCAACTGGCTCGACAGGGGGATGGTTCTGCCCTTAGGCGGCATTCGCAACCAACGCAGCATGGTCGCGCTTGGCAATCTGGTCTCGTTGATCGAGACCTGTCTCGGTCACCCGGCTGCGGCTGGGCAAACCTTTCTGGTTAGCGACGGCAGTGATTTTTCGACACCTGGCCTGCTGCGTCGATTGGCTTCGGCCTTAGGGAAAAAGGCGCGCTTGCTGCCTGTTCCTTCGTTGCTGCTGCTGGTCTGTGCAGCCGCCGTGGGCAAGCGCGCTGTGGCTCAGCGAGTCTGTGAATCGTTGCAGGTGGATATCAGTAAAAACCGCGAGATGCTGGGCTGGGTGCCGCCGATTGATGTGGACATTGCCATGCGTCGTACAGCAGGCCATTTTCTGGATAGGCATAAATGATTATTGGTGGTTTGTTGCTTCTTGCCATTTTCCTGCTGTCTTGGGTGTCGACTTGGGGGATGCGACATTACGCGTTGTCCAAAAGTCTGATGGATATTCCCAATGAGCGCAGTTCGCACTCGGTAGCGACCCCTCGAGGGGGGGGAGTGGCTATTGTCTTCGGCTTCCTCTTGGCCCTGCCCATTTTCGGCTGGCTGGGGTTGATGGATCATGCTGCGCTGGCCGCCATGTCAGGCAGTGGGTTGCTGGTTGCACTGATCGGCTTTGCCGACGATCATGGGCACATCGCTGCAAGATGGCGGTTGCTCGGACATTTTCTTGCGGCGATTTGGGCTCTGTTCTGGTTGGGTGGGCTGGCTCCTATTGCGGTGTTGAACGGCACCATTGATCTGGGTTGGATGGGCCATGCAATTGCGGCGGTTTATCTGGTTTGGATGCTCAATCTCTATAATTTTATGGATGGCATTGACGGGCTGGCGAGTGCCGAGGCGCTGTGTGTGTGCTTGGGCATTGCACTGGTTTACGCGTTGATCGGCGAAGTCGAGCCAATCTGGGGCGTGCTGGCGATGAGTGCGGCGGTTGGTGGTTTTATGTGCTGGAACTACCCACCCGCACGAATCTTCATGGGGGATGCCGGCAGCGGTTTTTTGGGCATTGCCCTCGGGATTCTGTCGCTGGATGCGGCAACCCGTTTACCAGAGCTGTTGTGGAGCTGGGTCATTCTTCTTGGCGCATTCGTGGTTGATGCAACCTTGACTCTGTGCAGGCGACTGCTCAACGGTGAAAAGGTCTATCAGGCCCATCGCAGTCATGCCTATCAATACGCGGCGCGACACTTTAAAAGCCATAAGGCAGTCACCCTGGCGGTAACCGGATTGAACCTCTGCTGGTTGATGCCATGGGCGGTCGTGGTGGCGTTGGGCGTTGTGCCAGGAGTGGCCGGGCTGATCGCCGCTTATATCCCGTTGTTCTGGTTGGCTATTCGATTCAAGGCCGGCACTCGGGAAAAGCCGCCAATCTCGTGAGGCCAGGCCGGGCGTGGGAGCTTGTATCGGATAATGCTATGATTCGCGACCCCGTACGGGGAGGCAACGAAAGCGCAGGCGTCATGCGTCCTGATGGTCGACTTATAAATCCCTTTTCAGTGCCTTTCGTGACAATCCAGTCAATTTCATGTTGATCAGTTAATAAGTGTTGGAGCAGTACTAAATGCAGCATAAGGATAATAATTTAAACCTGCTTCGGCTGATTGCTGCGTTGATGGTTCTTTACGCACACTCGTTCGCCTTCTACGGCAATCCACCTGCCGGATTTCTGGGATTGACCTCCTACGGGGGCCTGGGTATCGACATCTTCTTCATAATCAGCGGTTATCTGATCGTCAAGAGCTGGGATTTCACGCCTTCAGCCGCCAACTTTCTAATTAAGCGATCACTGCGGATTTTTCCAGCGCTGATCGTGGTTGTGCTGATCAGCATGTTTATTCTGGGGCCGATGTTTACAACATTAACGACCAGAGAATACTTTGCTCACCCGCAGTTCTGGCCTTATCTGAAAAACATCATCCTTAACCCGGTTTTTTACCTGCCCGGTGTGCTTGAGCAAGCCAGGGTAGCCAACGCTGTAAACGGTTCGTTGTGGAGCCTGCCTGTCGAGTTCTTCATGTATTTAGTCGTTATGGCGCTAGGGCTGTTTTTTCGCAGTAGCCGCTGGGTCTATGCTGTGGCGACGGCGCTGTTCGCAATGGCTGTTGTGTTCTGGGTTTGGCGCGATGCTTCCATGAAGGTTGTCTACGGCACTGATGTGCGCCAGATTTTCCTAACTGGTATCTACTTTCTGATCGGCGGTTGCTACGCAAAATGGCGACTCGAGCGTTGGTTCAATCTCTCCGGCGTTTGCGTAATGGTTGTCGCGACTATCTTGTTGGCCCCTTACGCCCCGATCTCCACCATCGTCTTGTGGCTTACCTTGCCCTATGTAGTTTTGGCCTACGGTCTGTCCAGCAGCTGGTTGGGAACACTGATCAACAAAGTGGGTGACTGTTCTTATGGTGTCTATATATACGCGTTCCCTGTGCAACAGTTCGTATTGCTGAAGTATCCGAACATCTCTTACGGCATGTACTTGTTTGTCACCGTGCTGATCACTCTGGTACTCGGCTACTGCTCATGGCACCTGATTGAAAAACGTATCTTGAAGTTCAAGCCAAAGGATAAGAGTCGCCTCGCCGGCAAGTCCCCAGATGATCACGGGGCTGCCTCCGTGGATGTTGAAGGGCGAGTGAACAATTAACCAGAATGTTTGATGACCGAGCAGGGCGCAGGCGGTGTTGTGAAAGATGGTACGCGCGGAGAGTTTTATGATGTTTTCGGGAAATGGGCGATTTTTAAAGGGACTCGAGCACGCAGTGTTCAGTATGACATTCCCGGAATCGCAACGTGTTCAGCTCCTCACCAGATCTGAGCTCAACGACACGGGTGGGGCGCATGGTAGCCACGTTATGGATTCTTTAAAGGTTGCCCGTCTGCGAATCACGGAGTGAGTATTTGATGCAAAATTTCTCAGCAACACCGACGGAGCTTATCGCGAGCTTATGGCGGCATAGAAACCTGATCAAGTCGTTTGTACAGCGTGATGTTCTTGGTCGCTACCGCGGATCGTTCATGGGGATTATTTGGTCATTCCTCAATCCGCTGTTCATGTTGGTAGTATATACGTTCTTTTTCAGCGTTATTTTCAAGGCGCGCTGGGGAAGTGGTAGCGACTCGAAGACGGAGTTTGCTCTCATATTGTTCTCGGGATTAATGGTTTTCAGTCTGTTCGCGGAGTGTGTAAACCGAGCACCCGGTCTTATCCTTGGTAATCCAAACTACGTAAAGAAAGTGGTATTTCCCCTTGAAGTTTTGCCTTGGGTGAATATGGGGTCGGCCCTTTTTCATGGTGCGATCAGTCTCAGCGTGTGGATGTTGGCTTACATTATTTTCTTTGGTGTACCTCACCTTACAGTGCTGTATTTGCCCTTAGTCTTGCTGCCATTGATTTTCTTCGTCATGGGTGTCAGCTGGGCGCTCGCATCATTAGGCGTGTACCTGCGTGACGCGGCGCAATTTGTTGGCATCGTGACCAGTACTCTGATGTTCCTATCTCCAATTTTCTATCCTGTCACTGCACTGCCGGAGCGCTACAGGGGCTTGCTCTATCTGAACCCGTTGACGCCTGTCATCGAACAGACACGAGACGTGCTGTTCTGGGGAAATATTCCCGATTTCAAGATCCTCGGTATCTATCTGATCATTACTTTAATCATCGCGTGGTTGGGCTTCGCCTGGTTCCAGAAGACACGCAAGGGGTTCGCTGATGTCCTCTGAGATTTCTATCAAGGTCGAGAATCTGAGTAAGTGCTATCAAATATACGACCAGCCTCGGGATCGCCTGAAGCAATTTGTTATGCCTCCTATTCGGCGTGCCGCAGGTAGAGCACAGAAGCAGTACTTCCGAGAGTTCTGGGCATTAAGAGATGTTTCGTTCGAAGTGAAAAAAGGCGAAACCGTGGGCATTATCGGTCGTAACGGCAGTGGTAAATCGACGCTGTTACAAATGATATGTGGAACACTGCAGCCAACCCAAGGCAGTGTAAAAACCGCAGGGCGCATTGCCGCGCTGCTGGAGCTCGGGTCGGGATTTAATCCAGAGTTCAGCGGACGTGAAAACGTCTACATGAATGCCGGGATTCTCGGCTTGACGAAAAGCGAAATTGACGACCGCTACGAAGCGATATTGGAATTTGCCGAAATCGGCGAGTTTATCGAGCAACCGGTAAAAACATATTCGAGTGGCATGTATGTACGCTTGGCATTCGCGGTCATCGCCAATGTTGATGCAGATATTCTGGTTATCGATGAAGCCTTAGCTGTCGGCGACATCTTCTTCACTCAAAAGTGCATGCGCTTTCTGGCTGAATTCAAGAAGCGCGGCACCATTCTTTTCGTCACCCACGATACTAGCAGTGTCATGAGTCTTTGTGAGCGGGCGGTGTGGCTCCAGGCCGGTGATCGCAAGGCCTACAGCGACTCCAAGTCTGTTTGCCAGGCTTACCTTGCCGAGTATTACGCTTCCTCTGGCTCCGTTTCATTAGAGATTCCTCCGAAAGTCCATTCCACCCCAGTAATGCAGGATTTCCGCGACGTCCGACAGGATTTTATTAATCATTCCTCGATAAGAAACGACCTCGAAATTTTCAGATTCAAGGGCGATGGCGAGAAATTCGGCCTGAGCAAGGCGCATGTTGTGGATGTCTATCTCACCGATGATTGAGGCGGACCAGTGTCTTGGTTTGTCGGTGGGGAATTAGTTATGCTAGTGGTAAAAGCACATGCGGAAATCGATCTCGATCAACCGATCGTCGGCTTTTTGGTGAAAGACAAGAACGGCCAACATTTGTTCGGTGAGAACACTTATCTGACGTTCGTCGAGAACTCGGTAAAGGTCTGCGGTGGCAGGGATTTCACTGCCAGCTTCAAGTTCAGAATGCCAATTATGCCTTCAGGTGATTACACGATTGGTGTCGCGATAGCGAACGGCACGCAAGACAATCACGTCATCCATAGCTGGGTGCATGACGCTATTGCTTTTAAATCTCACAGCACCAGCGTGTCAACGGGTTTGGTTGGCATTCCAATGATTGACATTGAGTTACAAGCTAATGGATAACAAATATGAATTCTCTTATGAGCCCGTCAGTGTCTACGCGAGCGCTGTCAGCCTCTTAAAAGATCTTACATGTGCCGGGGCCATCCATCTTGACTTGGGTTGTGGTTACGCTGCCATCGCACGACAAATTGAAAAGCTTGGTGCTCGTTATGTCGGCTTTGATGCAAATGCCGAAAGTGTCAAAGCGCTTCAGAGCAACGGCGTTGAGGCGTATGAGCTGAATCTGAGCGAGTGGGACCAGGCAATCGCTCAGTTCAAAACACTTTGTGAGAATTACTCAGTCATTACCATTTCGATGTTGGACGTTATCGAGCATCTGGATTACGACTGTGGTTTATTAAGCCGAATCAAGGACTCTTTTAAGCCCGAGCAGAAAGTATCATTGGTTCTATCGGTTCCCAACTCGTCTCACGTAGATGTGTCAGTCAAGATGCTAGCGGGGTCGTTCAACTATCTGAACACCGGCCTGTTGGATAAGACCCACACCGTTGTGTATACCGAGGACAATTTATCGGTTGTGACTCGAAAGAATGGGTGGAGGCAAGTTGCCGCCAATGACTATCATCTCGAATTCACCGAGCAATTCGTAAACCAACCGTCTGTTCTTCTCAATAGGGATGGGGGACTTGGTCATGACTTGCGCCAGCTTAAAACGCTGCTGGATCCAAGCTGTGACGTGTATCAGTTTGTACGAGCTTACGTACCTGATGAGCGAGTCGCCAACGAAGCAGATGTCCGGCTTTTGGGCAAGGATCTGTCACTGGCGTTGGTTATCCCTGAGTTTGTTGAGTTTGCAGCAGTACAGGACCTTGTTTCGAGACTGTCATTGGTCGAAAAGAAGACAAGTGTGCAATTGGTATTGCCGAATAGGATTGCGGAGGCTCTGTCGAGCGATTTTGCCGTTGCCCGTTATCAAGAGGGCATGCTAGAGCAAGTGATCGCTCAATCGCTTACCACGCGTTACTGGTTATTTGTCGCAAATCCGGAGGATGTCTGTGAAGTCGCTTTAAATTTTTTGTTGACGACTCACAATGATTCCCGCGGAATGCCGGTGATCGCGTTGGTATCTGATGAAATAGACGACGCTAAGGGCCAGTTTGAACTTTTAACTGCTTTAGGTAACAGCGTTTCGTGGCGAGTGATTTTTCCTACTCAGTATTTCGCGCATTTCAAAGACCACGAGTTTATAGCTAACGATGCTGGTTGGATAAACTTCACCCGGCGCGCAGCGTTGACCTGTGGCATGGCCCGTGTTTCGGTTGATTTTGCTAACAGGCCTGCACCGTTTATTCCTTCTGTAGACAAAGTGGCTGTGCTTTCACAGGTGCTGGCGGATTCCAAGGCGCGTGCATTGGTGATTCGGTCCAATGAATTGGCAAACGCGGTGGTCAATGAATTTGAGAATGCAGTGCAAGCGTCCGAGCGTCTTGCTTCCGATGCGACTGCTGAATCTCAACGCCTTACATCGGAATCCCAGCGTCTTAGCTTAGAACTGGAAGAGCGCAATCGTCAAATCAAGGAAATGCTGGCCAGTAATTCATGGGCCATCACGACGCCTCTGCGTAATTATCGTCGATACATAACTCGGATAAATGATCTATGCCGGGCGATTATGCATCGCGATGTGGCGATCATTATGCAGTTTGCTCGTACAATATATTTGAAGTTTTCCGCGCTAAGGATTGTATGGTCAATTTACCAATCCGCCAAACTGAAGATCATGCGAGTTGTACAGGATAAATCTATTTCTAAGAACAATGCGCATGCTTTGGTTGACTTATCCAATCGCCGCTTCCAGGAAAGTGCAAATTTTCGTCCAGATCAGACCGTAGAAATATTGCCAGAAATTGATATTTCAGTTGTCTCATACAACAGCTCTCGCTGGGTCGAGAATTTTCTCGCTACGCTCGCCTCACAAAATTTTCCGCTTTCCAAGATACACTTGAAGGTAGTGGATAATGGTTCTACGGATAACACGGTAGAACTCTTTGAACGCTACTTTGAAACTAATTCCAGTAAGTTCGCCAGTGCGGAAGTCATTCAGCAGGCTAATAATGGCTTCGGCGCAGGTCATGATCGAGCTATCAGAGCGGGACGCTCCAGCTTTTGCCTGGTTGTAAATCTGGATCTGGAGTTTCTACCGGATTCGATTGAAAAAGCTGTTCACGCCGCGATGAATGACGCAGATACCTCTGCGGCGAGTTGGGAGTTTCGGCAGATTCCTTATGAGCATCCGAAGTATTATGACCCCGTTACATTGGAAACCAATTGGTCATCGCACGCATGCATTCTTTTGAAGCGGGAAGCCTATGAGCGGTGCGGCGGATACGACCATGCCATTTTCATGTACGGTGAGGACGTGGAGTTTTCTTATAGGCTTCGTTCTTTCGGTTATTCACTCAAATATCTGCCGTCTGCGACCGTTATTCATTACACTTACGAGGAGGCCGGGGAAATAAAGCCCTTGCAGTTCACCGGTAGCGTACTCGGTAATGCATACATTCGCCTGCGGTACGGCTCGTGGTCGGATCGAATAATGGCTTTCGTGTTGTATGCCGGGTTGTTTATCTACCCGTCGCAATTCACCGGCTCGAAAAAACTCCTGCTGAAAAATGTTCCGAAGCTGCTCCGGAATATTCCGCACTTTTTGGGAGGGCGCGGCGATGCCAATGCTAAGTTTCCCCTCCGCGGTTATGACTACGAGCTCATCCGAGATGGGGCATTCTGGGAAGTTCAGGCAATTGATCCTTCCAAGGTGCTTCCACGGGTGACAATCATTACACGTACTTATCGTGGACGTGGTGCTTTTCTCAAGCAGGCAATGCAAAGCGTTTTCAATCAGACGTATCCGAATATCGAGTTGCTCATCGCCGAAGACGGTGGTGATACCCAGAAATCGTTGGTAGAGACATTGTCAGCGTTTGCCCCTTCAACCGTGGACGTTAGATTTTTGGCAAATGAAAAAATCGGACGGTCAGGCGTGGGTAATGCCGGAATGGCAACTGCCTCAGGCGAATATTTGATGTTCCTGGATGACGACGAC
>OFQU01000170.1_pt1 | contig 14406 bp, 14 predicted proteins | sample 1542981 | NCBI WGS metagenome assembly OFQU01 (sample SAMN07774233, study PRJEB24372) | wastewater metagenome | isolation source: Exp Tend CN 90WW | collected 2016-02
GGAATCGACTTGGGCGAAGTCGCCGCCGAAACTCTCGCGCTGTCGCTCGACCCCTTCCCCCGCAGCCCCGACGCCGCCGACGCGCTGAAGGCCGCGGGTGTCATCAGCGAGGAAGAGGCCGGGCCGTTCGGGGCGCTGAAGGACCTGAAGGCGAAGCTGGCGGGGGTGTGAATCCTTTCTGCCGCGGCGACGATGTGGCTGCTGCTCCTCGCTAACAAGATATCGGCGCCCCGCGAGATGCTGCGGCTGCGATTGGGATGTCCCGCCGCAGCCGCGTAGTAAGTTACCAGACTTCGCCGCAGTTAGGATAATCCGCGCATGTCGGTGCATCATAACGACCGGGGCTGATCGGGACGTCGGGTTGCGTCTCCTGAGGCGGGCAGTACGGCGCGCCTTGGTCTGCCCAGCACGCCTCGAATGTTCCGTAGCCGCCGTATGGAGTGCCTGTCTCATCAGGCTTCGAACAATTCTGTACGATGCGATTGCAGAGGCCCGTATTGCCCGTGGTTTGGGCGGTTGCGGGTAAACCTAAGACAGCAGTAATAATGAAAGCCGAGCTGATGATTTTTTGCATCGTCTTCTCCCTTTCGTCACGAGTCGTGACACGGGAAATACTGCTGAATCAGGTGAGGCATGGTCAAACGGAAATTGGCTTAATGTCTGATTCAAGCAGCGATATCTGCACAGCAGAAATTCGAAGGCGATAACAATCTTATCTTATACGCACCCGCTCGATCAGCGCCTTTGCTCCGTGCGGCGCGCGCACCTTCGCGCCGTTGATGAAGAAGACGAACGTGTCGCGCTGGGCCTTCGCGGGCGTGTCGGGGGTGACGTAGGGCAGGCCCTCGGGGCGGCCGCCGGCTTGCCAGTCGCGAGCCGCCTTCGCCCAAGTGTCGAGCGCAGCATTGCTATACCCCGCCGGCTCCGCTTCCACGGCGTTTTCCAGACGGGCGTAGACGAAGTCGGCGGTGACGTCGGCGATGGCGGGATAGTCGGCCGAATCGGCGTAGACGATCGCGACGTTCGCCGCGCGCGCCATGGCGATGAAGGCGGGGTCGGCGAAGCTGTCGTGGCGGACCTGAATGGCGTGGCGCAGGGGGATGCCGTCGTGCTTTGCTGGCAAGAGCTTGAGGAAGGCACCCATATCGTCGGCGTCGAACTTTTTCGTGGCCATGAACTGCCACAGGATCGGGCCGAGCTTGTCGCCCAGCTCGGTGATGCCCTGTCCGACGAAGCGTTCGATCGAGTCGCCCGCGTCGGCCAGCACCTTGCGGTTGGTGCAGTAGCGCGACGCCTTCAGCGTGAAGACGAAGCCGTCGGGTACTGCGGCGGCCCAGTTTGCGAAGCTGGCGGGCTTGAAGCTCGAATAATAGGTGCCGTTGATCTCGATCGCGGTCATCTGCGACGCTGCGTACTCCAGCTCGCGCTTCTGCGGCCATTTCTCGGGATAGAAAGTCCCGCGCCACGGCTCATAGGTCCAGCCGCCGATCCCGATTCGTATCGTCATGGGCGGGAGCATAACGGCGCGTGGGACCGCGGGACATGCCTCGCGGCGAGGCAGATTTTTCGCGCAGAGGCGCGGAGGGCGCAGAGAGGTTGCGCCGGTGGCGTCGGTCACTCCTTACAATGAGCCCCAGCGGAAAAGGGCGCTGCCGCACGTGGGGCGTCTTTGCGTCCTCCGCGCCTCTGCGCGCACTCAATCGAAGCGATAGGGCACGATCCCGCGGCGGTCGGGGTCGATCAGCAGGTCGCGGCCGACGGGCGGAAAGGCGCGCTGGTCGCAGTCGCGGCGGGGGCAGATACGGCAGGACGGGCCGATCCGCGTCGCGCTGTCCGCACCGGCGACGTCGAGCCCGTCGGCATAGACGAAGGCGGCGGCATGCTCGACCTCGCAGCCAAGCACCACGGCATAGCGGCGGGGCGAGCGGCGGTAGCTCGCGGTGGCCTTCACCAGCCCTTTCGCCATCGAGACGTAGCGCACGCCGTCGGGCATTTCGGCGACCTGGACGAGGATACGGTCGCTGATCGCCACCGCCTCGTGCGCGACCCACAGGGGGCAGGCACCGCCATATTGCGCGAATTGCAGCCGCGTCGCCGAATGCCGCTTGGTGATGTTGCCCGCCATGTCGATCCGGCAGAAGAAGAAGGGGATGCCGGGTGCCCCGGGGCGGCGCAGCGTCGAGAGGCGGTGGCACACCTGTTCGAAGCTGACGCCGAAACGCTGGCGCAGTGCGTCGACGTCGTGGCGCTGCTGCCGCGCGGCGCTGCGGAAGGCGGCATAGGGCATCATCAGCGCGCCCGCGCCGTAATTGGCGAGGCCGACGCGCAGCAGCTCGCGCGCCGCCTCCGACTGCAGCGGAGCGTCGGCAACGATCCGCTCGATCAGATCCGCTGCCTCGAGCCGGATCAGCTGGTGCGCCATCTGGAAGGCGCGCGTTTCGATCGGCTGCGCGGCATCGATGCGCAGCGTCGCGGCGGCGGGATCGTAGCTGCGCAGGGCGTCGCCGTCGTCGATCAGCCGGATGCCGTGGGCGCGCTCCAACCGTTCGGCATAGGCGCGGGCGCCGGACATATCGGCGGCGAGGCTTTCGGCGAAGCGATCGAGCGCGTCGATGTAATTGCCGCTGCCCTGGAACCAGTCGCGCACCTCTTCCCATGGCAGCGGCACGGGCTGGCTGCCGCCGGCATCGACGCGGTCATCGAGCACGCGCAGCTGCTCCTGCGTACGCTGGAGCGCGGCATGCAGCGCCGCCATCCGTCGTGCGAGCAGGGGCTGCTGGCGCACGCCGCGGCGCACCGCATCCTCGTCGAGCTGTGCGGCGGGTACGGACGGGTCGGTCCCGGCCGCCAGTGCGGCGACCAGCGCCGCCGATTCCTCCTCCGGCGCGACGTCGACCCAGTCGAGCGGAAAGGCGCGCGCCAGCGCCGCCAGGACGCCGCCGGTGATCGGCCGGTCACCGCTTTCGATCTGCGACAGGTAACTGGTCGAAATGCCAAGGCGCTGGCTGAGCGCCGTCTGGCTGAGCGACAGCCGCGCCCGCAGCGTGCGCACCCGATCGCCGGCGAACAGACGGGGGCGGGGCGGCTCGGCGGTCATCGCATGGGCCTAGTTTGCAAAGATGCAAATTGCAATTTTGCAAACCCACAGTTGAAAGCAACGCCTAGACCGGCAGAAACAGCCGCGCAGGAGTTTGCCCATGTCTTCCACGCTGAACGAACTCGAACGCCGTCGCGCCGCCGCCAGGGCCGGAGGCGGCGAAAAGCGCGTCGCCGCGCAGCACGCCAAGGGCAAGCTGACCGCGCGCGAACGGCTCGACATCCTGCTCGACGAAGGCTCGTTCGAAGAGATCGACATGTACGTCGAGCATAATTGCGTCGATTTCGGCATGGCGGATCAGGTGATCCCCGGCGACGGCGTCGTCACCGGATCGGGCACGATCAACGGTCGGCTCGTCTATGTCTTCAGCCAGGATTTCACCGTCTTCGGCGGATCGCTGTCCGAACGCCACGCGCAGAAGATCTGCAAGGTGATGGACACTGCGATGAAGGTCGGCGCACCCGTCATCGGCCTCAACGATTCGGGTGGCGCGCGCATTCAGGAGGGCGTCGCGAGCCTGGGCGGTTATGCCGAGGTGTTCCAGCGCAACGTGCTCGCGTCCGGCGTGGTGCCGCAGCTCTCCCTCATCATGGGCCCGTGCGCGGGCGGCGCGGTCTATTCGCCGGCGATGACCGACTTCATCTTCATGGTGAAGGACTCCTCGTACATGTTCGTCACCGGCCCTGACGTGGTGAAGACGGTGACCAACGAGGTCGTGACGCAGGAGGCGCTGGGCGGTGCCGTGACGCACACGACCAAGACCAGCGTGGCCGACAATGCGTTCGAGAACGATATCGAGGCGCTGCTGGCGGCGCGCGACTTCATCGACTTCCTGCCGCTGTCGAACCGCGAGGCGGTGCCGGAACGCCCAACCGCCGACGCCTGGGACCGGCTGGAGCCGAGCCTCGACACGCTGGTGCCGGCCAGCGCCAACCAGCCCTACGACATGCACGAGCTGATCCGGAAGGTCGTCGACGAAGGCGACTTCTTCGAAACGCAGCCGACGCATGCCGCCAACATCATCACCGGCTTCGGCCGGATCGAGGGCAAGACGGTGGGCGTGGTCGCCAACCAGCCGATGGTGCTGGCCGGCGTGCTCGACATCAACAGCTCGAAGAAGGCGGCGCGCTTCGTGCGCTTCTGCGACGCGTTCGAGATTCCGATTCTGACGTTCGTCGACGTTCCCGGCTTCCTGCCCGGCACCGCGCAGGAGCATAACGGCATCATCAAGCACGGCGCCAAGCTGCTGTTCGCCTATGCCGAGGCGACGGTGCCGAAGATCACCGTCATCACGCGCAAGGCCTATGGCGGCGCCTATGACGTGATGGCGTCGAAGCATCTGCGCGGCGACTTGAACTATGCGTGGCCGACCGCCGAGATCGCGGTGATGGGCGCCAAGGGCGCGGTGGAGATCATCTTCCGCGGAAAGACGCCCGAGGAGATCGCCGAGCGGACCGCGGAATATGAGGCGCGCTTCGCGAACCCGTTCGTCGCGGCGAGCAAGGGCTTCGTGGACGAGGTGATCCAGCCGCATTCGACGCGGCGGCGGATCGCGCTTGGCCTCAGGAAGCTACGGGGCAAGAGCCTCGAGAATCCGTGGAAGAAGCATGACAATATCCCCCTTTAACGATGAACGTCTCGCCCGCCTGACGGCGCTGCGCAATGTGGCGGCGAAAAGTGCTGGCTGGATGATCGAGGTTGGCGTCGATAGCCCCGAGCGGTTGGCTGAGTTGGGCGCAGTGGAAACCTATTGCCGGATGAAGGCGGCGCACCCGCGCGAGGTCAGTCTATGCGCCGTCTGGGCGCTTCAGGGTGCGATTGATGGCGTAGCGAGCGCACACTTGTCCGCCGAGACAAAGCAGGCGTTGAAAGACGAAGTCCAGCAGCGCCGGACGACCGGAGAAACCGCATGACCCTCGGCCGCCTCAACCACGTCGGCGTCGCGACGCCGTCGATCACCCAGTCGATCGAAACCTATCGCACCCTGCTCGGCGCCACCGTGATCGGCGAGCCGTTCGACCTGCCGGCGCAGGGGGTGAAGGTGTGCTTCATCGACACGCCCAACACGCAGATCGAGCTGATCGAGCCCTATGACGACGCCTCCCCCATCGCCGGCTTCCTGAAGAAGAACCCGGCGGGCGGGCAGCATCATGTCTGTTTCGAAGTGCCCGACATCCACGCAGCCGTCGCGGACCTGAAGGCCAAGGGCGCGACCGTGCTCGGCGAACCCCGCATCGGTGCGCACGGCACACCGATCGTCTTCGTGCATCCGAAAAACATGGGCGGTGTGCTCGTCGAACTGATGGAGACGCCGCATGGCGATCATTGAGACCAACACCGGCGAGGACAGCGGCGCCGCGCCCAAGGCGCAGGCCACACCCGAACCGACGCCGCGCCCGACGCTCGCCGACTGGCAGGCCGCCGCCGCGAAGGAGGTGAAGGGCAAGGACCTGACGTGGCCCACCCCCGAAGGCATTGCGGTCAAGCCTCTCTACACCGCCGAAGACGTGACCGCCGACCCCGGCCTGCCCGGCTTCGCGCCGTTCACGCGCGGCGTGCGCGCGTCGATGTACGCGGGGCGGCCGTGGACGATCCGCCAGTACGCCGGCTTCTCGACCGCCGAGGAATCGAACGCCTTCTACCGCCGCAACCTCGCCGCCGGGCAGAAGGGACTGAGCGTCGCCTTCGACCTCGCCACCCACCGCGGCTATGACAGCGACCATCCGCGCGTCACCGGCGACGTCGGCAAGGCAGGCGTCGCGATCGACAGCGTCGAGGACATGAAGATCCTGTTCGACGGCATTCCGCTCGATCAGATGAGCGTCAGCATGACGATGAACGGCGCGGTGATCCCGATCCTCGCCTTCTTCATCGTCGCCGGGGAAGAACAGGGCGTCGACCGCAAATTGCTCGACGGGACCATCCAGAACGACATCCTTAAGGAGTTCATGGTCCGCAACACGTACATATACCCGCCCGAACCGAGCATGCGGATCATTTCGGATATCTTCGGCTACACCAGCCGCGAGATGCCGAAGTTCAACAGTATCTCGATCAGCGGCTATCACATGCAGGAGGCGGGGGCGACGCAGCTCCATGAGCTCGCCTTCACCATCGCCGACGGCATGGAATATGTGAAATACGGCGTGGCGAGCGGTCTCGACATCGACAAGTTCGCTGGGCGGCTCAGCTTCTTCTTCGCGATCGGCATGAACTTCTTCATGGAGATCGCCAAGCTGCGCGCCGCGCGCGTGCTGTGGCATCGCGCGATGACGCAGCTCGGCGCGAAGGACGAACGCAGCAAGATGCTGCGCACCCACTGCCAGACCAGCGGTGTCTCGCTGACCGAGCAGGACCCGTACAACAACGTCATGCGCACGACGATCGAGGCGATGGCGGCGATGCTCGGCGGCACCCAATCGCTCCACACCAACGCGCTCGACGAAGCCATTGCGCTGCCGACCGATTTCTCCGCCCGGATCGCGCGCAACACGCAGATCGTGATCCAGGAAGAGACGGGGATGACCAAGGTCGTCGATCCGCTCGGCGGCTCCTATTACATCGAGAGCCTGACGCAGAGCCTGGTCGATGGCGCGTGGGAGATCATCGAGCGCGTGCAGGCCGAAGGCGGCATGGCCAAGGCGGTCGCGGCGGGCTGGCCCAAGGCGATGATCGAGGAAGCCTCCGCCGCCCGCGCCGCGCGCGTCGACCGCGGCGAGGACGTGATCGTCGGGGTGAACAAATACCGCAAGGCCGACGAGGACCCGATCGACATCCTCGACGTCGATAACGTCGCGGTGCGTGAGGCGCAGATCCGCCGCATCGAACGCGTCAAGGCGACCCGCGACGAGGCGGCGTGCCGCGCCGCACTCGATGCGTTGCGCGAAGGCGCGCGGGGTAAGGACAATCTGCTCGCACTCGCCGTGGACGCGGCCCGCGCGCGCGCGACGCTCGGCGAAATTTCCTCTGCGATGGAGGATGTGTTCGGCCGCTTCGGCACGCAGCCGACGCCGGTGAAGGGCATCTACGGTGGTGCCTACACCGACGACATGCGCTGGGAGCGGCTCGCCGAGGGCGTCGCCGCCACCGAACGCCGGCTGGGCCGCAAACCGCGCATGCTCGTCGCGAAGATGGGGCAGGACGGGCATGACCGCGGCGCCAATCTAGTCAGCAGCATGTTCGGCGACCTGGGGTTCGAGGTCGTCCCTGGCCCGCTGTTCCAGACGCCCAAGGAAGCCGCGGTGCTCGCGCTGGAGAAGGACGTCGACGTCGTCGGCGCCTCCAGCCTCGCCGCCGGGCACAAGACGCTGATCCCCGAGCTGATCGGTCACCTGCGCGACGCAGGCCGCGCCGACATCAAGGTGATCGCCGGCGGGGTGATCCCGGCGCAGGATTATCAGGCGCTGCGCGATGCGGGTGTACAGGCGATCTTCGGCCCCGGGACCAACCTCATCAAGGCGGCCGAAGAGGTGCTGCGCCTGCTCGGCCACAACATGCCGCCGCAGGAGGACGCCGCGTGATCCGTTTAGCCCTCTGCGCCGCGCGTGGGGACTATGCAGGCGGATCGATGCGACGGACGATACGCAGCTAATGCCCCACGCGGTTGACAGGCGAGCGGGCGGCACGGTTGAAGAATGTGCAATGGCAGCGCGGACGACGAGCGTTTACGCCGCCACGGCATCTATCCGGGCGGCGGGCAACACGCGCCATCGGTTCGGTTCGAGAAATTTCGCTGCAGGCGGCGTAGGAGTGAATATGCGGTTTGGAACAACATTAGCGTGGTCGCTTGGCCTGTCCCTTGCGATCGCTTCCCCAGCCGCCGCGCAGGAGCGCGCCGCGACGAACGGACGCTCGATCGCGAGCCTGGCCGGCGTGCCGTTGAAGACGCGCGACGGAAAGCCGATCACGCTCGGATCACGCATCGTGTCGGGAAAGCCGACGCTCATCTCGATCTGGGCGAGCTGGTGTCCGCCCTGCATGGTCGAGGCGCCTTATCTCAACAAGATGCGCAAGGATTTGGCGGGCCGGTACAACTTCGTCTACGTCAATCGCAGGGATGGGAATCCTGATCCGTCGCAGCCTGCCGATTCCATCGCCCGCTTCCTCGCGCGCGGCGGCCTGTCCGATAGCGACTATGTCGTTGCTGACGTCAAAGCCTATCAACAGATCGTCGCCGCCGACCTCAAGGATATCCCCGACGGAAAGGTGGGCATCCCGCGGGTCTACCTCTTCGACAGCAAAGGCCGGCAGGTCTATACGTCCTATGGCTTTCAGCCGTCCGAGGCCCCGGCGCTGGAAGCGCGCGTGAAGCAGGCGATGGCCAAGTGAGCGCGCCCTCGCCAGAGCGCAACGCGGTTCGCAACGACTGGACGCGGAACGAAATCGCCGCGCTGTTCGACCTGCCCTTCGACGAATTGATGTGGCAGGCGCAGACCGTCCACCGCGCCCATCACGCGGCGGGGCAGGTGCAGCTGTCGACTCTGTTGTCGATCAAGACGGGCGGCTGTCCCGAGGATTGCGGCTATTGCTCGCAATCGGTCAGCGCCGACAGCGGGGTCAAGGCGACCAAGCTGATGGACGTGCGCAGCGTTCTGCAGGCGGCGGCGCAGGCGAAGGACAATGGATCGACCCGCTTCTGCATGGGCGCGGCGTGGCGCAACCCCAAGGACCGCGACATGGGCGCGATCGTCGCGATGGTCGAAGGCGTGCGCGGCATGGGCATGGAAACGTGCATGACGCTCGGCATGCTCGAGCCGCACCAAGCCAAGCAGCTCGCCGACGCGGGCCTCGATTACTACAACCACAATATCGACACCTCGCCCGAGCGCTATGGCGACGTCATCACGACGCGCAGCTTCCAGGAGCGGCTCGATACGCTCGATGCGGTGCGAAGCGCGGGGATCAACGTGTGCTGCGGCGGCATCGTCGGTATGGGCGAGACGCGCGAGGATCGCGTCGGCTTCGTCCATGCGCTGGCGACCCTGCCCGAGCATCCCGGCAGCGTGCCGGTCAATGCATTGGTGCCGGTGAAGGGCACCGTGCTGGGCGACATGCTCGCCGACACGCCGCTCGCCAAGATCGACGAGATCGAGTTCGTTCGCACCGTCGCCGTCGCGCGCATCACCATGCCGGCGAGCATGGTGCGCCTGTCGGCAGGGCGTGAAAGCATGTCGGATTCGGCGCAGGCCTTGTGCTTCATGGCAGGGGCCAATTCGATCTTCACCGGCGACAAGCTGCTCACCGCCGGTAATGCGGGCGACGACAAGGATGCGGCGCTGTTCGCGAAGCTAGGCGTGACGCCGATGGCGGCGGACTGCCGGCTGGCCGAGGCGGCGGAGTGATCCTGACGCTGTTAGCTCTAGCAGCAGTGTCAGACTGTGATGCGGCGGCACGCCGATCCAGTCTCGACTATCGTCAGTGCCTGGGCGAAGTCGACAGGCGTGCCGACGCAGAGATGGTACGGCAATGGCGAGTCACGCTAGCCGCGTTACGCAAAGAGGATGCCGAGAATACACGCGAGAGAGCCAACAAGCCATCTATGGTAGCCGGCTTGCTCGAATCGCAAAGAGCTTGGCTGCGATATCGCGATGCCGAATGCAGCATGGTGTCGGAGCAAGCCGCCGGAGGCACCGGTTACGGCGAGCTAGGCTCGGAATGTTCGATCACGCTCACCCGGCATCGAACCGAAGTTCTGAAACGCCGCGTAGACGGCCTCGTTCGCTATTTGAGGTAAGAGGATGTTCAAGAAAATCCTGGTCGCCAATCGCGGTGAGATCGCCTGCCGCGTGTTCCGCACCGCGAAGCGCATGGGGATCAAGACGGTCGCGGTCTATTCCGATGCCGACGCACGCTCCCCCCACGTCCTGATGGCGGACGAGGCGGTGCGCCTGGGGCCGGCACCCGCCGCGGAAAGCTACCTCAAGGCCGAGCTGATCCTGCTCGCCGCGAAGGAGACGGGCGCGGATTGTATCCACCCCGGCTATGGCTTCCTGTCCGAACGCGAGAGCTTCGCCAAGGCGTGCGCCGAGGCGGGGATCGCCTTCGTCGGCCCGCCGCCGAACGCGATCGCGGCGATGGGCGACAAGATCGAATCGAAGAAGCTCGCCAAGGACGCGGGCGTCAACGTCGTCCCCGGTTTCCTGGGGGAGATCGCCGACACCGACGAGGCGGTGCGGATCGCGACCGACATCGGTTATCCGGTGATGATGAAGGCGTCGGCCGGCGGCGGCGGCAAGGGCATGCGCCTCGCCTACAGCGAACAGGACGTGCGCGAAGGGTTCGAGGCGACCAAGCGCGAGGGGCTGGCAAGCTTCGGCGACGATCGTGTCTTCATCGAGAAGTTCATCGAATCGCCGCGCCATATCGAAATCCAAGTGCTCGGCGACCAGCACGGCAACATCCTGTACCTCAACGAGCGCGAATGCTCGGTGCAGCGCCGCCACCAGAAGGTGGTCGAGGAAGCGCCCTCGCCGTTCGTGACGCCGGCGATGCGCAAGGCGATGGGCGAACAGGCGGTCGCGCTGGCCCGCGCGGTGGGTTATTACAGTGCGGGTACGGTCGAGCTGATCGTCTCGGGCGCGGATACGACCGGCGAGAGCTTCTACTTCCTCGAGATGAACACCCGGCTGCAGGTGGAGCATCCGGTGACCGAGGAGATCACCGGCCTCGACCTCGTCGAACAGATGATCCGCGTGGCGGCAGGGGAGCCGCTGTCGATCACGCAGGATCAGGTCGGCATCAACGGCTGGTCGGTCGAGAACCGCGTCTATGCCGAGGACCCGTACCGCGGCTTCCTGCCCAGCATCGGGCGGCTGGTGCGGTACAATCCGCCCGAATCCACGCTGTCGTCGACGCAAGCTGACGAACCCCGCATCCGCGTCGACGACGGCGTCGCCGAGGGCGGCGAGGTCAGCATGTTTTACGATCCGATGATCGCCAAGCTCGTCACCTGGGCGCCGACGCGCGAGGCGGCGATCGACGCGCAGATCGCGGCCTTGGACGCGTTCGAGATCGAAGGGCCGGGCACCAACATCGACTTCCTGTCGGCGCTGATGCAGCATCCGCGCTTCCGGTCGGGCAATATCACCACGGGCTTCATCGCCGAGGAATATCCCGACGGCTTCCACGGCGCCCCCGCCGACGCCGACCTCAAGCGCCATCTCGCCGCCATCGCCGCCTTCGCCGCGACCGCGCAGGCCGATCGTGCGCGCCGCATCGACGGCCAGCTCGGCAGCCGCCTGCAGCCGCCGCATGCCTGGACCGTGCGGATCGACGGCGAGGATCATGCCGTGGCGGTCGCCACCGACGGCATCATCGTCGACGGCGACGCGCTCGACATCGCGCTGGAATATACCCCCGGCGATCGGATGGTGGAGGCTGAGATCGGCCGAGAAAACGGGGAGTATGCGCAGCTTACCGTGCGCATCCTGCCGATCCGCAGCGGCTTCCGCCTGACGACGCGCGGCGCGAGCCACGACGTCCGCGTCCTGCCCGCGCACGCCGCGCCGTACGCGCAGCATATGATCGAGAAGGTGCCACCCGACCTGTCGCGCTTCCTGATCGCGCCGATGCCGGGCCTGCTCGTCCGCCTCGACGTCGGCGCGGGCGATGCGGTGGAAGCGGGCCAGCCGCTCGCCGTGGTCGAGGCGATGAAGATGGAAAATATCCTGCGCGCCCAGAAGGCGGGCCGGGTGAAGGCCGTCTCCGCCGCCGCCGGCGACAGCCTGGCGGTCGACCAGATCATCCTCGAAATGGAATGAGCCACCGCCGCAGGGCGCCCCCGCCCGGCGGTCAGGGGGCGTGTGGCCGCTCGATCGCGCACGCATAGACGGCGAGCAACGCGACCGCGGCGACCGCCAGCCACACGCCCGCCGTTCCCGCCGCGCCATAGACGGCGGCCCCGCCGCACGCGCCCGCGACCAGCCCCATCCACAGCAAGGCATAGGGCAGCCACGCCCAGCGCGGCCCGCTGCCCATCAGCGCCGCGGTCAGCCGCTGGACGCATTTCACCAGTGTCCCGGTCATATAGGTGACGCCGATGCTCACCTCGCCATCGCGCTGGAAGAGGGTGTTCGCCGCGCCCATCGCCGCCGCCATCATCAGGCTGGTCGCCATTGCGGGCGATCGTCCATCGCTCGCCGCGGCCAGCGCCAGCAGCGCGCCCATCAGCAGCAGCGAGACGGGCAGGCGCCCACCCCCGTGCCGCATCGACAGCCATGTCCCGCCTGCCACGCCGGCCGCAAAGCCCGCGATCAACGTGCCCGCCACATAGGCGACATGCGCATCCGTCACCGCACCGACCGCGAATCGCGTCGAATTGCCGCTCATGAACGACACGAAGAACCCGCCCAGCCGCAGGAACCCGATCGCATCGACATAACCCGCCGTCGCCGAAAGACCGGCGGCGAGAAACCAGAAGCGGCGGTCGTAGCGGGTCATCGGCCGGGAGTGTTGGGGGAGAGCGGGCGGGGACTCAAGGGGCGACGTGGGAGGGATAGGGGGCATCGTTTGCACCAACGATCGCAGCTTTCCGACGGCCGAAGACGAGCACGCTCAGCCCGGACAGGCCGAGCGTGAAGACTGCGCCATAGAGCATCACCCCGCCAAAGCCCTGCATCAGCGTCGCGCGGGCGCCGGGCTCGACCCGCGGCGCGCGTTCGGCCAGGCTGATGCGATATGGTCAGCATCACGGCCTTCGGAGCACCACCGATATGCGAATCCTGAACATCCTCGTCCGCCGCTACCTTTCGCTCGACGAGATCGATGCGGCCGTCAGCTTCTATGAAGCCTTGATCGGGCAGAAGCGGCGTCTGGCGTTCGACTATCCGGAACATGACCTGAAGCTGGCGCAGGTCGCCTCGATCCTGTTCATCGCCGGCACCGACGAAAGTCTGGCGCCGTTCCGTGCCACCGAAGCGACCTTCATGGTCGAGGATCTGGACGCGTTCGCCGCGCATTTCCCGACGACCGGCAGCACGATCCTAGAAGCGGCAAAGCCGGTTCCGACCGGGCGCAACATGCTGGTGCGTCACCCCGATGGCATGCTGGTCGAATATGTCGAACACACGACCAAACATCCTGCCGACGTCATGGCCCCCTTCGACTGACGCTATGGCCGCCTAATCGGCTGACTGACGAGGTTAGGATTGCCCGATGAGCGCGAATCATGCCTGCCGGGGCCACTGACGACTATTCAAGACCGCATCGCGGCGATCGAGGCACATCCGCGGGCAGGGGTGGAACGCTTGGTGCCATGAAGACTTAGCACGCCGGTCACTGGACCGCGTCGCCTTCCTCCATGCTACTGCATTACCGAGCGGCAAGCCGGGGAAGCAGAAAAACTGCCCCAAAGGACCGCCGCAGCCGCATGACACTATTCGGAAAAACTGGAGCGGGCGAAGGGATTCGAACCCTCGACCCCAACCTTGGCAAGGTTGTGCTCTACCCCTGAGCTACGCCCGCTCTGGCGCCTGTGCCGGTTGCTCGTTGGAGCCACCGGCTGGGTGAGGCGCGTCCACTAGCGGCGACTGCGCGGGGCCGCAAGCCCCATCTTGTGATTTTCGCACACGATTTCGACTTGGCGACTCGATATCCGGAACATTACAAGAACATTATGTCCGACTCGTCCGCCCTGATCGCCCGTCTGCGTGGCCTTGCCGCTGCCGGCGGGTCTGCGCAAGCGGCGGCGGCACCGGTCGATGCCTGGCGACAGGAAGGGCTGGCGCGGGCGCAACTCCATGAAATCTTTGCGCTGGAGGGCGAGGATGGGGCGAGTGCCGCAGGGTTCGGCCTGGCGTTGGCGCTCGCCGCCGGGGCGGTGCCGCTGCTGTGGCTGCGCACCGAGGCGGGGGAGCGGGCGCAAGGCCGGTTGCATGCCAGCGGCCTCGCCGACCTGGGGCTGGCGGCCGATTCGGTGCTGCTCGTGGTGGTCGCCGACGAATCGGCGCTGCTGCGCGCGGCGGCGGATGCGGCGCGCTGCGGGGGGCTGGGCATGGTGCTGGTCGAAAGCATCGGGCCGATGCCGGGGCTGGACCTCACCGCAACGCGGCGGCTGATGCTGGCGGCGGAGGCGTCGGGCGTCACCTTGCTGTCGCTGCGGATCGGCGCCGAACCGGTGGCAAGCGCCGCTGCGACGCGGTGGAGCGTCGCCGCCGTGCCCTCGACCGCGCTGGATCAGGGGCTGGGGGAGGGCGCGCCGGGCCTGCCGGCTTTCGACGTCGAATGTGTGCGCCGGCGTGGCGGCCCCGCGGGGCAGCGCTGGCGCGTGGAGTGGGATCGAGATGCAAGAGTTTCCGTGACGCGCCGCTATC
>OFQU01000172.1_pt1 | contig 14385 bp, 15 predicted proteins | sample 1542981 | NCBI WGS metagenome assembly OFQU01 (sample SAMN07774233, study PRJEB24372) | wastewater metagenome | isolation source: Exp Tend CN 90WW | collected 2016-02
CCGCCGACTGTCAGCCAATCCGAGCAGGAACCCGTCCTGTTTGCGAGCAGAGGCCGCCACGTTTGCAAGCGCCTACAGGTAGGCACCGAGGGCCGCCTTTTTTCAGGTCGCAGGAAGAGCAACGCTGCAAGAATCAGAATGCCAACAGCTAACAGAAAGATCATAGCCGAGCTCATTTCAATGATTGCACAAGCTGCGCGGCGCGACACCGTGTCGCCGTCTTCGCCGACACCCCGTGAGCCGACATAGGCGTCGCACCTTTCGGTTCATTACGCTCTTCAAGCAGCGATTTCGGTGGGTGTCATGCGATCGCCAACGACCTCAAAACGGTCACCCTTGACGATGACTTGCGGACTGGTGGCACGGCAATTGTAGTTGGAAGCCATGGAAGCGCCATAGGCGCCAGTCGCGTGCAGCACCGCAAGATCACCGCGTCGCACCCGGTCGATGGTGCGGCCCATAGCAAAAGTGTCCCCGGTTTCGCAGACCGGGCCGGCGATGTTCGCGGTCATGGTAGCCCCGCACGGGACAACCGCTGCGAACCGGTGGAAGGCATCGTAAAGCGCTGGGCGAGCAAGGTCGTTCATCGCGGCATCGACAATTACAAAAGGATTGGTCACACCCGGTTTGACCCAGATGACTTTGGTCAGCAGAACCCCAGCCGGCCCGGCGATGATGCGGCCGGGCTCGAAAGTCAGGCCAACGCCCCACTTCGCTGTTACGCGCCTAACCATCGCATTATACTCGCGGAGAGTAGGGACACGATCATCGGGGTGATAAGGGATGCCCAGCCCACCGCCAAGATCAACGCGTTTGATGAGATGGCCGCGGGCGCGCAGTTCGGTGATCAGCTCGCCGACGCGGGCATAAGCTGCCTCAAGAGGAGCGAGATCGCTCAACTGACTGCCGATATGGATCGCGATACCCTGGAGGTTCAGCCCCTCCAGTTGGGCAAGCCGATCGTACATGGCCGGTGCCGCTGCAATAGCGACGCCGAACTTGTTTTCGCTTCGACCTGTCGAAATCTTCGCGTGGGTGCCGCCGTCGACATTCGGATTGACCCGCAAAACCGCCGGTGCCTGCTTGCCGCATAGCCGGGCCAGTCGGGAAAGCACCTCGCCTTCTTCCTCCAGCTCGAGATTGAACTGTCCGATGTCGGCCTTCAGCGCGTCGACCAGCTCCTTGTCGGTCTTGCCCACGCCTGAGAAGACGATCCCGGCAGGATCGATCCCAGCGTTAAGCGCGCGCAGCAGCTCACCCCCCGAAACGATGTCAGCACCGAACCCGCGGTCGGCAAGCAATCGTAGGACCGCTGTGTTCGGGTTGGCCTTAACTGCGAACGCAAACCGTGGCGATGGCAGGTCGCACAAGGCGGCGATGAAAGAGTCTGCTGCTCCGGAGAGCGAACCGGCGGAATAGACATGAACAGGTGTGCCCACAGCCTCCGCGATTGACGGCAGGGGGACATCTTCGGCATGTAGGATGCCCTCACGATAAGCGAAAAAGCTCATGAATAAACCTCGAGTGTCAATGGCCGAACCCATCGACGCCCTGCCCGCGTCTTCGGACCCGCGCGGCGTGGACAACGTCGGCAGTGTGGCAATGGCCGCGCCGTTCTGCGCGGAACATCTGTCCGACCCGCTTCCCGTGGATCATCAAGGGCAGGCCGAGCAGCGCCGACACGAAAAAAATGATCATCAGCGGCGAGCTGTCCCACGCGATGCACAATGCACACGAGGCGGCTGTGAGTGCCAAGCCACCGACCTTCCATTGAATATCGCGGCGGGTCATGCAGCGCTCTTTGCGCTAGACGCTGGTAAAGGATCACCGATCACGAGGTTGCCGGCTGCGGCCAGCGCCGTCGCGACGCCCGATCGACTTAGAGCGAGGGTTTCATGGCATAGGACGATGTCGGCTGGGAAATCTGCTTCACGTGCCAAGGCCTGCGTCATCTCGGCAAGCTCGAAATCCAGCCCGATCGCGGGATCAACAAGCCGCGCTCGGGCTGCTCGAGCTCGGCCGACGAGCAACGGCGACCCGTCGATGCCGTGACCCTCTATCGCGGTGAAGCCGAGATTGCGGGCGTAACGAACCGCTTCGATTAGAAGCGCGCCGCCGGAGCAATCCGCATCGACGATGCGGACTGAGTGGCGCTTGCTTGCGCGCAGATTGGCTAACGCTGCAGCGACATAGGGCCAACGCGGATCCTCGTGAGCGGTCCGTCTGCCAAGTATAACGGATAATGCCGGGCGCGATCGTGCGTGAGAATGCGTCCGTTTCCCGGCCGCCTTTTGTATAGCTGTCATGTTCGAAGGCTTTCGTCAGGCGGCGCACGGCAGGGCGTATTCGCACGCCGCAACCGGGCAAAAGGGGATCAACGGTACGAGCGGCGCTGCGGTGATCTCAAGGCTCGCATGGTAAATCTGGCACTCGCCAGCCGCAAAATTGAGTGCGGCACCGCGTGATACGAAACGGCCTTCGAGTTTTCTGCTGCTATCCTGTACGAGCCAATGGCCCGCCTTGTCCTGACCGACGTAGATGACGACCCCGCGTTCGTCGGGCTCCGGGTTGGGTTCAGACGACATGTCGCCTTCGATGCCTTTTCATGATCGAGCGTCCTGCACTCGCTCGGCGGAAATACGGGGCGGGGCATAGTGATTCGAGATCGATTCAACGAAACCGCATAGTGCGACCGTAGCAATCTGAACGGCTCGTCGCATTTTTGCTCGAAATCGCTACAGCCATCGGGCGCGCTTGAACCGCCAATAGAGGGCTAAGCGTATCGTCAGGATGACGGACAATGTGGTCGGATATTCCAGGGCACGCTCCCGCACGGTGTCGCTCGCTAGGTCGGCACCGTCGCTGAAGTAGGTGTCTTCGACGAGTACCCGGCGCGGACCGAACGGCAGGGTATGGCCGAAGCGGCAGCCGTCATGCTGAGCGACCGTCGCATCCATGACGATCGGACCGGCCAGACCATGATCGTCCACTAGTTCCAGTTCGAGGCCGACGAATTTCTGCCAGCGCAGGTCGAGCGGATGGTCGCGGCCATCCTCTCGCCGGTCCCCTAGAGCCAGCGTGTTTGTCGAAAGCGCCAGTAAAGGCCGGAACAGATAGTCAAGATGACGGCGAGCGTGATCGGATAGCCGTACGGGCTGCGGAGTTCGGGCATGTGCTCGAAGTTCATGCCGTAGATACCGGCGATCGCCGTTGGGACGGCCAGAATGGCGGCCCATGCGGCAAGCTGGCGCGTGATGACGCCGGTGCGCTGCTGCTCGATCAAATTGCTGAACTCAAAGACGGACGTGAGCACCTCACGCAAGCCACTCGCCATCGCCTCGATGCGGCGGACATGGTCGAGCACGTCACTGAAGTAATGGCGCGCCTCTGCATCGACGCAAGGCAGATGGTTTCGTGCGAGCTTGCGGGCGACCTCTTCCATTGGGACCAGAATACGATCGAACCGCATCAAGTCGCGTCGTAGTGAGAAGATGCGCGCGATCTCCGTCCGATCGAGGAACGTGTCGAGCATGCGCTGTTCCATCGCCGCGACTTCCTCCTCGAGCGCGGTCATCAACGGCAGATAGCCATCGACGATGAAGTCGAGCACCGCATGGAGGACGTAGTCACCGCCCTGCCCCAGAAGGTCCGGAGCCGCCTCGAGCTGCTCGCGCAAGGGCCGGTGCGAGCGGGTGGACCCTTGGCGGACGGTAATGATGTGGCTGTGACCCAGGAAGGTTGCGGTCTGGCCGTAGACGATGTGGCCATCAACCAGATGCGCGGTTCGTCCGATCACGAACAGCTGGTCGCCGTAGACATCGACCTTGGGTAACTGGCCGTCCTTCAGGGCATCCTCGACCGCGAGCGGATGCAGTCCATAGAGCTCACGGAGGGTTTCGATCTCCTGGTCGCACGGATCAGACAGCCCAATCCAGACGAACTCCGAGCGATCGTTCAGGCACTCCAGGCGTTCGTCGATGGACACCTTGCGGGCGCGACGACCCTGCCGATACAGGTAGGCGGCAATGACGGGCACGTGCGTGTCGTTGTTAACGTCGGTTCGACAGGAACGGGCGCCTGCCGGCAACACGCGCATGCAAGGCGTCATCGTCGCAAGTCCCGAACTTATGAGACACGCGGATGGCGTGGCGTGCCTGCATCAGGGACGCGCCGTAGCGGGTGTCGTACGCACGCCCTTGCGGTTTGATCGGCTCCGTCAACCGGGTCGCAATGTCAGCTGTCGGATTATCGGGCAGCTCATCCGACGTGGGGCGCTCGAACAACTTTCCGCCATGAATGAGCATAAGGATGCCGACGCTCGCGAGCATGAACGACAACAATCCAAACGCAAGCTCCGCTGTCTGGGCCGGCCCGTAGCGAGCTGCCTCGTAGACCGACCGGTGCGCGAGAGTCGACGCTCCCGATGTCGCAATCAGGGCCACGCCGACCAAGCGGGCGGGATATCTATACACCAGCGACTTCCGAAGACTCCGCCTCCCCGGTCCGCAAGCTCAGGCGCCCCGCCATCCGCGGCTGAACCCCTGCGGATGTCGCGATCGCGATGGTCGTACGCCCACGTCGTTCTATTTGTGCAAAACGTTCCGCCGCCTGTGCGCTAGGGAAGCGTCCGAGCAGCATTCCCGCGCTCTCGCGAACGGTCCAGCTGCCGTCGGCGTCCTTGCCGACGACCAGCATTGCGATATCCGGTATGTGCATGGCCTTCACGCTCTCCGACAATGGGAAGATGTCACGGGGCCGGGGGCGCCAGCGCTCGCTCACCTCGATTTCATCAAAAAGATGGTGCCCCAGCATTACCATCGCGCTACCCGCGCTCGCACACAGGAAACCGATCGCGGCAAGGGCGTAGGCAAGCGCGCCGGCGGTCTGAGGCGGAATGTGCATCGCGCACAGTCGGGAAATAGCGGTGTACGCTATCCCGCAAAGGAGAAGTCCCGAGGCGCGCAAACCAAGATCCGCGCGCCATGACCGATGCCACGCCGCCATGCCACATTCCTCTGTGTGGCAGCCCAAGTATCGGGCTCGGCATAGCAATTCGAGATCGATTCCGCTTTTCTGCGTAGCGTACACATAGTGTGGAACGCTTTTTTGCCGCTCTCCCGGCGATCATCACGGATCGGAACGCAGGCGGTAGCCCACGCCCAATTCGTTGGCGATCACGCTGCCTACTGGTTCCGGGAACTCCAGCTTCTGACGAAGATTGCGGATGACGATGCGGAGATATTCGACGCGAGGCTCTTCTTCGCCGCCCCATGCAGCGGCCAGTACGCGCTGGTGCGTCACGACCCTGCCGATGTGCCGTGCTAGTACGGCCAGGACTTCATGCTCCTTGCGAGTGAGGTGCAGTTCCTCTGCCCCGCGAAACACGATCCGACGATCGAGGTCGATGCTGATGTCGCCACGTCGCACGATCTTCTGCGTCGTCTCGGAAAGCCCATGATGACGCAGCGCCACCCGCAGCCGCGCCAGCAACTCTTCAGTATCGAACGGCTTGCTGACGAAATCGTCTGCGCCGAGGTCGAGGGCGGTTACCTTTTCGTCGACCGCGTCGCGCGCGGACACAACAAGGATAACGGCGTCGCCATGCGTCCGGAGCAAGGGAATGAGCGTCAGACCGTCACGATCTGGGAGGCCTAAATCGAGCAACACGGCGCTGGGATGCTCCGTTGCCGCCTGGTGTAGTGCCTGCCGGCCGTCTTCTGCCTCGAGGACGGTATAACCCGCACGTATCAGCGTATTACGGAGCAGGCGGCGGATGGCGATCTCATCGTCCACCACGAGAATTTTGGCAGGCATTCAGGTCAGGCCTTCCGGTGCGAGATCACGGACGATGAGGCTTGAGGGGAAGACAAGGGCAAAGGCCGCGCCGGCACCATCTTCGCGGTTCGCGGCTTCCACGCTCATACCCATCGCCTCGGCAAAAGCCTTGACGATCGCGAGGCCCAGGCCCGTGCCCCCGATCGCCCGATCGGATCCCTCGAGACGCCGGAACGTCTCGAACACTTCCGTCTCCCGGCCAGGCGGCAGGCCCGGCCCATGGTCTTTGACCACCAGTCGAAGCTGTCCGAAGCGGTGCCTGCCTTCGATGACGATCTCGGTTCCCTCATCACCGTAGCGGCCGGCATTATCGAGAAGGTTGAGCAGGCAGTGGTGCAGGAGTTGAGGATCGGCGCGAACCAAAGGCAGGTCGGGCGGTACGTCGAGCCGAACGCTATGGCCTTCCAGTGCGCGCCGCGCGTCGTGCGCCGCGCTGGTGACCGCTTCTTCAAGATCGGTCGCCTCGATATTCAGCTTCAGGGCGCCTGCTTCTACGCGTGCCATGTCAAGAAGATTGGCGACAAAGCGGTTGAGGCGGGCAGCTTCGGCCTTGATGGTTCCGATTAGCTCGGGCGTCGTGCCGTGCTCGAGTTGGTCTGCGGCTGCGATGACCGCCGTAAGCGGCGTCCGCAGATCATGACTGACCGAGGACAGGAGCGCAGCGCGAAGCCGGTCGCGCGTCCGTACCGTCTCGACATCTCGCATCTCCACCTCCAGCCGCAACCGCTCGAGGACGAGTGCGGACTGGTCGATGAGGCTGCTGAGCAGCGGAAGTTGGTCCGCGCGCACCGGATCGGCCGTCGTATCCTTGGCGACCCCCAGAACGCCCAGTACGCGACCGCCAGCCTTCAGCGGCAGAAACAGCCACTCCGATGCAGCGAGCGTACCGGAGCCCTTTCCGGCCGCCATGCCGGAATCAAGAGCCCATGTGGCGGCAGCGGTATCCATCGTATCCAGATGGTAGGCGGCATAACTTGCTGCGAGGATCTCGAGATCCTTGCCCGCTCCCGGCACCAAAAGGATCACCTGCACATCGAGAAGACCCCGGACGTCGTCGCAGATCATCTGTGCTGCCACGTCGATGTCATTGACGCTCGTTATCTGGCGGAGAAAGCCGGCAAGCGTCGCGTTGGTCCGGGCGCTTGCGGCGGCCAGATCGGCCTGAGCCCTGACGCGCGAGGTGAGCTGGCTCGTGGCGATCGCGATGCCGAGAAGAACGACGATCGAGATCAGGTTCTCGGGGTTGCTAACGCTCAGTGTACCGACCGGCGGCAGGAAGAAGAAGTTGTAGGCCAGACTCGAAGCGATCCCGGCGTAAAGACCAGTCCTCAGGCCATACAAACTGGCGGCAGCCATGACGGGCAGCAGGTACAGAAGAGCAACATTGCCAAGATCGAGAACATGGAAAAGCGCACTGGCGACCCCGGTGATACCCGCAACAAGCGCAGTCGTGATTGCATAACCGGTCGGCGTGCCCCACCGTGCGGGCCGGCGACGACCCCGCTCCCGGGCGCCTGGATCGGTAGCCAAGGGCAGCACATGTACGGTGACCCCCGGAGTGTCACGGATCACCCGATCGACCACGGAACCGTGCAGGAATTCGAACCAGCGAGAACGTCGCGATTTGCCCATGACGAGCTGCGTCGCACGCGCGTCGACCAGAAAGTTTTGGATACCTTCGACGACATCGGTCGCGGGAACGGTGGCGACCGCCGCGCCGAGCTGCGTCGCCAGGGTCATCGCCGCGGCGACACGCTGGTGCTGGGCATCAGAGAAGTGGGCCGCGCGAGGCGTTTCGATGAAGACCGCGGTCCATGGGCCGCGCAACCCATCGGCAACCCTTTTGGCAGCGCGAACCAGCGTGTCGGCACCGGGCAGCTCGTTGATGGCGACGACGATGCGATCGCCGCCCGCCCAGGTGCCGCCGAGGCCTAGCGCGCGAACGTCATCGAGCATCCGGGCATCGACTGCCTGCGCCGCGCGACGCAGCGCCAACTCGCGCAGCGCCGACAGATTTGATTTGGAGAAAAAGTGCGACAGGGCGCGCGTCGCTTCGTGGGGCAGATACACCTTGCCCGCCCGCAGCCGCTCGATCAGCTCGTCAGGCGGGATGTCGACGACCTCGATCTCGGCCATCTCCAGCACGCTGTCCGGAACAGTCTCGCGCACGCGGACGCGCGTGAAGCTGGCGACGACGTCGTTCAGGCTCTCGACGTGCTGGATGTTGACAGTCGAATAGACATCGATGCCCGCGGCAAGTAGCTCCTCGACGTCCTGAAAGCGTTTAGGATGGCGACTGCCGGGCGCGTTTGTATGGGCGAGCTCATCGACGAGAATGAGCCGTGGCGCGCGCGCCAGGATCGCATCGAGATCCATCTCCTGCAGAGTTCGCCCTTCGTATGTGATCGCCCGCCTCGGTATGATCTCGTGACCACGGGTGAGCGCTTCAGTCTCTGCGCGCCCGTGGGTTTCCACTACGCCGACAACGACGTCGACGCCGTCCCGTTTGCGCGCCGCGCCTTCAGACAACATCTCGAAGGTCTTGCCGACCCCGGGGGCGGCACCCAGGAACACCTTGAAGCGGCCGCGTCCCTCCTGCGCGGCCGCACGCAGGAGGGCATCCGGATCGGGCCGTCCTTCGCCCGAAACAGGCATCAGCGTACGCTGGCGCCAGGGGTGGGAGCGCGCGAGATGCTATCAAGCGCACGGTTGAGGGCCAGGACGTTGACGTGCGGCTCGCCGAGAACGGGCGCTTCGGTCGTATCCGCCACCAGCTGGCGAACGCGTTCGACCGGAACGCCGCGGACACGGGCGATCCGCGGTGCCTGAGCCAATGCCGCAGCAGGCGACAGATCGGGATCAAGCCCCGAGCCACTGGCGGTGACCAGATCAGCAGGCACGGGGCCAGACACGCCCTCCGCGCGCCGCTTTTGAACATCCGGCGTCACGCGATCGACCAGCGCTTGCGCAGCGGGGCCGAGGTTCGAGCCCGAAGACGCCAGACCGTCATAGCCCTTGCCCGCCGCCGATGGCCGGGTCTGGAAGTAGCGGTCTGCCGTGAACGCTTGGCCGACGACAGTCGAGCCGACGACCGTGCCACGGGCGTCCCGCACGAGGCTGCCGTTTGCTTGTGAGGGGAAGATCGCTTGGCCGATGCCGGTCATGGCGAGCGGGTAGACCAGCCCGAGAAGGACCGCGAACAGGATCGTCATGACGATCGCTGGTCGCAGCGCGGAAGAAAAATCCTTGCCCATGTCTGTCTTTCCTTACGCGAGACCGAGGCCACCGACCACGAGGTCGATGAGCTTGATGCCGATGAACGGTGCTACCAGGCCCCCAAGGCCGTAGACCGCGAGATTGCGGGCGAGCAGCGGTCCGGCTGCCATCGGCTTGTAGGCGACACCGCGCAGAGCTAGCGGGACGAGGCACGGGATGATGACGGCGTTGAAGATGATCGCCGACAGGATCGCGCTTTCCGGGCTGCCCAGCCGCATCACGTTGAGCACGCCCAGCCCCGGATAGAGGACGACGAACATCGCCGGGATGATCGCGAAATATTTCGCAACATCGTTGGCGACCGAGAAGGTCGTCAGCGCACCGCGCGTCATCAGCAGCTGCTTGCCGAGGCCGACGACCTCGATCAGCTTGGTCGGATCGCTGTCGAGGTCGACCATGTTGCCCGCCTCGCGCGCAGCTTGCGTGCCGGTGTTCATCGCGACCCCGACATCGGCCTGTGCAAGTGCCGGCGCGTCGTTGGTGCCGTCGCCGCACATCGCGACCAGTCGACCCCCGGTCTGCTCCTTGCGGATCAATTCGAGCTTGTCCTCCGGCGTTGCCTGGGCGAGGAAATCGTCGACCCCTGCTTCCGCAGCGATCGCTGCGGCGGTGAGCGGATTGTCGCCGGTGATCATCACCGTGCGAATGCCCATTGCGCGCAGCTCGCCAAAGCGTTCGCGGATGCCTGCTTTTACCACGTCCTTGAGGAAGATCGCGCCGAGCAGCCGGCCGTCCTGCGCAACCGCGAGCGGCGTGCCGCCGGCACGCGCGATCTCGTCGGTGATCCGGCGCAGTTCGGTGGCAGCCGCCGTCTCGCCCGATCCGGCATTGGCGCGCAGGATCGAGTCCACCGCACCCTTCTGGATCAGCGTGTCCCCGACCTTCACCCCCGAAATGCGGGTTTGCGCGGTGAACGGGATGATCTCGGCGCCGGTGGGAAGCTCGGCCGTTGCGACGTGGAACTTTTCGCGGGCGAGAAGGACGATCGAACGGCCTTCCGGTGTCTCGTCGGCAAGGCTGGCTACCAGCGCCGCTTCGGCCAACTCCTGCACGCTGGTGCCTGAGACCGCGCGGAATTCGCTTGCCTGGCGGTCACCGATCGTGATTGTCCCGGTCTTGTCGAGCAGCAGAACGTCGATATCGCCCGCGGCCTCGACGGCGCGCCCTGACTTGGCGAGCACGTTGAAGCGCACCAGCCGGTCCATGCCGGCGATGCCGATCGCCGAGAGCAAAGCCGCGATCGTCGTCGGGATCAGCGTGATGAGCAACGCCGCCAGGATTGCCACGGGGATCGAGCCGCCCGCATAGCTGGCAAAGCCTGGAATCGTGCCGACCGCGATGAGGAAGATGATCGTCAGGCCGACGAGCAGCAGCGTCAGCGCGATCTCGTTCGGCGTCTTCTGCCGCTCGGCCCCTTCGACAAGGGCGATCATCCTGTCCAGGAAGCCCTTGCCCGGCTCGACCGTGACCTTGACGCGGATCTCGTCCGAGATGACGCGCGTACCCGCGGTGACTGCAGAGCGATCGCCCCCCGCCTCACGGATCACTGGTGCGCTTTCGCCGGTGATCGCAGCTTCGTTGACCGAGGCGACGCCCGAGACAACGTCACCGTCCGAGGGGATGAGGTCGTTCGTCTCGACCAGTACGATGTCGCCGACCTTGAGCTGGCTGGCGGGCACGTTGTCGAACTGCCTACCATCACCCTTCAGGCGCTTGGCGGTCAGTTCCGCCTTGGTGGCGCGCAGGCTGGCCGCCTGCGCCTTGCCGCGCCCTTCAGCCAACGCCTCGGCGAAGGTGCCGAACAGGACGGTCAGCCACAACCAGATGACGAGTTGCAGCTTGAAGCCGATCCCAAGACCGTCCTGCCCGACCACGAGCAAGACGGTCATCAGTGCCGCGACCGCAGCGGTGACGAACATAACCGGATTGCGGACCAGCTCGCGCGGGTTCAGCTTGAGGAACGAGGCCTTGATCGCCGGCACGACGAGGTCGGCCGTGAACAGGCTCTTTGTCTGGGTCTTTGCCATGTCAGGCGCCCCTTCAGGACAGTTTGCCACTGATCATCGCGAGATGATCGGCGATGGGACCGAGTGCGAGGCTCGGCAGGAAGGTGAGACCACCCAGGATCAGGATGATGCCGACCAAGAGGCCCACCCAGAGCCCGCCCGTTGTCGGGAACGAGCCTGCGCTTTCCGGCGTGTACTTCTTCGCCGCCAGGCTGCCGGCGATCGCCAGCATCGGCACGATGATGAAGAAGCGACCGAGCCACATCGCGACGCCCAACAGGCCGTTATACCACGGCGTGTTGGCCGTCAGGCCGGCAAAGGCCGATCCGTTGTTCGCCACGCCCGAAGTGAAAGCGTAGAGAATCTCGGAAAAGCCATGCGGCCCCTTGTTCAACGGGCCCGCAAGCCCCTGCTCCATCACGCTGGACAGCGTAGTGAAGCCCAGGATGACGAGGGGCAGCACGGCGATGGCAAGAACCGCCAGCTTCACCTCGCGCGCCTCGATTTTCTTGCCGACATATTCCGGTGTGCGGCCGACCATCAGCCCGGCGACGAACACTGCGAGGATGGCGAACAGCAGGAAGCCGTAGATCCCCGCCCCGACGCCGCCGATCACGACCTCGCCCAGCTGCATGTTGAACAGCGGGATCATCCCGCCGAGGGCCGTGAAGCTGTCATGCATGGCGTTGACCGCGCCGCACGATGCCGCGGTCGTGACGACGGAGAACAGGGCGGACGCAGCGATTCCGAAGCGTACCTCCTTGCCCTCCATGTTGCCGCCCGCGACGCCGAGGTTGTGCAGCACCGGGTTACCGGCTGCTTCCTGCCAATAAGTGATAGTCACGCCGGCCAGGAAGAGGATCATCATGGCGGACAGGATGGCCCAACCCTGGCGGGTGTTGCCGACCGCCTTGCCGAAGCACCAAGTCAGGCCGACGCCGATGACGAAGATCGACAGCATCTGCACCAGATTGGTGAGTGCGGTCGGGTTCTCGAATGGATGCGAGGAGTTGACGTTGAAGAAGCCGCCTCCGTTCGTGCCGAGCAGCTTAATCGCCTCCTGGCTGGCGACGGGCCCCAGCAGGATCGACTGGCGCGCACCTTCCAGCGTGGTGACATCCACGACACCCGCAAGCGTCTGCGGTACACCCGACGCGATGTAGAAGATCGTGATCCCGACACACATCGGCAGCAGCAGGTAGAGCGTGACCCGCGTCATATCGGCCCAGAAGTTGCCGATCGCCTTCGCCTCGCGGCGGGCAAAGCCGCGAAACAGCGCAAAGGCGAGCGCGATACCGGTTGCGGCCGACAGGAAGTTGTGAATCGTCAAGCCGAGCATCTGGCTGAGGTTCGACATCGTCGATTCGCCGCCGTAGCTCTGCCAGTTCGTATTGGTGGTGAAGCTGATCGTCGTGTTGAACGACAAGTGCTCACCCACCGCGCCGAGACCCTGAGGGTTGAGCGGCAGGAACGCCTGCAGCCGGAACACGGCATAGCTGAAGAACATAAGCGCAGCGTTGAAGAGGAGCATGTGCACCGCGTATCGGCGCCATCCCTGCTCTTGCGTGGGATCGATGCCGGACAGCTTGTAAAAGCCGCGTTCGACCGGGCCGAGCACAACGTGGAGCGGCGTGCGCCGTCCCTCATAAAGGGCGAAGAGCCACAGGCCGACGGGTTTCGCCAGCGCAAGCAGGATGCCGGTGAAGGCAAGGATCAGGAACCAGCCCTGGAGTGTCATCGTGCCGCCTCCTTCAAAAGCGTTCGGGGCGGATAAGTACCGCCACCAGATAGGCGAGGAGGCCAAGCGCGGTGAGCGCCGCCAGCCAAAGGTCGAGGGTCATCGCCGTCTCCTCAGGCGTTGTCGCACAGGCGGACATAGGCGAGCGTTGCCGCCACCAGTCCGACCATGATTGCGATCCAGAGCAGGTCCTGCATCGGATATCCTTTCGTAAAGTCAGAAGGCAGCCGTCAGCGAGACCACGACCGTGCCGCCAGCGATGTTGCCGGTGCCGTCCTGACCCTTGCTGAAGCTGGGGCGGAGGTACGCTGCATCCCGGTTCGAGATGTCCGTGCCGATGTAGCTGACGTTGAACGTCAGGTTCTTGTAGGTGGCATCGGCACCGAGCGACCAATCCCAATAGGATCCGGTCGGCGCTATTGCGGTGGCGTTCGGTCCAAGGCCGTCCTGTCCCCAGCTGTGGCCGACATGCGCCTTTGCCGTGATGGGCGTACCGGTAAGCGCCACCGCGCCATCACCCCAAAGATAGAGATTGTCGTCCTTGGCGCCGGGATGATTGTAGACGCCGTTTGCTGCATCCGTACCGGTATTATACCACTTGCCGATCGCCTGCTGCTTCGGCGCGTAGGCAGCGCCCGCGGTGAGCGTTGCAGGGCCGGCCGTGCCGGTCAGCTTCACATAGGGCTCGGCGAAGTCGGTCTTATCGGCGCCGCCTGGATACATGTACCAGGTAAGGCCCACGTCGAGCGTCGCGTTGTCGGCGAGCTTCGCCTTGTAGCCTCCGATCAAATCGAGTTCCATGTTGGCACCGCCGAACGTACCCCAACCGGCGAGGTTCGATCCCCAGACACCGACATAGAGACCGCTTTCGTGCGAAACCGTGATGCCGCCCTGGACTGCCATCTCGCGATCGGTCTGAGACACGCCGCGGAACCGATAGTCGGAGGCGATCGCGACCGAGCCGCTGACAGTCAGAGTCGACGGGGGTGCAGTTTGTTCAGCCGCTTCGGCTTTATCGCCCGGTGTCGATTGAGCCTGCGCCGCGATCGGAAAGGCGAGGAGCGCGGCCACCACAGCCGCATGACGAAACTTCATTTTTGCACCCCTTGAGCGGCATTCGTCACGCGACGATGCCTTCAGGGGTGAGCGAATAGGCGCACTCGGCATAGCAATTCGAGAGCGATTCCGGGAAAAGACATATAGCGCGCATATAGCTCGCGCTTTTTTTCCACCTCACCAAGAACAAATCAAGATTCAGGAGAGTGAAAGTTTTGCTCTATTATGCCGACGCTACGCCGATTGGCTAATTCGATCTTTCAAATCAATACCGCTTCTACCAGAATTTACAGACGCCATCACGGGCGAACCTTGAGAGAATGGCAGGCGTCGCTATCATGCGTATACAGGATGGTATCGCCTTCTCGATCGGCTTGCTGTTCGAGATGACCATGCTGGGGTCCGGTGAGAGGATGGTCGAAAACGTACGCTAAGCGTCCCGGCTTTGCTGGTGGAGGCGCAGCGGCCTGAACC
>OFQU01000174.1_pt1 | contig 14331 bp, 11 predicted proteins | sample 1542981 | NCBI WGS metagenome assembly OFQU01 (sample SAMN07774233, study PRJEB24372) | wastewater metagenome | isolation source: Exp Tend CN 90WW | collected 2016-02
ATTGGTTCTTGATGATGAAGTAGGAATTAAACATTAAACCCACGTAAGTAGGTTTAAGTAGGTTTTAAATAACGGTTCAGAAATCCATTGCTTGGTTTGAATAATGTCTGAACGATCTCTGATACTATCAAAAGTCTCAAATGGGTCTTGACGAAGGTTGTACATCACTGGAAATTTTTGCTTTTGATACTGGTCATAATAATTTTCACTGGTTTCAAAATGAACTTTTCATTGATTAATACGAACTGCACGTAAAATCGATTCATGATAGTACAGAAAATTATCTCGCATACTCTCTTTTGATTTGCCGGCCCAATAGTCGATATTGTTTACACCATCAATAATTTGCTTACGATTGGTTTTCATCTCCTCGACCACATTCGCATTCCCTGCGACATTCGCCAAAGTTGTAAACAAATCCATATGCGACTGAATGCCATGCTTCACTTGCCCCGCAGGAATATGTCCCGGCCACCGCACCATCATTGGAACACGGACTCCCCCTTCATAGGTCGTCATTTTTTCACCACGGAACGGTGTGGTTCCACCATGATTTTTTGCACTGTGCTCAGGGCCATTATCAGTGGTATAAACAATGATGGTGTTATCCAACACCCCCATCTTCTTCATATCATCCAAGAGTTGACCGACTTGCATATCGTGTTCAACCATACCACTGCCGTATAAATCATCTTCAGATGTGGCTTTGGCAGCTAAGTAACGATGCTCAGGACGTAAATGGGTAAACATGTGCATACGACTTGGATTCAGCCACACAAAAAACGGCTTGTCCGATTTTTTACTGCGCTTCATAAAATCGACACTGGCAGCGATAAATTCATCATCCACCGTTTCCATAAGTTTACGGGTTAAAGGACCGGAGTCTTTACACTTTTGTTTACCCATCACACCAAAACGAGGATCGATAGTTCCATCATTATCGTTGGACGAATAACAGTGTAATACACCACGTGTTCCATACTGATTCACAAATTCAGGATCTTTTGGATAATCATACTGTTCAGGAAATTCTTCAGTATTTAAATGATATAAATTACCAAAGAATTCATCAAAACCATGTACCGTTGGTAAGCTATCGTTGCGATCACCCAAATGGTTTTTACCAAACTGACCACTCATATAACCCAGCGGTTTCAATACTTCTGCCAAAGTCGGTGTTGCAGCTTTAATCCCTAAAGGTGAACCTGGACGACCGACTGTCGTCATACCTGAACGAATCGGATACTGACCTGTAATAAATGCTGCACGTCCAGCGGTCGAGCTTGGCTGTGCATAGTGATCGGTAAACATCACGCCTTCTTTGGCAATACGATCAATATTCGGCGTGTCATAGCCCATCACACCCTGACCATAAGCACTGACGTTCTGCCAACCCACATCATCAGACATAATCACCAAAATATTGGGTGGCTTTGCCATGAGTGCTGTTGAAAGTAATGCTCCACTTACCAAGGCTAAAGAGCGAGAAATTAAGTTTTTTTGCATGGTATTTTCCTTAAACACATTCGTATGAAACGAATTTTCATCCTTGTTTCAAACCCAATTGACACTAAATACAAAACAATATCAGTGCCTTACAAATTTATTTTTTAGAAAAAGCATTTTCTAAAAACCAGTGACAACAGTTTCCTAATGCGGTCATATCCGTTTAGCAATTTCATTTTTAGATAAAAGTGCAGTATGAAAAAACGTTTTAAACCTGAGCAAAGATAATGTAGACCCGCCTCTCCACCTGGGGTTTTGAGAAAACGGTCTTTCGGACAATCGCCCCAGCAATATTGAAGATATGGACATTTTTGGCAGTATTCTGACAGTGACTTTGATTTGGCATATGCAAATTTCTTTTGTCGCTCAGAAAAAACTAAATCGCCTTGGTGAATCTCGTGAATATTGCCCAATTTGTATTCGGGATAAACAAAATGATCACAAGAGAAGAGGTCGCCATTGTGCTCGACCGCCAAGGATTTTCCGCAAATTTGACCCGACACACATTTCTGCGCCCCATAGCCAAACATCATGGAAACCATGTTTTCAAACTGGTCGATAAAGACCTGCCCAAAATCTTGCTGTAACCATTCTTTCCACACAGTTGAAAGGAATATGCCCCAATCCATCGGCAGCAATCGACCAGTCTGTCACCACAGAGTCTGAGCTGCCCGGCTGCGCTGCTGAACAGCCCAATTTAGGTAAATCTTGAGGATTCCAATGGCCTGGTGCTGTTCGCTGAAACTGGGCACTTTCCATTCCTGGAATCAGTTGAATCATACGCGGTTGCACCTGATCGCGGATAAAACGATAAACCTCTAAAGGTCGTCTCGCATTATCACGGTTCACCACACATAAGGCATTAAATGGGATTTGATACTGGCGTAATAACGCAGCAGCCTGCATGACTTTGGCATGCGTCGGTTTTCCACCTTTGTTATAGCGATGGATATCATGCAACTCGGCAGGCCCATCTATGGATAAACCCACCAAAAAATCATGCTGTTTTAAAAATGCGCACCAGTCTTCATCCAGTAACGTGCCATTGGTTTGTAAATCATTTTCAATACGTTGATGCGGTTTGGCATATTTTTTTTGCAGCTCAACCACTCTTTCAAAAAAGGCTAAGCCCATCAGCGTCGGTTCGCCACCTTGCCAACTAAAAATAACTTCATTGCCCGTTTGCGCTTCGATATATTGCTTAATATGTAACTCAAGCATCGACTCAGACATACGTGGAACTTTTGGTTGCTGTAACATGTCTTGTTTATGCAAATAGAAGCAATAACTACAGTCTAAATTGCACTGTGCCCCAGTGGGTTTGATCATCACGTGATAGCGATAGGTTTGTCCCTGCACTTGCAGGCTTCTTAAAGGCGGAGATTCAGCTTGTATAGGTATCATTCGCATTTTAGAATCCTCATTTTTTTCAGCGTTCAGGCACAAATTCACAACTGTACAAAACCATGTACACAAGTTATTTTGCGAAAAAAGATCTGGTAGTTTCATTCCATTCACTGCATGAAGTCGGCTAAAGACCCAAGCCATTTTTTGTTTTGAATGGATTAACCAGAGTGATTATTGCCGTTAAACATGCAACAGGAAGGCTGCTATACGATGACCTTGCAAATCTTTTGATAATTTCAATGTTTTATAATTCATTCTCTTCTTATCCCTAAGCTTAATTTTCATCAGCAAAACCACTGTGTAAGAGTAAAAATCAACAGCCAATTCCAATTTTGGCCTACTGAAAAATACTGACCCATCTCACACAGTTGCATTGCTTGGTAGAGCACGTTATCAAACTTTGAAAACAGAGAAACCACTCAAAAGAATGGTAATTGCATTTTTTATGGTCGTTATATACTTGAGCTACGTCATCCTCCAAACCTAAACACCATTCTGTTGAACCCAAACTAGACATATTTTATAAAATGTGAAGCTTCGCTTTTAGAACTTCGACATAGACTATTTTAAGAATTGAGAAGCTGGATAATGAATTTTTAAATGATCCATTTATACCTAATGTGCTGACTCGTCTCCGTCTTATCTTTTGTTTTTATTCACACAGTCAGAAACATCAAAAAGTTCAATAAAAAAGGCCGCTCATAGAGCGACCTTTTTCTTTTCAAATATATGTGAGTAACTATGAATAAATTACAAACACTTATTTAATTAGGGTTGGAATTACATCATTCCGCCCATACCACCCATGCCGCCCATATCAGGCATTGCAGGCTTGTCTTCTGGAACGTCAGTAATCATACATTCAGTTGTCAACATTAAACCTGCTACAGATGCAGCATGCTCAAGTGCAGAACGCGTTACTTTCGCAGGGTCAAGAATACCCATTTCTAGCATATCGCCATACTCAGAAGTTGCAGCATTATAACCGAAGTTACCTTCGCCATTTTTCACAGCATTGATCACAACTGAAGGCTCATCACCCGCATTCGCAACGATTTGACGAAGTGGCGCTTCAATCGCACGACGTAAAATGTTGATACCAACATTTTGGTCGTCATTCGCACCATTTACACCGTCAAGCACAGCTGCAGCACGTACCAGTGCAACACCACCACCAGCAACTACACCTTCTTCAACAGCAGCACGTGTTGCATGAAGCGCATCATCCACACGGTCTTTCTTCTCTTTCATTTCAACTTCAGTCGCTGCACCAATTTTGATTACAGCTACACCGCCTGCCAATTTAGCAACACGTTCTTGAAGTTTTTCTTTGTCGTATTCAGACGATGATTCTTCAATTTGCGCACGAATTTGAGTCACACGTTCAGCAATTTGAGCTGCATCACCCGCACCATCAACAATCACAGTGTTTTCTTTAGATACAGTGATTTTGTGCGCAGTACCTAAGTCTTGAAGAGAAGCTTGTTCTAAAGTCATGCCGACTTCTTCAGAAATCACAGTCGCGCCCGTCAAGATTGCGATATCTTGAAGCATTGCTTTACGACGGTCACCAAAACCTGGTGCTTTAACCGCACATACTTTGATAATTCCGCGCATGTTGTTAACAACAAGTGTAGCTAAAGCCTCACCCTCAACATCTTCAGCAATGATTAAAAGTGGTTTACCTGTTTTAGCAACAGCTTCTAACACAGTAATTAATTCACGGATGTTGCTGATTTTTTTGTCAACAAGCAAGATGAACGGATTTTCAAGTTCAGCCGTTAATGTATCTTGTTTGTTTGCAAAGTATGGGCTGATATAACCACGGTCAAACTGCATACCTTCAACAACATCCAAAGCATCTTCAAAGCCTGAACCTTCCTCAACGGTAATCACGCCTTCTTTACCTACGCGTTCCATTGCTTGTGCAATGAGTTTACCTACAGTTTCGTCAGAGTTTGCAGAGATTGAACCCACTTGTTCAATCGCTTTGGTATCAGAAGCAGGTTTTGCTGTTGCTTTAATTTCAGCAACCAATGCTTTAACAGCAAGGTCAATACCGCGTTTCAAGTCCATTGGGTTCATGCCCGCAGTTACAGACTTGATGCCTTCATTTAAAATTGCTTGAGCTAGTACAGTTGCAGTTGTTGTACCGTCACCCGCGATGTCATTGGTTTTAGAAGATACTTCACGAACCAATTGAGCGCCCATATTCTCAAATTTGTCTTTTAGAGAAATTTCTTTCGCAACAGTTACACCATCTTTAGTGATGTGCGGTGCACCAAAAGAACGGTCGATCACAACGTTACGGCCTTTAGGACCTAAAGTTACTTTTACAGCATCTGCAAGCACGTTTACGCCTGCAATCATTTTAGAACGAGCTGAATCACCAAATTTTACGTCTTTAGCTGACATACTAAACTCCAAATATTCTTAAATTTTAATCAATTGTATTGCTTAAACAGCAAATGAACGTTCTGAATTAACCTTCAAGAACCGCTAAAATATCAGACTCTTTCATCACAAGAAGTTCTTCGCCTTCAACCTTAACTTTAGTGCCTGCATATGCACCAAACAGTACATTGTCGCCCACTTTTACATCTAAAGCACGAACGCCATTGTCTGTAATTTTGCCATTGCCTACTGCAATGATTTCACCTTGAGCTGGCTGTTCAGCAGCAGAAGTACTCAAAATTAAACCACCTGCAGTTTTAGTTTCCTTTTCTACGCGGCGAATCACAACGTTGTCATGTAAAGGACGAATTTTGCTCATTTCTTGCTCCATAGACATTTTCAAAATGCCATTGTTTACGATGTGAAGATGACTTCTTATTCCTAGGTCATCAACAAAATTTTGATATGACACTTTTGTGGGGATGGAATAAAACGCTTCAAGGGCAAACACAAAATATTTTTATATTTTTGCGCTCTTTTTAAGCAAACCTCATCAAAGTTTAGACACTCCATTCAATCTGAGGTATTTCGCTACATCAACTCGAAGCGATTGGTTGCAGCATTAAAGCTCAAATGTTGTACATCAGCATTCGGCAAAATAATATTCAAGCTATTGGGCAAGCCCGCATGTAAACGATAAGATGTCGCCGTTCCCGCATGAATATCCAGCACTGGATGCGATACCCCAAGTTGATAAATCTGATTCAAATCATAAACGGCAGCGTGGTGTAAATGCCCATGTAAAAGTCCATTTAAACCATGTTGGCTCCATTGCTCCAATGCAATACGACCAAGCATTGGGCAGTCTTTCACACCATGACTATGGTCCGGTGGAGTATAAAAAGGTTGATGCGCAGCGATCAGTTTAATTTTGTGCGTAGGTGCTTGCTGTAATTTCAGGTCAATCTCTTGAATTTGGCTCAGTGAAATATGCCCTCGCGTATGGTAACGCCGACGAATACTATTCACCCCAATGACATAAAAGTGTTCAGTTTCCAACGTGTTTTCCATCCCCCCAAAAAACAGTTGATAACGTGCAAAGGGGCTGAAAAAACGATTCCACACATGGTACAGCGGAATATCATGATTCCCGGGTACCACCAAATACGGCAACTTCAAACTGTCTAAGAACTGCCGACAGGCGTAAAACTGAATAAACCGTGCGCGCTGGGTCAAGTCCCCACTAACCACTACGGCTTCAAAAGGATGTTCCTCACATAACTGACGAATGGCCTGCAAACAGGCTTCGCGTTCGGTCCCAAAGTGTAAATCTGACAAATGTAAAATCATGCGGGAACCATGATTTTCAGCGCATGCTTACGTACTGTAATTTTCAGCGGTGGTGTCATCGTGACAATTTCTCCATCTACCGCAACCGTGAGCTTATTACGCTTTGAATGAACAATCACTTCATCTGCTGCAAAGCTATAGACATCGGAAGCCTGATCCAAATTGCCTTTAATCAGCTGCCATAAGGTCTTGAACAAAGTTCGCTTATCACTTTTTGCTACTACCACGCCCACCACTTTGCCTGCTTCCGCCGCCTCGGCAATACGTAGTTTCATTTCAGCCAGTTGAAGCTGATTATTGCCAAAGAAAATCAATGGCGTTTTCACTGGATAGCGCTGTCCATCGACTTCTACTTCAAGTTTTAACTCTTTACGGTCGCGGATGAGAACATCCAATGCCGAGGTATACGCATGCAATGGAAAACGTCCAAAATGCTTATTAAACTGTTCTCTTTTTTGAATAAATAAAGGATAAAGCCCTAAACTGGCATTGTTCAGATAGATATGTTGATTCAGCTGTGCCACATGTACAGAACGTGGCTGCCCTTCACTAATGGCTTTGGCCGCGTCTAATAGGTCCAGCGGTATATTCAGCACTCGCGCAACATAGTTAAAGGTACCTAGAGGCAAGATCCCCATGGGTATATCCGTTCCCATCAATTTAGACGCAACAGCATTTAAAGTACCATCCCCACCTGCAGCAACCACGACCCCTACATTTTCTGCTTGACGATGGCGTAGTAAAATCTCTTGCATCATCTGATCAAAGTTCATGCACTCACTTAACTCAAATGACTGTATTTCAAAACCCGCGGTACTCAGATCTGCTACCAACTGTTCATACACTTCATCTTTATTTGCGGCATGAAAACCTGATTTTTTATTATAAATAAGTGATAAAGGTTTGAGTTGCTCTGACATTTTGCACCTAAACTTGAAGTAATTACTCTATTTTTGTCCAAATATTCAACACTTAACAGTTTTGTTATGTAAAATTCAAATGACTACCATTTATTTAATCAATAATAAATCTCAATCACAAAATAAATGTAAGCATATGATTTTAATACTAATATTTTAAATGAATAATCCTCATAAATATAATAAATACACAAAATAAAAGCAAAAAATCAAACCAAACTATTGTTTTTTAATAGTTAAAATGAAGCAACCCCATCGAACTGTTCATAATTTAGATACGCCTTTGGTCTTATTTTTTTTACAAAATTATGCTTTAATACAGCCACTTTTTTTCATCTTTTCATCTCTGCAGTAAATTTTATTGCTGAGATTGTACTTTGTACAAACGTGTACATATTTGAGATAGGCCTCACCATGACCCAAGTGAACGCACCAGAATTCGTTCGTCACCCTAAGCTTATTGCGTGGGTGGAAGAAATTGCAAAATTAACAAAACCAGCGAAAATTGAATGGTGTGACGGCAGCGAAGAAGAATATCAACGTTATATCAACTTGATGATCGCTAACGGCACAATGCAAGCGCTTAACCAAGAAACGCATCCTGGTTCTTATCTTGCTAATTCTGATCCTTCTGACGTTGCTCGTGTTGAAGGTCGTACTTACATCTGCTCTGAAAAACAAGAAGATGCTGGTGCAACAAACAACTGGGAAGAGCCTGCTGAAATGCGTGCCCGCCTAAATGGTTTGTTTGACGGTTCAATGGCAGGTCGTACTTTATATGTAGTACCGTTCTCTATGGGCCCATTAGGTTCTCATATTGCGCATATTGGTATCGAATTAACTGACTCTCCATATGTAGCAGTTAGCATGTCTAAAATGGCTCGCATGGGTAAAGCTGTTTATGACGTTCTTGGTACAGACGGTGAATTTATTCCTTGCGTACATACTGTTGGTGCGCCGCTTGCTGATGGCGAAAAAGACGTTGCATGGCCTTGCAACCCTGAAAAATACATCGTGCATTACCCAGAAACACGTGAAATCTGGTCTTACGGTTCTGGTTACGGCGGTAACGCATTGTTAGGTAAAAAATGCTTAGCTTTACGTATTGCGTCTTCTATGGGTCGTCAACAAGGTTGGTTAGCAGAACACATGCTGATCCTTGGTGTGACTAATCCTCAAGGCGAAAAACACTACATCGCAGCGGCATTCCCTTCTGCTTGTGGTAAAACAAACTTCGCAATGTTGATTCCACCAGCAGGCTACGAAGGTTGGAAAATTGAAACTGTAGGTGACGATATTGCTTGGATCAAACCAGGTGAAGACGGTCGCTTATACGCAATCAACCCAGAAGCAGGTTTCTTCGGTGTAGCGCCTGGTACAAATACCAAGACCAACCCGAACTGTATGGCTACACTTCACAAAAACGTGATTTATACCAACGTTGCGGTAACTGACAACGGCGAAGTATGGTGGGAAGGTCTTACTAAAGAAGCACCTGCTAACCTGACTAACTGGAAAGGTCAACCTCACACTGGCGCAGAAAAAGCGGCTCATCCAAATGCGCGCTTCACTGTTTCAGCAGGTCAATGTCCTTCTATCGATGCTGACTGGGAAAATCCAGCAGGTGTTCCAATTTCAGCGTTCATCTTTGGTGGTCGCCGTGCGGACACAGTGCCTCTAATTTCAGAAGCATTTGACTGGGTAGATGGTGTTTACAAAGCTGCAACTATGGGCTCTGAAACAACTGCTGCGGCCGTTGGCCAACAAGGTATTGTTCGTCGTGACCCATTCGCAATGCTTCCATTTGCGGGTTACAACATGGCGGATTACTTCTCTCACTGGTTAGAGCTTGGTGAAGAAGTAGCAGCAAAAGCGAAAGCTGCGGGCAACAAACTTCCCGGCATCTACAACGTGAACTGGTTCCGTCGTGATGCTGAAGGCAACTTCGTATGGCCTGGTTTCGGTCAAAACATGCGTGTTCTTGAGTGGATTATTGACCGTTGTGAAGGTCGTGCTGATGCAGTTGAAACACCAATTGGTTTAGTTCCAACTTATGAACAGTTGAACTGGACAGGTTCTGACTTCACTAAAGCCCAGTTTGACCTTGTGACTTCTCAAGACAAAGATCAATGGATCAAAGAGCTTGAAAGCCACACTGAACTATTCGACAAACTTGGTGAACGCCTACCAGCTGCACTTAAAGCTCGTCAAAACGAACTTTTAGATGCTGTTAAGCAATCTGCTTAATCTTTAAATTAAGCCAAAAAAAAGACCGCATGAGCGGTCTTTTTTTAATCTATTTATAATTTTAAAACTATATAAGTCAACAAAACTTATCCAGCCAATCGCGACTAAAATAAGTAGCGACAACTCAGCCAACACTTCATGTTTACTCGATCAAAGACACCCCTGATTCAACTAAATTTGAGATCAAAAAGCGCATCAAAGCCGTTAGAGATTTTTCTGGCAGCGTGATTGAACTTTATCCGCGTTTTGCTGAGTGCGCACATCAAGTCGGCGAAATCGAAATTTAAATCTAAAAAAGCTGCGATAGCGGCTTTTTTAATAGAACAAAATCAACTGTAGCCATTACACATACTTCACACTATGCAGCATCCCCTTGCATACGACGCAGGTGTAAATCCTGCAAGTAGAGGTCTAAAGCTTGAGCTTCTAGGGCATCAAATTTTAAATACAGTTTAGTCCGTCGTTTTAAAATATCTTCACTGCTGATGGCCCACTCACGTTTCACCATATAATCCACTTCTTGCTGATACAAACCATGGCCAAAAGACTGCCCTAAAGTTTGTACATCTTTGTTCTCAGCGAGCATATGCCACACTCGACTACCATAACTGTTTGCCCAACGATGCGCTGTTTGAGACTCTAGCCCTTTGATTTCATGCATCAACTCAGCACATAAAACCTCGACTGAACTAAAACCTTCCGCACCTGGGAGTTTTGCCGCAGCCGTCCATTCCGCCTTCATGTGTGGAAAATAACGTTTCAACTGTAGCAAAGCCGCTTCCGCCAACTTTCGATAAGTCGTTAACTTTCCACCATAAACAGATAACAATGGCGCATCATCCGCGACAGGTTTAGACATCGCCAGTACATAATCACGTGTCACTTTAGAGGCTTGTGTACTTGCATCATCATACAGCGCCCTTACGCCTGCAAAGCTTGAAATTACGTCTGCTTGCTGTAATTGAAGCTTGAAGTGGTCATTAATCACATCAATCAAATAAGCCATTTCCTGCTCGGTAATGTGGACATAATTTGCATCACCCTCAAACTCTACGTCAGTGGTACCAATCAGGCTGTATTCATCTAAATAAGGAATCACAAACACAATGCGTTGATCATCATTTTGCAAAATAAACGCATGCTGCTCCAGGTATAAACGCTTCACGATAATATGACTGCCCTGAACTAATCGAATGCCTGCCTTTGGGGTTTGGGACAGTTGTTGTTGAATAAAATCTGTGACCCATGCACCCGTTGCATTAACTAAAGTTCGAGCTTTAATTTGGTAATGTTGTTTTTGATGCTCCAACGTTAGGCACCACACACCCTCCTGCTGAACCGCAGAAACGCATCGCGTTTGTGTCCGAATTTGAGCTCCTAGCTCATGTGCCTGGATTGCATTAACCACCACTAACCGTGCGTCATCTACAGTACAGTCTGAATATTCGAAACCACGTTTAATGGTGTCTTTTAAGGGGCTGTCGACATTAAAATGAACAAGCTCTGAACCCTCTAATGTTTCTCGTTTTGCCAAATAGTCATAGATAAATAAGCCTGAACGAATCAGCCACGCCGGACGTAAATAAGGTAAATGCGGCATAATAAAACGCATAGGATGGATCAAATGTGGAGCTTTTTTTAACAGTACTTCACGCTCTAATAACGCTTCACGCACCAAACGAAATTCTTTCTGTTCGAGATAACGCAATCCACCATGAATGAGCTTACTACTGGCTGAAGACGTATGACTGGCTAAATCATCTTTTTCACAGACAAAAACACTTAAACCACGCCCTACAGCATCATTTGCAATGCCCACCCCATTGATGCCCGCGCCCACAACGGCAATGTCATAAATGGCATCTGTGTCTTGCATATTCACCTCTCTCGTTGAGTTATTGTGTTATTTTTGTTCTTCCCGCTAAACTTAACATCAAAATCCAATCTTGTCATATTCCAAAGCCAGTCAAATCAGAGAAAATGCGCTACTTTAAATAAATTAATAACCTTAATCTGTTTTTACAATTTAATTTTTAATTTTCACTATTTAGTGAAAAATTAACCAATTTCCAAACCAAAAAACAACTTTCTCTTTAAAAAAACAACATTTACCATAAAAGAAAAAGCACGATAACTCTTTGTATTTTAATTGACTATTCACATATTACAAAATCACAAGGCTTTGTTTTAGATAAGTAAAATGATAATTTCCCATTAAAATAAAGATATTCATTAGAAAAACTTAACAGCATACAAATCATACCAACATTTAGACTAAAGTCGAATGAAGTCCAAGGATAAGGGGCGTATAACGAAACAGAATTTTTTGTTTAATCTTAAAATATATTGTTTTAACTTTTTCTACTTAAAAAGTTAAAAGATGTATTTTCCGAACTTCTCTTTGGGAAATTTTTGTGACTGATCTATCTCCCCAAGCTGCTCCGGTAAGCATCGATAAAAAGACCCGCTTAAAATCGATTCTCGGTGGTTCAGCTGGCAACTTAGTTGAATGGTACGACTGGTATGTCTATGCTGCATTTACCTTATATTTCGCGCCACAGTTTTTCCCTGAAGGGGATGACACGGTAAAACTTTTACAAGCTGCTGCCGTCTTTGCACTGGGCTTCCTGATGCGTCCTATTGGCGCGTGGATCATGGGCATTTATGCAGACCGTAAAGGACGTAAATCAGGTCTTACCCTGTCTGTATCTTTAATGTGTGTGGGATCTTTGATTATTGCCTGTGCACCGACCTATGCCAGTGTGGGTATGCTCGCACCTGCCTTATTACTCTTTGCCCGTTTATTACAAGGTTTAAGTGTTGGTGGAGAGTACGGTTCAAGCGCAACCTATTTAACAGAAATGGCTGGAAAAAACCATCGTGGTTTCTTCTCTAGTTTTCAGTATGTGACTCTCATTTCAGGTCAGCTCTTAGCACTGTGCGTGTTGATCATTTTACAACGCACCATGAGCGAAGCGCAGTTATCTGAATAGGGCTGGCGTATTCCCTTCTTCATTGGTGCTGTACTTGCCATTGTGGTGTTCTGGATTCGTCGTGGTTTGGTTGAAACCCAATCCTCAAAAGATGCACAGGAACAAGCTAAAAATGGTGGCCCAAAATCAAGTGCACTTGCTTTATTTACCAAATACCCAAAACAAGCGTTCACTGTGATTATGCTGACTGCGGGTGGAACGCTGGCATTCAATACCTTTACCACGTATTTACAAAAATACTTAGTCAACACCTCAGGTTTTGAGAAAACCACAGCAACAGAGATCACCACAGCTGCAATCTTTGTCTTCATGCTATTGCAACCTGTGGTGGGTGCACTGTCTGATAAAATTGGTCGTAAACCAATTATGATCACTTTTGGTGTATTGGGTGTACTGTTCACGATTCCAATTTTCAACGGTCTTGGTTCAACCAACAGTCCAACAACCGCATTCATGCTATGTATGAGCGGTATGGTAATTGTAACGGGTTATACCGCAATTAATGCCGTAGTCAAAGCAGAGCTCTTTCCAGCACATATTCGTGCACTAGGGGTTGCCCTACCTTATGCGATTGCAAATACCATCTTTGGTGGCACAGCAGAGCTTGTAGCGTTGAGTTTTAAAAATGCAGGACATGAAAACTACTTCTTTTACTACATCACCTTCATGATTGGTTTATCTCTACTGACTTACATCTTTATGAAAGACACCAAAAAGCACAGTAAGAGGTGGTCCCACATGTTTGAACAACTAAAAGCTTATTTATAAGTGATACTCTGCTCTAGTTAAGCTACCTTATTTTGTTGTGGTAGCTGGTCATAGTAAAACTCATCTGGAGTCATTTTGTCCAGACTCGAATGAGGTCGTTTCAAATTATAAAATTCAAAATATGCGTTTAATTGCTTCTTCGCATCCAAAACATTGCTGTAGGCTTTGAGATACACCTCTTCATATTTAACGCTCCGCCATAATCGTTCAACCATCACATTATCAACCCATCGACCTTTACCATCCATACTGATTTGAATGCCATTTGATTTCAATACATCAATAAATGCATCACTGGTAAACTGACTGCCTTGGTCTGTATTAAATATTTCAGGTCGACCATATTTTTCAATAGCTTCATTTAATGTTTCTATGCAAAATGTAACCTCCATACTAATCGATACTCTATGCGCAAGTACCTTGCGGCTATGCCAATCAATCACAGCACATAAATAAACAAAGCCTTTTGCCATAGGGATATACGTTATATCCGTAGACCACACTTGATTACTGCGCTGAATAGCCAATCCTTTGAGCAGATATGGATATTTACGGTGAGCTTGATTGGCCTGACTTAGATTTGGTTTACGATATAACGCATTAATGCCCATTTTCTTCATTAAAGTACGTGTATGACGTCGTCCTATATGATGTCCTTGACGATTCAACAAATCACGCATCATACGGCTACCTGCAAAAGGGTATTGCATATGTAACTCATCCATACAGCGCATCAGCTTCAGATC
>OFQU01000175.1_pt1 | contig 14297 bp, 11 predicted proteins | sample 1542981 | NCBI WGS metagenome assembly OFQU01 (sample SAMN07774233, study PRJEB24372) | wastewater metagenome | isolation source: Exp Tend CN 90WW | collected 2016-02
AGACCACCAAACCCTGTGGGAGTGAGCTTACTCGCGAAAGCGGTGTGTCATTCGACATCGATGCTGACTGACACGACGCCTTCGCGAGCAAGCTCGCTCCCACAGGTATTGTGTGACCCTTATAAGCAGCAAACTCGCCCCCACAGGGGATGGAGGCTTAGAATGGCCGGCAGGACCATTCCCGCCTTCACGAGACCGCGCATGACTTTCGATTTTGATCAGGTATTCGACCGCCACAACACCGGCAGCACCAAGTGGAGCCGCTACCCGGCCGACGTGTTGCCGATGTGGGTCGCTGATATGGATTTCGCCGCACCGCCGGTGGTGATCGAGGCACTGCAGCAGCGTCTCCTGCACCCGCTGTTGGGTTACAGCGTGGCGCAGGACAACCTGCGCGAGGCCATCGTTGCCGACCTCTGGAACAAGTTCGCGTGGCAGGTCAAACCTCAGGAGCTGATCTTTCTGCCGGGCGTTGAGTCCGGTTTCAACATGGCCTTGAAAGCGCTGGTGCAGCCGCAACAGAACGTCGTGGTGCAAGTGCCCAACTACCCGCCGCTGCGCCATGCGCCGGGCCACTGGGGCTTGAACAAGGTCGAGCTAAAATTCGTCGCACAGGCTGACGGCACTTACTTGACGCCCTTGGAGGGCTTGCGTGAATCACTGATCGGTGGCGGCGCGCTGCTGCTGAGCAACCCGCACAACCCGATCGGCAAGGTGTTCGGCCGTGAAGAACTGCAAGCGGTGGCGGATATCTGTGTTGCCCGGGACGCGTGGATCATCTCCGACGAAATCCACGCCGAGCTGTGCTTCGACGGTCGCGTGCACATCCCGACCGCTTCCCTGAGCCCGGAAATCGCCCGCCGCACCATCACCCTGATGTCGGCGAGCAAGGCCTACAACATCGCCGGTCTCAAGACCTCGTTCATGATCATCCAGGACGCCGCCCTGCGCGAACGCGTCAACCACGCCCGCTGCGGCATGGTCGACAGCGTCAACCCGCTGGGCATGGAAGCCACCCGCGTCGCCTACAGCGAAGCCGGGCCGTGGCTGGCCGAGTTGAAAACCTATCTGCAGGCCAACCGTGACTGGCTGGTGGACGCCGTGCGCCGCCGGTTGCCCGGCGTGACCCTCAACGTGCCGCAGGGCACGTATCTGGCGTGGCTCGATTGCTCGGCGCTGGATCTGGCCAATCCTCAGCAGTTCTTTCTGGAACAGGCCAAAGTCGGCTTGAGCGCCGGTCTGGACTTCGGCGACCAGCACCAACAGTTCGTGCGCCTGAACTTCGGCTGCCCGCGTTCAATGCTCGAAGACGGTATTGCCCGGATGGAGCGAGCCCTGGCTGACCGCAATACCTGAAAACACTTTGATTGATGTGGGAGCTGGCTTGCCAGCTCCCCAAATCTGATCGAACTCACGGCAAACCGCCCGGGTCAACCTCTCATACCTGCCATGAGACCCGGAGATTTGCGATGACCGACTATCCAAACCCCCCCTTCCCCAAACAGGCCCAGGCGGTGCCCGGCGAGCAAGGCAAAATGCAGCCTTATCCCGACTGCGGCGAACAAAGCTATGTCGGTTCCGGCCGGCTGGCCGGCAAGATTGCGCTGATCACCGGCGCCGACAGCGGTATCGGTCGCGCCGTGGCGATTGCCTTTGCCCGTGAAGGCGCAGACGTCGTCGTGGCTTATCTCGATGAGCATGACGACGCCAAAGAGACCGCACGCTGGGTCGAGCAGGCCGGTCGCCAGTGCCTGTTGTTGCCCGGTGACCTCGCGCAAAAGGCCCACTGCCAGGCGCTGGTCGACCAGACCATCGAACGCTTTGGCCGCATCGACGTGCTGGTCAACAACGCCGCGTTCCAGATGACCCACGAAACCTTTGAAGAAATCCCCGACGAAGAATGGGTGATGACCTTTGACGTCAACATCACCGCGATTTTCCGCTTGTGTCAGGCGGCGATCAAACACATGCGCCCCGGCGCGTCGATCATCAACACCAGTTCGATCAACTCCGATTTGCCCAAGCCGACCCTGCTCGCCTACGCCACCACTAAAGGCGCGATCGCCAACTTCACCGGTGGCCTGGCCCAGATGCTCGGGCCGAAAGAGATCCGCGTGAACTGCGTGGCACCGGGGCCGATCTGGACCCCGCTGATCGTCTCGACCATGCCGGATGAAGAAGTCCAGAATTTCGGCAGCGAAACCCCGCTCGGGCGCCCCGGGCAACCAGTGGAAGTGGCGCCGATCTATGTGCTGCTGGCGTCGGACGAAGCCAGCTACATCACCGGCCAGCGCTACGGCGTGACGGGTGGCAAACCGATGCTCTGATTCCGCGCTATCCACACAGCAACACGACCCGCAGGCGTTGCCGAAGGCTGCGCCTGCTCACAACGGCAGTCACACCCAATATCCAAGGCGGCATCTTATGAGCTTTACCGTGTGGGTCGCCGTGCTGGGCGCTGTGCTGTTGACCCTGGCGCTGACCTCGTCGTACCTGCGCTGGATGCCGGTGACCACATCGGCGGTCTGCCTGCTGCTGGGGATCGGCATCGGTCCCAGCGGCCTTGATCTGTTGAAACTGTCGCTGGACGACGCCTCGTTATGGATGGAGCACCTGACGGAAGTCGCGGTGCTGTTTTCGCTGTTCGTCTGCGGCCTCAAGTTGCGCTTGCCGCTGCGCGACAAACGCTGGCGGATAGCCTTCGGCCTCGCGGGCCCGGTGATGGTGCTGACCATCGCCGGGGTATGCCTGCTGTTGCATTGGGGCTTGCAGCTACCGTGGGGGCCGTCGCTGCTGATCGGTGCGATTCTGGCGCCAACCGACCCAGTGCTCGCCGCCCTGGTGCAGGTCAATGATGCGCGGGACGTCGACAGTGTGCGGTTTGGCCTGTCCGGTGAGGCCGGGCTCAATGACGGGATCGCCTTCCCTTTTGTGATTCTCGGGCTGTTGCTGATTCACGCTGACGGCACAGCTGCCGACTGGCAGGGTTGGGTCTTGCGCAATCTGCTGTGGGCCGTGCCCGCCGGCCTGTTGACCGGTTACTGGATGGGCCGCGGCATCGGCCGTGTGACCCTGTTGCTGCGCATCCACAATGACGACAGCACCCTGAGCCCCAACGACTACCTGGCGTTGTCGCTGATTGCCCTGGCTTACGTCGTTGCCGAAGCCATCGGCGGCTACGGCTTTCTGTCGGTCTTTGCGGCCGGCCTGGGCTTGCGTCAGGTTGAAGTGAAATCCACCGGCGCCAGCCAGCCGCCCGCCGAACACCTGGTGCAACCGGTGGTCGGCCACCAGAACGTCGAGCCGCAACACGCGATGCACGGCGATACCGAACGGCTGGAAAGCAGTCAGGTCGCGGCCGGCATCATGATGGGCGATATGTTGTCGTTCGGCAGTCTGGTGGAACGGGCCATGGAAGTGTTTCTGGTCACCCTGCTGGGCGTGGTGCTGATCGCGCACTGGGATTGGCGCGCGTTGCTGGTCGGCGGTGTGTTGTTCTGCCTGATCCGTCCGGTCTGCGTAGCACTGATGCCGTGGGGTGGCCTGTTGCTGGGGCGGCAACGGCTGTTGATTGGCTGGTTCGGCATCCGCGGTATCGGCAGCCTGTTCTACCTGTTTTATGCGTTGAATCATGGCCTGACCGACGCTGTCGCCACGCTGTGTACCGACCTCACGTTGTCTGTGGTGGCCCTGAGTATTTTGCTGCACGGGGTCAGCACCCAGCCGATTCTTGCCCGCTACGAACGACGCCAGAAAGCTCTTTTATAGGAGCAGCCTGCGGTAGCTCCTCCCGCGGAATGACAAGGTTAAAAATCCTGTGAAAAAAAATGGATCGCTGCGCGACGCTTGGCGGTCACAACGTTAACCCCTCGCCGAGCCCCTCGGCGGGGCCTGGCAGGTTCGGTTCCCCTGCGGCGAAACGCCTATGAAAAGGAATCCCGAAAAATAAGGTTACGGTCATGAAAGAATGCTCGACTCCTGCGCAAATCAAGGCTTGCAGAGCGCTGGCTCTGGAACGCAATCGCCAATTGTTCGAAGAGGCGCAGGCGCTGAACCTCGCGGCTCACGAACTGCTGGAAAGCCGAGAGATGGATATGGAACAGTTTGAACACTATCGCGCGTTACGGCGTAAAGCCGACCTGAAGTTTGCCGATGCGATCGAGCATTTGTGCGTGCTCAACGAAGACTTCCCGCCGATCCCTATGTCGCCGCACAACTCGCAGGGATTGCGTCGCCAGCTTGAAATTGCCGAGTGACCCCTCGCCCCAAAAAGCAGCCCGGCAATCAGTGCCGGACTGCTTTTTGCCTGCTGATCAACCGCCCGGATTGGTCACCTGAATAAACACCGCATAACTGCCCAGCAATACCCAGAACGTGGCAAAGATCCACGGGGTGCGCACCGAGAACAGCAGCGACTTGCGGTACCCCTTGTGGCTCGACTCCATTTCGCTGAACAGCGGCGACTCGTCATATGCCAGTCCCATCAAGGGCTCGCTGTGCAACAGATGGCTCTGTTTGAAGTGCCAGTGATCAATGATGTCGTACGCGGCGCGAATGCCCGGCCAGGCATTGAGCGAACTGAGCAGCCCGAGCAGCGCCAGAAACGGCGGCACCACCAGGGTGAACAACTTGCCCCATTCCGGGTTGAGGTTGGCCATGCACGAGGCAAAGGCAATCACCAGAAACGACTGCGCCGCCAGGTAGGCGTCGGTGCGATTGGCGAGGATGCTGGTTTCGTACTGGATCTCCCGGCGATAGAAATCCAGCCGCTCCTTGGGCGAACCGAACATCTTGGCATTATGTTCGGTCAGGGTTTCTTCAGCGGTCGGCTGGGTCAATATGCGAGGCAAGAGACGCACGCTCCGGGGTAGGGAAAACGCTTAGAAGCGCGCGTTTGCAGACAAGTTCAGCCGGATTGCCCGCCGGGTCATTTCATTGCCTGGGCAATCACTTCCACCAGATTCAACTGGGTAAACGGCTTGGGCAGACGCGGCAGTTGCGCGGCGAAGCCTTCGAGCCGTTCGGCGTAACCGGTGGCGAGGATGATCGGCAGGTCGGGTTTGAGCAGGCGCACGGCGTGGGCCAGTTGTGCGCCGCTCATGGTCGGCATGGCCATGTCGGTGATCATCAGGTCGATGACTTCGCCCTCATCGAACAGCGCCAGCGCCCTGGCGGCGGACGTGGCATTGATCACCCGGTGCCCCAGGTCCTCGAGTAACAGGCTGGTGCTGGTCAAGACCAGCGAATCGTCGTCCACCACCAGTACGCTGAGCCGTGGTACTGCAATCGGTTCGACCGGCAGCCGCGAGGGTTTGGCCGTCACGCCCTCGCCGATCACCGGCAACCAGAGTTCGGCCGCCGTGCCGTGGCCTTTTTCGCTCTTGAGGACAAAGCGCCCACCGAGTTGCTCGATGAAGCCGTGCACCATCGACAGGCCCAGGCCGGTGCCCTTGCCCAGGCCCTTGGTGGTGAAAAACGGATCCCTGGCCTGGGCCAGGGTTTCTGTGTCCATGCCCTCGCCGCTGTCGATCAGGCTCAGGCACACATAATGCCCCGGTGTCAGCGCCGAATAACTCTGTTCAAGCACGACTTCCGGCTGCGCACTGATCACCACTGTGCCACCGTCGGGCATGGCGTCGCGGGCGTTGGTCGCCAGGTTGAGCACGGCCAGTTCCAGCTGGTTGCTGTCTGCCAGCACTGGCGAAAGATCCGGCGCAAAGCGTGTCTCGATGTGAATTCCTGGCCCCAGGGAACTGCGTAACAGCCCGGTGATGCCTTGCACCAGTTGCGGAATATCGACCGGTTCGGTCTTGAGTTCCTGCCGGCGTGCGAACGCCAGCATGCGCTGGGTCAGCGACACACCGCGCAAGGCGCCCTGGGTGGCGTTCTCCAGCAAGCGGCTGATTTTCGGTTCGTCACCGATGCGTTTCTGCAGAATTTCCAGATTGCCCAGGATCACCGTCAGCAGGTTGTTGAAGTCATGGGCGATGCCGCCGCTGAGCTGACCGATGGCCTGCATCTTCTGCGCCTGGAACAACGCCTCGCGGGTCTTTTCCAGGGCCAGTTGCGCCTCATGGGCTTGCGTCACGTCACGCGTGATCTTGGCAAACCCCAGCAGCGTCCCGGTTTCCCCGCGAATCGCATCGACTACCACGTGCGCGAGAAAACGCGTGCCATCCTTGCGTACGCGCCAGCTCCTGTTCTCGAAGCGGCCTTCGCGGGTGGCGATTTCCAGGGCCCGCGCCGGCTCGCCGAGTTCACGGTCTTCGGGGGTGTAGAAAACCGAAAAATGCTCACCGATGATTTCTTCCGGCGTATAGCCCTTGATGCGTTGTGCACCCTGATTCCAGTTACTGACGCGGCCTTCCGGGCTGAGCATATAAATCGCGTAGTCGGTAACGCCTTGCACCAGCAGGCGGAACTGCTGCTCACTTCGCTTGAGGGTTTCCTCGGCCATTTTGCGATCGGTCAGGTCGCGGGTGATCTTGGCGAAACCGAGCAAGCGGCCATCCGGCGCGATGATCGGGTCGATCACCACGTGGCACCAGAAATTCGTGCCGTCCTTGCGCACCCGCCAGCCTTCGCCTTCATGCCGTCCTTCGCGGACCGCCGTATCCAGCGCCCGCTGCGGCAATCCGGCAGCGCGATCGTCCGGGGTGTAGAACCTTGAAAAGTGCTCGCCGAGAATTTCCGCCTCTTCATAGCCCTTGAAGCGTTTCGCGCCGGAGTTCCAGCTGGTGATGATGCCGTCGGGGTCGATCATGTAAATCGCGTAATCGACCACCGCATCGATCAGGAGCCGAAATCGCATCTCCTCCATCGCCCCGGTCTTGCTGTTATCGCTCATTCCACTCACCGCACACTGATATGAGCAGGAGTATGCGTGAATCCGTCGATTTGGGAAGCGGCGGGCTCGTTATCGATCGCCCACCAGCGCGGCAGCAGTTGCTGAATGCGATGCTCGGCAAAGCGATCGTCGATCAGCATCACCACGCCGCGATCCTCGCGGGTACGGATCACGCGACCGGCGGCCTGCACCACTTTCTGTACGCCGGGAAACAGGTAGGTGTAGTCGTAGCCGGCGCCGAAAATCGCCGCCATGCGCTGCTTCATCTGTTCATTGACCGGGTTGAGCTGCGCCAGCCCCAGGGTGGCGATGAACGCACCGATCAGGCGGGCGCCGGGCAAGTCGATGCCTTCCCCGAAGGCGCCGCCCAGCACCGCAAACCCGACGCCCTGGCTGTCGGCGGTGAACTGATCGAGGAACGCCTGACGCTGCCCTTCGGCCATGCCCCGTGATTGCTGCCACAAGGTGATGTGCGGGTGCCGTTCGGCCAGCAACTGCGCGACCTGTTGCAAGTAGTCAAAGCTGCTGAAGAACGCCAGATAGTTGCCCGGCCGTTCGCTGAACTGGCGAGCGATCAGCTCGACGATGGGCGCCAGCGAAGCCTGGCGATGGTTGAAGCGCGTCGAGATGCGGCTGACGATGTGCACCTGCAACTGCTCGGCGCTGAACGGCGACTCTACGTCGATGCACACGGTATCGGCGGGTGTCCCGAGCAGGTCGGCGTAATAGCGGCGCGGGCTGAGGGTGGCGGAAAACAATACGCTGCTGCGCGCCGCTTTCAGGCGCGGGCCGATGAACGCGGCCGGCACCACATTGCGCAGGCACAGTTGCGACAGCGGTCGCTTGCGATCGAGGTCGCGCTTGCTGATGTCGAACAGATAATGCTCGTCGTACAGCTCCGCGACCCGGCCAAATTGCAGCAGGTCGAAGTAGACATTCTGCAAACCGCTGTCGAGCCCTTGCGGGTGATCGTTGAGGTAATCGCCGATGGCCGCGCAGCACAGCGAGATCGCTTGCAGCAGTTTTTCCGGCGCCTTGTCGTAGGCCTGATACGGCGCCAGTTGCGGCGCATGCAACGCGTTCCACTCGCGGTTGACCCGTTGCAGGACGTTTTTCAGCGCCTGCGGGGCGGTTTTGCGCACGCTGCCGAAGGTGCCCTGATCCAGACTGGCGCTGTACATCTGCCGGCCGCGCTCCACCAGGTTGTGCGCCTCGTCTGCCAGGACGGCGACTTTCCACTGATTGAGCTGGGCCAGCCCGAACAGCAAAGCACTGAAGTCGAAATAATAGTTGTAGTCGGCTACCACCACGTCGGCCCAGCGGGCCATTTCCTGGCTCAGGTAATACGGGCAGACCGAGTGTTGCGCGGCGACGTCGCGCATGGCCGCCTGATCAAGCAGGTTGATGCGACTGGCCGCTTCGCGGGCGGCGGGCAAACGATCGTAGAAACCTTGCGCCAGGGGACAGGATTCACCGTGACAGGCCTTGTCCGGGTGTTCGCAGGCCTTGTCCCGGGCGACCATTTCCAGGACCCGCAAGGGCAATGTCGGCGTCTGATCGAACAACACCTGACTGGCGTCCAGCGCCAGTTTGCGCCCGGGGGTCTTGGCGGTCAGGAAGAACACCTTGTCCAGTTGCTGCGGCGCCAGCGCCTTGAGCATCGGGAACAGGGTGCCGAGGGTCTTGCCGATCCCGGTCGGCGCCTGGGCCATCAGACAACGACCGGTGCTGACGGCCTTGAACACCGATTCGGCCAGGTGCCGCTGGCCGGGGCGAAAACCGGCATGGGGAAAGCTAAGGTGCTGCGCCGCTCGATTACGCGCATCACGGTGCGCCATTTCCTGTTCGGCCCAATGCAGAAACAAGCGGCATTGGTGCTCGAAGAAGTCCTGCAGGGTCTTGGCGTCGAAGGCTTCGACCAGGCAGGTTTCCTTCTCGCTGACGATGTCGAAATACACCAGCGCCAGGTTGATCTGCTGCACATCGAGCTTGCGGCACATCAACCAGCCGTAAACCTTGGCCTGCGCCCAGTGCAATTGCCGATGATTGGCCGGTTGCTTGCTCAGGTCGCCACGGTAGGTTTTGACCTCTTCAAGGCAGTTTTGCGCCGGGTCGTAGCCATCCGCCCTGCCCTTGACCTTCAATTGCAGGTACTCGCCTTCCAGCGCGACTTCACTTTGATACTGCTCGCTACGCCGCGAAGCCACGGTGCGATGCCCGGCAATGCCTTCCAGCGCTGTGGGAGACGGTGTGAAACGCAGGTCGAGGTCGCCGCATTTCGCAGTGAACTCGCACAGTGCGCGCACGGCAATGCTGTAGCTCAAGCGCTCTGCTCCGCCCATTGCACGTAACACACGGCAACCGGCATCTGGTGTTGATGGCAGAACTCCAGCCAGCGCAGCTGGTTATCCTGCAAGCGGTCGCCGGGGCCTTTGACTTCGATCATCCGGTAAGTTTTGTGCTGCGGCCAGAACTGGATCAGGTCGGGCATGCCGGCGCGATTGGCCTTGATGTCGAGCAGCAGCCGGTTGAACCAGTGTTTCAGGTGTTCGGCCGGCAGACAGGCCAGTGCCTGCTCCAGCAAGGCTTCATTCAAGGCGCCCCAAAACACGAATGGCGACTGGATGCCCCACTTGGCGACAAATCGTTCGCGAATGGTCTGCGCATAGCGACCATCGTCGAGTTCAGCCAGACAGGCCTGGAACAGTTCGGCGCGGCGTTGCTGAAAGTCTTCATTCAGCAGATCCACCGGCCCGCGCTGGAACGGGTGAAAGAACGCGCCCGGCAGCGGCGCAAAAATCGCCGGCCAGCACAACAGGCCGAACAGCGAATTGATCAGACTGTTTTCCACGTAATGCACCGGGCCATCGTCGTCGTGCAGATGGGCCTGCACGTAGTACTCGACCGACAACCCCGGATCGCTACGCAGCAGCTGCAGATCCAGGCGCTCCACCGGTCTGGCCGCCACCCGTTTCAATGGCGGACCACCGAGTTTGCGCCGCAGCCGTGGCACGATGCGTTGCAGGCCTTGTTGTTCGGCAGCACTCTCCACGGCCTGCTCCGCCACAGTGGCGAGTTCCAGGGCCAAGGCGTATTCACCGCAGCGCTCCAGCACCCGAATCATGCGCAATCGCGCGCCCGGGTAGGCACAGTCGCGGTAGATGTTCAGGGCCAGGGCAAACTCGGTGGTGCGCTCGCAATACTGGGCGATCTGGAACAGCACCTTGCCACGCCGCCGTTGCAGCCACGGGTTATCGAAATGCATGGCGCTGACCTGCTCGACAATGATCGCCAACGGTTCTCCGGCCTCGAAGCGCAGCTGGCAGGTGTGCAGAAACAGGCAGGCGTCAACGTCCTCGCGGCTGCGCAGACCACGGGAATCGGCGCAGAACTCGACTTTTTCGTAGGTGAAGATCCCGAGGTCGGCGAGGACGAACTCCGACCAGTCCTGGTACAGGTTGCCGAAGAACATCAGGCGCAAGCGGTCGCACAGGTCCATGATGGTCAGGCTGAACAGACGCTCGGCGAGCAACGGTGCCCAGTCGCACAGGCGGCGGGTTTCCGGGAACAGCCCGGCGAGTGCGGGCAGCCAGTCGTCCTTGCGGCCCTTGGGTTGCTCGATGAACGCGGCGAACGCTTGCAGGATTTCGGCCTTGAGCAACACCTCGAACACCTCGGCCAGCGCCAAGGGGGCGTGTTCATCCAGCCAGCCATGCTCCAGCAACGGTTGCGCAGCCTCGGCGATGTCACCGATCTCGGCATAAGCGAGTTTGCCGGCACGAAAATGCACGCCCTTGCGCATCACCATGCGCACCAGCAAACCTTGCGACGGTTTGGGCAATGCCTTGAAGTCGCGAATGAAGGCGTGCTCGGTTGCGCTCATCACATCGGCATAACGCAGCTCAAGCCAGTCAAGCACTTGCCGGAAGTTGTTGAGGTAATAGAACGGATCGTCGAGGGGATTGGCAGTCACGGAAATTCAGGGCCATGGCGAGCGAGTACTGGTTATGCGTACAGATACCAGCTCTGCCCCGTCCGGTGCAAACGGAAAAGGATCAGTGGCATTTTTTGACCGGCGCATCGAACTTTTTCCCGCGTGATGGCACCAACCGCGTTAGAAGACCGACATTGCTCGGTATCACATGGAACGAGGATCTAGAAGTGGGTATGAAAATCAAGACGCTGGGCATTCCTCTGGCAGTTGCGGCTTTGCTGGCTTTGGGCGGTTGCTCGACCCAGACCGTGGTCACCCTGCAGAACGGCACTCAGTATTTGACCAAGGACATGCCGAAGACCAAAACCAAGGACGGTTTCTATGAATTCGAGGATATTTCCGGGGCCAAGGTGAAAGTGCGCGCCGATGAAGTCGCCACTGTTCGCGAAGAAGACTGACACCCTGCTGCCGTTCGTTCCCACGCTGTGCGTGGGAACGATCAAGATCGCCGCCTCGGCAGCTCCTGCACAGGCGTCTCGGGTTATTCGAAAGCGGGCATGCCCGGGATGCTGTTGTCGCAACTGAAGTAGCTGCCGCCACGTCGTACCAATTCGCCTTGCAGGCGCTGGCAACGCTCCAGGTCCTGCTGGGCCATGCGGTCAATGCTCGGATTGCCGGTGGTTTGCGGCGGTGGTTTGCCGTCACCCAGGCGAATGGTCACGAAGGGCTGTTCGGGCTGGATCTGAAAACGGCTTTTCTCCTCGACCGGCTCGACCGCTTTGGTCTTGGCCGGGCTCGGCAGTTGCTCGCTGCTGATGCCGTAACGGCTCAGAATCGAGGTTTGAGGCAGATCGGCCCAGACATTGGCGGAACACAGCGCCAGTCCGACGAAACCGATAGACCCCTTGAAACTTCTCACGTGTGAATCTCCTGTACTCAATGGCGGCTAGCTATAGAACGTGTGTGCACGTGCTGGCTTTAGGCCGCTTTTCCTGTTTGCACAGGGTTTGAGTCAGAGAATGGCCATCGAGTCACTTCCAGCACCCGATTGTGGCGAGGGAGACAGCGCCCTCGCCACAGGTTGTGGGTTGCCAATCAATATCAGGCGATCACGATACCGTCGGCACTCAAGCTATTGAGCGCAACCCCGACCAGCGTCACCGAATCATTGCCAAACGTCAGCACCGTGTCCTGCCCCACTGTCGCGGCATGGGCACGCAAGTCGTCGGTCGGCAACACCCCCTGCACGCCCAGGAACACCAGTTTGTCGTTGGACGTAAACCCGACCACCCGGTCCTGGCCGAACGCCCCGTTGAACAGGAACGTGTCCGCCCCGCCACCCGACTCCATCAGGTCGTTGCCGGCGCCACCGACGAAGACGTCATTACCGGCGCCACCCACCAGATGATCGTTGCCATCGAGCCCGAACAGCCAGTCACCGCCAGCATGCGCCTTGAGCGTGTCGGCACCGCTGGTGCCTTTGACGCTCGACTCATACGCGGTGAGGTTGTTGCCGACCTTCAAGCCGCTGCTGGTGACGCTGTGGGTCACGTCGTCCTTGAACAGCCCCCAGAGGAAGCCCGGCTCCTTGGTGACGATGCTGCCGATATCGCGGGTGATGCTGATCCCGCCTTTGGCATCGCGGATGTACAGGTTGCCGGCGCCGTCGTTGGCAAAGTCGAAGGTGTTCACCGATTTCTGCAAGTCGAGGGTGTTGTTGCCGGCGCCGCCGAGGATGACGTTGTAGCCGCCACTGTCGCGGAAGGTGTCGTTGCCGGCGCGGCCCTCCAGATAGTCGTTGCCACTGCCGCCCTGGATCAGGTCGTTGGCGTCGCTGCCGATGATAAAGGTGCTGCCCTTGTGGGTTTCGGCATTGCGATTGAGGTCCTGCACCCAGGTATTGGCGCGCGCCGGGTCCGACAGGTTGGCGACGATGATCGTCGAGTCCTTGCTGGTCAGGTCGTAGAACTTCGACTCGATGATCCGGTTCATGCCGTCGCCGTAAGCAGTCGGCAGGTGTGAGATCCAGGTCGGGATGTTGAGGATCGAGAACGGCAGCAGATTCCACGCGGTCGAGGCGTAGTGATCGTTGAAGCTGACGATGTTGTCGGTGGCCGATTCCTTCGGCGCGTCGTGCACGCCGATCGAGGCGCCGGTGAAATTCGAGCCGTCGAGGGCGCGGAATACCGGATCGTTTTCGTAACCGACGTTGAGCACCTTGTCGGTGCTGCTCTGGGTCGGCGAGGCGTAGGCGATGTAGTTGGAATCGGCGAAGAACCCGCCCCATTTGCCGCCGCTCAGGTCGGCCATGCTGTTGACTGCCAGCCCGCCGAGGCTGTGGCCGCTGACCAGCACGTCCTTGCCGGTCAGGCCGTTGGCCTTGGCGAACGCCACGACATCACTGAGCAGGTTGCCGAAGGCTTCACCGACGTAGTTCCTGGCGTAGTCCTTGGGACCGAACGCCGCCAGCAGGTCGTTGATCACATCGCCGATGGAGTCGAGGATCAGGTTTTCCCGCGGGCCGCTGGTGCCGCGAAAGGCGATGCCGATTTCGGTCAGATGGCCCTGGGCGTCGTACTTGCCGAGGATTTCAACCTGCGCGGTAGCGTAACCGGCCTTCTCGCCGAAGAAGGTGCCGCGTGCGTCGGTCTTGCCTTCATACCCCAGTTGCGACGCGGTGATCGGCGTCCAGCCGGCCTTCTTCACGGCGTCGAGGGCGAGTTTTTCCGAATCGGGGTTCCACGGAATGCCGGGGATAACCCCCTGGGAATCCGTGCCGCCCAGCAACGCCGTGACCAGCGTGGCCGGCAGGCCAAGGCCGAAGCCGTTGTGCTGATAACCCGTGGCAAAGCCGTTATCGAGGTTGTGGTAGGAATACAGCGTGATCGCCATGGCGTCGCTGAACAGCGCCTTGGAATCGGCTGTGCCGAAGTTTTTGTAGTCAAACACACCCATTGCTATTGCCTCTCTTTTGTTGGAATTGTCAGAGATAGCTCACAGCCAGGGCGCCCCTTGGGGGACGCCCCGGAGCATTTCGGAAACTACGTTTAGCGTTTAACTGCAGGAGTGAGGCTGCTGGCGATAGCGATGTGTCTGATTAATAAGTGCAAACTGACACACCGCTATCGCGAGCAGGCTCGCTCCTGCAGGGAGTACTAGGCAAAAACGAATGCCGAGTCCGACAGGTTAGCCACTCCCACCCCGATCAGGGTCACGGCATAGTCGCCAATCTTCAGCACGGTGTCGGCCCCGGACTGCGAGGCGTGCTGCTTGTAGTCGTAGCCCTGCCCCGCGCCTTCGACGCCCATGAACACCAGTTTGTCGCTGCCCTGGTAGCCATTGATGGCATCGAAGCCGAACGCGCCGCTGAACAGGAAGGTGTTGTTGCCACCCACCGCCGTCATCACGTCGTTTCCGGCGCCGCCGACGAAGGTCACGTGGCCCTTGTCGCTGACCAGTTTATCGTCGCCACCGAGGCCGAACAGCCAGTCACCGTCGGCGGTCGCGTGCAACGCA
>OFQU01000176.1_pt1 | contig 14258 bp, 11 predicted proteins | sample 1542981 | NCBI WGS metagenome assembly OFQU01 (sample SAMN07774233, study PRJEB24372) | wastewater metagenome | isolation source: Exp Tend CN 90WW | collected 2016-02
GACGGATAAAAACACCTTGTGCATGAAAAACACCGAAACGCAGAACCCCAGTAGAGCGCGAGTCTGATGAAGTTTGTTCAAGCGCGCTGCCACAGTTCGATGACAGTTTGATGAAGAGTGCCGAGCGGTCGGCGCCGCGCCTGCGGCGATAACTGTGTACCGCCACGAGCTGGCGCAGCCGGCGTTCCGCGCCTTCGAGAAAACCTATCTGAAACTGCCCGAGCAGCGTTTCCTCACCCTCGCCGACTACGCCGATCTGCGTACGCGAACATTGGCGGGCGGTCGGTCGTGCTGGTGCATTTCGAGCAGGTGAGCTGAATCCGCAAAAGCCCGCGTCTTCATCGACGCGGGCCTGGGTAAAAAACGCTACGAATATCGACAGCTCGGCCAACATGAGACAAACTCAACGCTTTCGCAATTGTCACAAGTTTTCCTCATGGAGCCAGCCGGTGCTTGAAATTCGCCACCTGAAAACCCTGCACGCCCTGCGCGAAGCCGACAGCCTGGTGGATGCCGCCGATCGCCTGCACCTGACCCAATCGGCGTTGTCTCACCAGTTCAAGGAACTGGAAGAGCGCATGGGCATGGCGCTGTTCGTGCGCAAGACCAAACCGGTGCGGTTCACCAGCGCCGGTCTGCGCCTGTTGCAACTGGCCGACGCCACACTGCCGCTGCTGCGTGCCGCCGAGCGTGACATCGGCCGCCTCGCCGGTGGCACCGCCGGACGCCTGCACATGGCCATCGAATGCCACAGCTGCTTCCAGTGGCTGATGCCGACCATCGACCAGTTCCGCGATGCGTGGCCGGAGGTCGAACTCGACCTGGCCTCGGGTTTCTCGTTCGCCCCCCTGCCGGCGCTGGCCCGTGGTGATCTGGATCTGGTGGTGACTTCCGACCCGCTGGACATTGCCGGCATCACGTACGTGCCGCTGTTCACGTACGAAGCCATGCTCGCGGTTGCCAACCAGCATCCACTGGCGAGCAAGCCGTACATCGTTGCGGAAGACTTGCTGACAGAAACCCTGATCACCTACCCGGTGGAACGCGATCGTCTGGACATCTTCACCCGCTTCCTCGAACCGGCCGACATAGAGCCTGCGCAGGTACGCACCTCGGAACTGACGGTCATGATGATGCAACTGGTCGCCAGCGGCCGCGGCGTCTGCGGCATGCCGCACTGGGCGTTGCATGAATACAGCTCGCGCGGTTACGTGAAGGGCAAGCGCCTGGGCGAGAAAGGCCTGTTTGCCACGCTGTACGCGGCGATTCGCGCGGACATGCTCGACGCTCCGTACATGCGCGATTTCCTCCTGACGGCCAAGGACACCTCGTTCTCGACCCTCGACGGCGTCAGCGCTGTTCGCTGAAAGATCTGGAAGGGGCAGGTTCAAACGCCGGATTTTTCCCGGACAACAACCCTCCCTGCGGCGAGGGAGCTTGCTCCCTCGCCACAATCACCGCGTCCAGGCCGTAGGGACGAGTTCACGCCACATGTGGATCTTGTCGAAGTAGTCTTCGCCTACGCGCACCGCGAGCGGTTCGAGGCCGAACTGGATAAAGCCGCAACGCTGATACAGATTGAACGCAGCATCGTTGCCAGCGGTGACGGTAAGCTGGATGAGTTTCAGCGCGGGGTGGTTGTGTGCTTCGGTCAGCGCCGCTTGCACCAGTTCATGGCCCAGACCGTGCCGACGAAAATCCGCTGATACATACATGCCGAACAGCGTTGCCTTGTGCCGGGCCTTCTCTCGTGGTTCGAAGGCGAGGCCGACGATACCGGCCAACGTGCCACCCTCGAAGGCGCCAAGCACTGCATCGAGCTTGCTGGTCAGACGCGCTTCCCACCAGCTCAACGGCATGGTCGCCCGCTCGCGCACGCTGGAGGTGAACGCCTGCGGATGGCGGTCGTAGGCCTCAAGCATCAGTTCCCGGTACGCCAGGGCATGACTGGCATCCAGCCGTTCGATCCACATGCTCAAGCCGTCCTGCGTTGTTCAAGCATCAGGCGCACGGCCAGCCCGCCGAGCACCAGGCCCATGAAGTAACGCTGCAGCGCCAGCCACGTCGGGTTGCGCACAAACCACGACGCAATGCCTGCCGCGAACAGCGCGATCAACAGATTGACGGTGAAACTGACGCTGATCTGGGTCAGGCCAAGAACGATACTCTGGGTGAACACCGAGCCGTGTTCAGGGGTGATGAACTGCGGAAACACCGACAGATAAAACACGGCGATTTTCGGATTCAGCGCACTGGTGAGAAAGCCCATGGTGATCAGTTTGCGCGACGAGTCCGCTGGCAACTGCTGCGCCTCGAACGGCGAGCGCGCACCGGGCTTCACCGCTTGCCAGGCCAGCCACAACAGGTACAGGGCGCCGGCCCACTTCAACACTTCATAGGCCATCGGCACCGCGAGAAACACCGCGGTCAACCCCGCTGCCGCAGCAAACAGGTGCACAAAGAACCCCGCCACCACGCCGAGCAATGACGTCACGCCGGCCTTGCGGCCCTGGCAGATCGAACGCGAGATCAGGTAGATCATGTTCGGCCCCGGCGTCAGCACCATCAACAACGCGGCGGCGGCGAAGATCAGCAGGTCTTGAAGCGGGATCATGGGGGGCGTCCTTTGCGAAGAGGATCAGGCGATGGCGGTCAGCGAATCACGATAAAACGGCAGGATCAGGTCGCGTGTCAATGGCGCCAGTTCGACATCGCCGTCAGTGGCCGGGTCGATCCAGATCACCTCTTCGATTTCCGCCGCCGGCGTGACTTGAGCAGCAATGCTCAGCTGGAACAGCTCGGCTTGTACGGTAAAGCCCGGCTCGTTGGCAGCGGGCGCGGAAAACTGGCCAAGGAAGGACGCCTGCTCCGCAGTGATGCGCAATCCAAGCTCTTCTTCCAGCTCACGGGCCAGGGCCTGCAGCGGTGTTTCATGAGCCTCGATCTTGCCGCCCGGTTGCATGAAGGCACGGGTGTTGCGCTTGCGCACCAGCAACGTGCGACCGTCAGGGCCAAGCAACAGCGCGGCGGCGATGCGAATGAGGCGTGGGGATACAACGGATGCAGAGGTCATGGGGGCAGCTACCGGCGTGGAAAAACCGCAAGGATCCCATGTCCCGCCCACTGGCGTCATCTCGCCAAGGTTCATCCCTGAGCCTTGAGCGCCGCTTCCACCGCCTCGGGCACCTTGACGAAAATCTGGTATTTACCCCCCTCCATCGCTTCGAAGGCGATCAGCTTTTCCACCAGCAAGCCGCTGAGTACCTTGCCGGCATTGAGCAGCAGCATGCCGTTATCGGCATTCAGGTTGCGCGCCAGAATCATGCCCTCCGCCAGATCCCGTGTGGTCAGCACCTTGACCGCCGGATCAATCAGGGTGATGTCACTGAGGAACGCCGCGCACACCTGGATGAAATCTTCGACCAGGTCCGGGTCGTACAGGCGTCCGGCGTACTGACGCAGGTACAGCAGCGCTTCATCGGTGTTCATCTGCCGTTCGAGGATCAGCCCGCGCTGCAGTTCGACGAAGTCCACCGCCAGCTTCAGCAGGCGTGAACCGAACGGAATCGCCTCGCCCTTGAGCCGGTCGGGGAAGCCGCTGCCATCCCAGCGCTCCTGATGATGCAGGATCAGCCGCGCAGCATCCTTCATCGGGTCAAGGGTCATCAGCACCGATTCGCTCTGCTTCGGGTAGCTGCGATAACGGTCGCGGTCGGTGTGTCGCAACAGATCCGAAGGGGTGACCATCATCGTGTCGGACCAGCTCAGTTTGCCGACGTTGTACAGCGCCGCGGCCATCGCCAGGTCGCGGCTGACGGCCTCGTCCAGGCCATGGGTCTGACAGTAGCCGCGCACCAGTTCGATGATCTGCCGGTTGGTCTGTTTGGCCGGCGGCAGGCGCAGATTGGCCAGCAGCGAGAACACTTCGGTGCCGGTGACATAACTGTGCTTGAGCTCTTCGTAGGCCAGATCGAGCATGTCAGCGGTCTGCTGCAGTTCGGCGGTGCGCGCGGCCACGTGCTTTTCCAGGGTGCTGTTGAGTTGCCGCAGCTGATCGTTCTGCACCCGGGCCAGGCGTTCCAGGCGCTGGCGCTCGCGTTCGGAGTGCTGGTGCTCCAGGGCCTGACGCAGGATCAACAACAACTCTTCGTCATTCCACGGTTTGCTGATGTAGCGGTGAATCTGCCCGTCGTTGATTGCCTTGATGATGGCCGTGGGGTCGGCATAACCGGTGAGCATGATGCGCACGGCGGCCGGATGGCGTTCGCGCACATGGGTCAGCAGCGAAGCACCGTCCATGTTGGGCATGCGCGCATCGCTCATCACCAGATCCACCGGTTGCTGCGCCAGGATCTCCAGCGCCTGGGCACCGCTGGTGGCCAGCAACAGATCATAGGGCTGGGTGCGCAACAGCCGGCGCAGGCTGTTGAGAATCGATTCCTCGTCATCGACCAGCAGCACCTTGGGGCGGTGGCTCGGCGTCGGGACGGTTGGCTCTTCCATGGCATGACCTCAAGTGAAACGGTGACGGTGATTGACCCTTGGGCCTACCGCCCCGCTGGCCCGCGTCTGAGTGCAAGGCTAGATGATTTTTCGCAGGCTTCACGCAAATTTTCGGCGTGGCTGCGCAGGCGAAGTGCCGCAGGGGCAACTATGCTAAACAACGTTGAACGGCTGCGGCGGCCGGCAAACAGGCCCGCGAAGAGGGAAAGGATGCTCCCGATGACGACAACACATGACCTTAAGGGCGGTGCGGCATGAACCTGCCACCGGCCCGGGTCAATCGTCGCGTGCTCATCGTCGATGACAGCCCGGCGATTCATGGCGACTTCGCCAAAATCCTCTGCCCCGCGATCGCCGTGGACAACGGTCTGGGCGCCACCGAAAACCTCCTGTTTGGCACGCCGTCCACGGCGCAGACCCCGTCATTCGAACTGGATTCGGCGTTTCAGGGCCGCGAAGCGCTGGACAAACTCGAAGCCGCGCTGGCGCAAAACCGCCCCTATGCGATGGCCTTCATCGACATGCGCATGCCGCCAGGCTGGGATGGCCTGGAAACCATCGAACGCCTGTGGCAAGTCGACCCCAAGTTGCAGGTCGCGCTGTGCACCGCGTATTCCGACTACTCCTGGGAAGACATCGACCAGCGCCTGGCACTGAACGACCGCCTGCTGATTCTGAAAAAGCCTTTCGACGCCATCGAGATCCGCCAGATGGCCAGCGCCCTCACGGTCAAATGGCAAATGACCGAAGACGCCGAACTGAAACTGAGCCGGCTGGAACAGGCGGTTCAGGAGCGCACCCGGGAACTGTCCGACGCCAACATGATTGTGCAGAACAGCCCGACCATTCTGTACCGGTTGCGCGGCGACCCGTCATTCGCGCTGATGTACATCTCCCACAACATCACCCGGTACGGCCATGTCGCGGCCGATCTGGTGGGCTCGGCGAGCTGGGCCCAGACACTGATTCACCCGGATGATCAGGCCAGTGTCGATGCCGCCATGGCCCGGGTGCTGGATCGCCACGCCTCGGGGGCGTCGATCGAGTTTCGTCTGCGCACCGGCCAGGGCACCTGGCGCTGGGTGGAAAACCGCTACATCCCGGTGCGCGATCACGACGGTCGCCTGCTGGAAGTCGAAGGCATTGTTCTGGACATCACCGAGCGCCGACTGGTCGAGGAGAAACTGGCCCTGCTGGCCCGCTCCGACGGCCTGACCGGACTGGCCAACCGCGCCACACTGATCGAACGCCTGCATCAGGCCTTTGCCGCCGCGCGTCGCGGCGCTGCGCCGTTCGCCGTGTTTTATCTGGACCTGGATCACTTCAAACGTATCAATGACACCCTCGGGCATCCGGTCGGTGATCTGCTCTTGCAGGAAGTCGCCCGGCGCATCAGGACCGGTGTGCGCGAAAACGATGTGGTAGCGCGCCTGGGAGGGGATGAGTTCGCGATCCTGCAAATGGACGTCAGCGACCCGACCCGGTCCGCCGCCATGGCGGCCAATCTGCGTGACAAGCTGCTGACGCCCTACCACCTGGCCGGCAATGCCCTGCACATTTCGGTGAGCATCGGCATCAGCAGCTACAGCGCCAGCAGTCTCGACGCCGACAGCCTGTTGAGCCAGGCCGACATGGCGCTGTACCGCGCCAAGGAAATGGGCCGCAACCAATATCACTTCCACTCCGAGGCGATTTCCCTGGAAGTTGCCGAGCGCATGGCCCTGGTCGGTGAATTGATGACCGCCCTGGAGGGCGATGAGTTGCAACTGCATTACGCGCCGGAGATGGACCGGCACAGCGGCAGGATTCTCGGCATGGAGGCGCAAGTCCTGTGGCAGCATCCGCGCCTCGGCCTGCTGCCGGCCAGCGCTTTCGTGCCGACAGCGGAGCGCACCGGCGCCATCATTCCCCTCGGGCGCTGGGTGCTGGACCGCGCCTGCCGGCAGATGCAGCAATGGCGCGACGAAGGCGTGGCGCCGCCGGTCATGGCGATCAAGCTCTCGCTGGCGCAACTCAAGAGCGGCCCCGAACTGATCTACGACGTGCTGCGCACCACCGCACGCTGGGAGCTGGCGCCCTGGGACCTGCGCTTCGATGTCACCGAGGCGACACTGGCCCAGACCAAGTGGACGCACAACGATGTCCTGCCGCGCCTGCGTGAGTTGGGCGTAACCATCGCCATCGACGATTTCGGCACCGAATACTCCTCGTTCGATTACCTGAAGACCTACCGGGTCAACCACCTCAAACTCGCCCAGAGTTTCATCGACAGTGCCACTCAGGATGCAGCAGGCGCCAACGCCCTGCGCGCCATCGTCAATTTCGCCCGGGACCTGGACATCGGCATCATTGCCGAAGGTCAGCCGTCGGCGGATCAGCCGGTGGTGCCCCCCGTCGCCCCGCTGCCCAGCGCCCAGGGCCTGTATTTCAGCGCCGCGGTCAGCCCCGAGCAGGCGGGCCGCCTGCTCAGGGACGACCGCCAGCTAGCCCCGCCCGCGCAGGAGGACGAAGCATGAAGACAGCCTCGGCGCACACCAACCGGCGCATTCTGATCATCGACGACACCCCGGCGATTCACGACGACTTCCGCAAGATCCTTGCCCCGCAGGCGCAGGACGCGACCGATCTGAATCAGCTCGAGCAAGCGCTGTTCGGCACCCGCCCGTCGCCGCACCTGACCTTCCAGCTCGACTCCGCCTATCAGGGGCAGGAAGCGCTGGCCCTGGTCCGGCGCGCACTGATCGACGGCAGCCCCTACGCCCTGGCGTTCATCGACATGCGCATGCCGCCCGGCTGGGATGGCCTGGAAACCATCGAGCAGCTGTGGCGCGTCGATCCGAACCTGCAAATTGCCTTGTGCACTGCCTACAGCGACTACAGCTGGGAAGCGATGGCTGAACGGCTGGAGTTCGGCGACCAGTTGCTGATCCTGAAAAAGCCGTTCGACAGCCTGGAAATCCGCCAGATGGCCAACGCCCTGACATGGAAATGGCAACTGGCCCAGGACGCAGCCCTGAAGATGCTCGGCCTCGAACGCACCATCGAGGCGCGAGTGCATGAGCTGCTGAAGGTCTCGCACCTGTTGCAATACGACAGCCTCACCGGCCTGCCCAACAGCACCCTGCTCGGTGATCGCCTGAGCCAGGCGCTGGCGGTCAGCCGGCGCCATGACAAACAGCTGGTGGTGATGTTTCTCGGCCTCGACCGCTTCAAGCGCATCAACAATGCCCTGGGTCATCCGGCGGGCGACGAAATGCTCAAGCGGGTCGGCCAGCAACTGTTGCTGTGCGTGCGCGAATCGGACTCGGTATTTCGTTACGGTTCCGACGAGTTCGTGGTGATCCTCAGTGACATCAACCACCCTCAGCAGACCCACGCCGTCGCCGAAAAATTGCTGGCCGCCGTCCGCGTGCCGCAGATGATTGCCGGCCATGACGTCAGCGTCACCGCCAGCCTGGGCATCAGTGTCTATCCCGAGGACGGACCGGACGCCATCGAGCTGATCAAGAAGGCCGAGACCGCGATGCGCAACGTCAAGGAAACCGGCCCCAACGACATCGGTTTTTTCATCGAAGCCATGAACCTGCGCGCGCGCGAACAACACAGCATCGAGTCGGGCATTCGCCGGGCGTTGCAACAGCAGGAGTTCGTCCTGCACTACCAGCCGAAAGTCGATTTGCGCAGTGCCCGGGTGGTCGGGGCCGAGGCGTTGGTGCGCTGGCAGAAACCAGGTCATGGCTGGGTCTATCCGGCAGACTTCATCCCGGTGGCCGAGGACAGCGGACTGATCGTGCCGCTGAGCAAATGGGTGCTGGCCGAAGCCTGTCGGCAGACCCGGGCGTGGCAAGTCGCGGGCCTGCCGCCGATCCGCGTGTCGGTCAACACCTCGCCCATCGACTTCCGCCAGCGTGACTTCGTCGAAGGCGTCGAGCAGGTGCTGGCACAGACTGGCCTGGGCCCTGAATGGCTGGAGCTGGAAATCACCGAAGGCGTGCTGATGCAGAACATCGACGTGACGATGACAGCGCTGGCGCGATTGAAAGCGCTGGGCACGCGGCTGGCCATTGATGACTTCGGCACGGGCTATTCGAGCCTGAGTTACCTGCGCCGGTTTCCCATTGATGTGCTGAAGATCGACCAATCGTTCATTCGCGGCCTGAGCGACAACCACAACGACGCCGCCCTCGTCAGCGCCATCATCAGTCTGGGCAAGACGCTGGGGCTGAATGTCATTGCCGAAGGCATCGAGACCGCCGGGCAACTGGCCTTTCTCAAGGCACATCACTGCGAGGAAGGCCAAGGTTACTTTTTCAGCAAAGCCCTGCCGGCCGACGCGTTTGCGCGCTTGCTGGCCGGCACCGACCCCATGCCGTGGACGATTTCATGAGCCGCGCCAAACCGGCCCCGCGTCAGGGAGACGATTGCCGATGAGTATTCTTCAACACGCCCTGGTGTTGCTGCTGTGCGGATTCTGCGCCGGGATCGGTGCCGAGCCGCTGGACGAACCGCTCAAACCGTTGCCCGGCGTACCGCAGCAGGATGCCCGGCGCGTGGAGCTCGGTCGGCGGTTGTTCCACGAGCCACGGTTGTCGATCAACAACACGTTGTCCTGCGCCAGTTGCCATCAGCTGGACAAGAACGGGGCCGACAACCGTGCCCTGTCACTGGGCTTCGACGGCCAACCAGTGGCCGTCAACACGCCGACCGTGTTCAACGCCGCCCTCAACTTCCGCCAGTTCTGGGATGGCCGTGTCGAAACCCTGGAGGAACAAAGCAACGTCGTCATCACCAGCCCGCATGAAATGGGCAGCGACTGGAGCACCGTCCTCGAGCGGATCGCCAACGACCCCGACTACCGCCGCGATTTCGCCGCCACCTACCCGGACGGCGTGACCCGGGCCAATGTCCAGCAGGCACTGGCCAGTTTCGAACGCACCTTGCTCACGCCCGACTCGCGTTTCGATCAATACCTGCTGGGCAATACCGACATCCTCACCCTGGAGGAAAAGTACGGTTACCAGCGCTTCAAGGAATACGGCTGCATCGCCTGCCATCAGGGGGTGAACATCGGCGGCAACATGTTTCAGAAATTCGGCGTGTTCGGCGACTACATCGCCGATCGCGGCCACCCGACCGTGGCCGATCAGGGCCGCTTCAACGTCACCGCCGACGAAGCGGATCGGGCCGTGTTCAAGGTGCCGAGCCTGCGCAATGTCGCGACCACCGCACCGTACTTTCACGACGGTTCGGCGCCCACCCTCGAGCAGGCGGTGGACGTGATGTTCCAGTACCAGTTGGGGCGCATGCCGAGCGAAGAAGACAAGCGGCTGATCATTCTGTTTCTCAAAACCCTCACCGGCCAATGGGCAGGCAAGCCATGATCAACGTCTCCCGGCGACGCAGTCTGCTGTTGCTCACACTGGTCGTGCTGGTACTGGCCTCGGTCCTGCTGTTTCTGTATTTCAAATCCAGCTCCGACCAGACCATGACCTACACCGAGTCGCGGGACCTGATCCGGCAGATCAAACAGCAGAATTCGCAGTGGGAAAACGAGATCCTCAAGGCCAGGGTGGCGCTGACCCACAACTACGACCCGCTGGTGTCGCCGATGAACGAGATGAATCGGCTCTGGGCGCGCTTCGACGCGATTGAGTCCGGGCATGGGCGCAGCGACTCGGCGCAATGGAACGAGGCTCACGAAAGCTTCCTGCGGGCGATGCAGGAAAAGACCCGTCTGGTCGAACAGTTCAAATCGCACAACGCGCTGTTGCGCAACTCCCTGGCCTTTCTGCCCACTGCTGAAGACGACATCCAACAGCAACTGGCCAGCCTGTCGGACTTCGATAAGTTGCAGCTGCAAAACATCACCACCGACACCTACGACCTGCTGCTCAGCGCCCTCGAATTCGCCCAGGTCACCTCCGTCGAACGGGCTGCGGATATCGAGGTCGGCCTGAACAAACTGAAGGTGAACGCGCAACGCCTGCCACCGGCGTTTCAGACCCCGATCAAAATCATGAGCAGTCATATCTCGCTGATTGCGCGCGAGCAGCCACTGGTCAATCAGTTGCTCGAAAGCATCGAAAACATCCCCGTGGCCGAGCGCCTCGACAACATCACCACCATGCTCGATCACGACCAGCAAAGCGCCGATCGGGTCGACCGCCAATACCACTTCTACCTGCTGTTGTTTTCGGTGCTGTTGATGCTGTCGCTGGTGTGGCTGGCCATCCGCCTGATCGGCAGCTTCGCCGAGATCAACCGGGTCAACAGTGCCCTGCAAACGGCCAACGATGCGCTGGAACAAAGAGTCGAAGAGCGCACCCGCGAACTCAGGAACGCCCAGAGCGAACTGCTCGACGCGGCACGTCAGGCCGGCATGGCGGAAATCGCCACCAATGTGTTGCACAACGTCGGCAACGTGCTCAACAGCGTGAACATCTCCACCGACCTGATCGCACGTAAACTGCGGGCCAGCAAGACCCAGGGCCTGGGCAAGGCCATGCAACTGATCAACGAGCACCCGCACGACCTCGGCGCCTTTCTCAGCGAAGACGCCAAAGGCAAACTGCTGCCCGGCTACCTCAATCAGCTGGTCGGCGCGATTGCCCAGGAACAGCAGGAAATGCTCGACGAACTGAACCAGATGAACAAAAGCGTCGACCACATCAAGGACATCGTCGCCACCCAGCAATCCTATGCAGGGGCCAACAGCATGACCGAGCCGCTGTTTATCAACGAACTGCTCGAAGACGCCCTGCGCATGAACGCCGGAGCCCTGACCCGACACCATGTCACGGTGGTCAGGGAATACGCTGATGTGCCCCAGGTGATGGGCGACAAACACCGCTTGCTGCTGATCCTGATCAACCTCATCAGCAACGCCAAATACGCCATGTCCGACCTCAGCAACCGCCCCCGCACCATGACCCTGGCGGTCAGGATCGTCGATGACAACTTCCTCGAAATCAGCGTCAAGGACGATGGCGAAGGCATCGCGCCGGAAAACATGACGCGGATCTTTGCCCACGGTTTCACCACCCGCAAGGAAGGCCACGGCTTCGGCCTGCACAGCTGTGCCCTGGCGGCCATCGAGATGAACGGCCACCTCACCGCCCACAGCGACGGACCGGGCACGGGGGCGTTGTTCACCTTGCAGATTCCCCTGATCAGCGTCACGGAGAACGCATGAGCGAGCTGGCCAACCGGCGCATTCTGCTGATCGACGACATGCCGTCGATTCATGAAGACTTTCGCAAGATACTCGCGCCGCCGGCGGCGCAGTCAGTGGAGCTGGACGAGATGGAGGCGGCCCTGTTCGGTGCTCAGCTTCGTGCCGAACGGCCGCCGTTCGAGCTGGACTCGGCCTATGGCGGCGAGGAAGGTCTGGGCAAGCTGGTGCAGGCCTTGCGCGAACAACGCCCCTACGCGCTGGCCTTCGTCGACATGCGCATGCCCGATGGCTGGGACGGCGCGAAAACCATCGAACATCTGTGGCAAGAAGATCCGCAGCTGCAAGTGGTGGTGTGTACCGCGTACTCGGATTACTCCTGGGACGAATTGCTGGAGCGGCTGCACGCCCACGATCGCCTGCTGATCCTGAAAAAACCGTTCGATAACATCGAAGTCCAGCAGATGGCCAACACCCTGCTGACCAAATGGCAGATGACGGAAAAGGCTTCGCTGCAAATGCATCATCTGGAACACCTGGTCGATCAGCGCACCGCCCAGCTCAGAGAGGCCAGCGAAGAGCTGCGCCGGGAAATCGACGAGCGCAAGCAACTGGAAGGGCAACTGGTGCAGTCTGAAAAACTGGCGTCATTGGGGCAACTGGCGGCGGGCGTGGCCCATGAAATCAACAACCCGATCGGTTTCATTTCCTCCAACCTCGGCACCCTCGACGGTTACTTCAAGCAATTGCTGAGCATGCTCGACGCCTACCAGACGCTCGGTGGGCCTCTGGACAAAGAATCCGCGGCGCGCCTGGAACAATTGCGCACAGACGTCGAACTGGATTTTCTCCTCGAGGACATTCCCGTGCTGATTCGCGAGTCCAAGGAAGGCATCGGCCGGGTCGGCCAGATCGTCAAAGACCTGAAGGATTTCTCCCGGGTCGACACCAATCAGCAATGGCAGTGGGCGAATCTGCAGCAGGGCATTGAATCGACCCTGAACATCGTCGCCAGCGAACTGAAATACAAGGCCGACGTGGTCAAGGAATATCAGACACTGCCGGACATCGAATGCCTGCCCTCGCAAATCAATCAAGTGATCATGAACCTGGTGGTCAACGCGGCGCAGGCGATGGGGCCGGAGCGCGGCACCATCACCTTGCGCACCGGCCAGCAGCAAGACCTTGCCTGGGTTGAAGTGGCCGATACCGGCTCGGGGATTGCCCCGGACACCCTGCAGAAAATCTTCGACCCTTTCTTCACCACCAAACCGGTGGGCCAGGGGACAGGGCTGGGTCTGTCCCTGTCCTACGGCATCGTGAAAAAACACGGCGGCGAGATTTCCGTGCGCAGCGAATTGGGCGTCGGCACGACCTTTCGCGTCGAACTGCCCATGCGCCAGAACCGCCCCGCCGCTTGACGGTGTTTCAGATGTCAGCACCGTCAGGTGATCATCAGCCGAATGTTATTGGAGTGAAGGCAGAGCCGGGTTCGGCGAATGTTTCGGAGGTGGCCTGCTATTTTTATCGGGCTTAAGGGGGCAGATCTCCATGGGTTCAAGTCCTGAGCACAGCTTGAATTCGCAGATTCAGAAACCTGAATTCGACTCGATCCTTCAGGTCGGCGCACCTTGAACAACCCACTCGGTCAGTCCCCTCTCCCACCGGGAGTGGCTAGGGTGAGGGCCGCGGTTAGCGGTGTGGAATCAACAATTGGCGAACACCATCGCTCCGCTCCACCACCTCCCCCGGCAGCTTCAAGCGCTGATCATCCAGATAGCGGTAATCCTTGCGCGCAATCTCCAGTTGCGCGACATCCAGTTCAACGCTGAACGTCCCGGCTTCGCGCCCCGCTTCGAACAGCATTGTCCCCAGTGGATCGACCAACGCGCTGCCGCCGGCAAACATCAAACCGTCATCGCCGGCCTCGACCCGGTTGACCATCAGCGCGAACGCCTGATTCTCCTGGGCGCGCGCCATGATGGCGGTGCGGTGGGTCGGGGCATACGGGTCCATGTTGCCGTTGGTCACGATCAGCAACTCGGCGCCGAGTTGCGCCAGCGCACGGGCGGACTCGGGGAACTCGATGTCGTAGCAGATCAGCAGGCCGACACGTACGCCATTCCACTCGCACGTGGCATAACGATCGCCCGCCTCGAACACGCCGCGATCGGAGGCCCACAGGTGGGTCTTGCGGTATTTCAGGGCGATGCCTTCGGGGGTGAGCAGCAGCGTGGTGTTGTAGAAGTGCCCGTTGTCGTGCTCGGCCATGCCGATCACCACCGCGACATTGCGTTCGCGGGCGGCGGCCAGCACGGCGCTGATGGTCGGGCCGTCCACCGGCTCGGCGATTTGCGCCACGGTGTCGGCGCTCGGGAAGCCCATCAGGTGGGTTTCCGGGAAGACGATCAGTTGCGTATCGGCGGCGCACGCGGCGATCGCCGCGAGGGCACGTTCGAGGTTGTATGCCGTGTCGTTGTCACGGCCCGCCAGTTGGGCGAGTTCGACTTTCATCGCGAGTCCTTGTAGTCGTGGCCGAGCGCGGGAAGATTGCCCGGTGGCTGTCGGTGGGCCAGTATGCGCA